>ERZ794936.177-NODE-177-length-38369-cov-6.922587_pt1 | contig 38369 bp, 21 predicted proteins | sample MGYA00511083_ERZ794936 | MGnify/ENA primary metagenome ERZ794936 (study PRJEB30137, sample SAMN04331409) | food metagenome | isolation source: Y2 must sample point D1 replicate A | place: Australia: South Australia | collected 2014 ... | reverse complement strand
AGGCTTAGTTTCTTCTTTCTTTTCAGTTGAGGTACCAAATGAAAAGGCAGGCTTTACTTCATCTTTCTTTTCAGTTGAAGCACCCAATGAGAAAGCAGGCTTAGCATCATCTTTCTTTTCTGCTGTAGCTCCAAATCCAAAGGATGGCTTTACATCGTCTTTCTTTTCTGCTACAGCCCCAAATGAAAACTGTGTGTTTTTGACTTCCTCGGAATCTTTATTCCTCTTCAAACCAAATCCTGATGAGGCTTTCTTATCGTCACCCAATCCAAATGATAAACCAGATTTATTATTCTCTGATCCTGTTAAGAACGACAGCTGTTTAGCACCGTCTTGCTTGTTGTCTTCTCCCAATAAACTGGTTGGCCCATTCAAGTCGAAGGCGACTCTCTTTGAATCCACAGCAGTTCCAGCATTCATCTTCCTTTTACGTGCTGGCTGCTCATCAATGTCATTTGAAGGCTTTGCATGTTTGTTTGCATGGCTTGTGTTGAAATTAATCACTTTGTCAGCAGGTGTAGCAAAAGAGGTGGGGGTTGGATTGCCAGATGGGATTGGCTTGAATGATGTGGATATGTTGTTTATACTGCTATTGGACTTTTGCGTGCTTTTTTCTATTTCCTTGTTGATTATATTAGATATGTTGATCTTAAACTTGGAATCTTCTATGTTGTCAATTATTATGTGGTTGGATTCATCAGCATTGTCATATTTGGTCAAATCATATACAAAATCATTTGGATCAAACGATATAGTTTGTGCATTTTTTGATGGCTTGGTTACTTTTTTTTGGGTTTCTTTGGAAGTTACAAGCTTGTTTAAATTTTCAGCTATTTTTTTATATTTCTTCAGAAGAAACGATTTGTCCTTTGGTTCTTTAGTGTTTATAACATCGGTATTTCTACTCTTCAAAATTTGTTTTTCATTGATTAAGTTTAATCTTGTAATCGGATCTATATCGATAATTGAAGACAAAGGTTTTTCAGTTAATGACAATTTCAAAGTCAAACTTTTGTTACTTTCAGTCATATCGGTTGGTATACGGTCTTTAAGGAATATCTTTCAAATCTACTATATTTTCAAAACATATATGTAAATGTATTAGCTACCTTCATATAAAAAAAGAAATGTTTTGAGTAAGGGCCATTACGTCGGGTAAATGACGCCAAATGAAAAATTTGATACAAATTCAGTTTTTCTTATATCCGACAAACTTTACATGGTAGCGTTTTTTCAATTAGGATGAAAATTTTTTTTTGCCCTTTACGGAAATAGACAAAGGTTTATACCCCCCGTGTTTTTCTCTATAGCCATATAATAATGCCAGCAAGCTTTAACGTGTTTTATTAACTATCAGAAGGAAAAAAGAAAAAGACCACAATATATTTGAACATATTTACATCTTACTAATGAAATTGAATTCCGATAAGATCATTAGGTTACTTGGGTGTAGTGTTTTGCTAGTATTTTCATACTGGTTATTCATCCCTAGTGGAAATGTTTCCTATAAGTCCACAACAATGGTAAACAAAGATGATGGAACTATCCATCATGCTTCTAAAGGTTCTTTTATTGAACAAGGCTATGAAATGGTTGATGGCATTGATAAGAACTCTGGATACGAGTACAAGCTAGTAAAACAATTGCCATACACCGGTGATAAGGAAAAGGCTTGTTTTGTTACTTTGGCTAGAAATTCTGATTTATATGGTCTTTTGAGAGCCATCCAATCTGTTGAAGATAGATTCAACAGCAAGTTCCAATACGATTGGGTATTTTTAAACGATGATGAGTTCAGTGATGAATTTAAGAGATTAACATCATCTTTGGTTTCTGGTGAAACCAAGTATGGTTTGGTACCTAAAGAACATTGGTCATACCCAGATTTCATCGACCAAGAAAAAGCTGCCGAATGTAGAAAGAAGATGACTGAAGACGGTATCATTTACGGTTGGTCTGAGTCTTATAGATTTATGTGTAGATATGAATCTGGATTATTCTTTAGACATCCATTGATGGATGATTATGATTGGTATTGGAGAGTTGAGCCAGATGTTGAATTTTTCTGTGATATCGATTTTGATGTTTTCAAGTTTATGAGAGATAATAATAAGAAGTATGCTTTCACAGTATCTATATTTGAATATGTTGGTACAATTCCAACTTTATGGGACACCACTGTTGATTTCATGAAAGAAAATCCTGACTTAATTCATCCAAATAATATGTTGGACTTTGTCAGTGATGACGATGGTCTTTCTTATAACTTATGTCACTTTTGGTCCAACTTCGAAATTGCATCCTTAGATTTCTACAGAGGTGAAGCTTACACTAAATACTTTGATCACTTAGATAAAGCTGGTGGTTTCTTCTATGAAAGATGGGGTGATGCTCCAGTTCATTCCATAGCTGTGTCTTTATTGATGGATAGATCTGAAATTCATCACTTTGACCAAATTGCTTACTATCATCCTCCATTCTATTCATGTTCTGTTGATGACGAAACAAGAATTAAGAACAGGTGTTCTTGTAACCCAGCTAATGATTTCACTTGGCAAGGTTATTCTTGTACTGGTAGATACTACAAGATCAACAACTTAGAAAAACCAGATGGCTGGTTTGAATATTTAGGTTAGTTAATATATACTGCTCGTTTTTTTTCACTTCTTCACACAATAATAAAACTTTTTTAACTTAAAAATAACTGACCAAGTAATACTTTTGGCTAAATATTTCTGTGATAAAACATGGCTCTTCAACAAGTATCTTAAGACTTAATTTGTGAAAACACAGCTGGAGATGTAAATATCGGAGTTATCTTTTATTTTGTATTAATATAATCACGTGATGTATTAGTCACATGACTTTTTTGCCAAAAGAAAACACCATTATTTATTCCTTATATTTTGATTATGCTTTTTTAATGTTTTTAAGTCCTCTTGATAAATTAAATACCATATTAAACAAATCATATAAAACCATAAAATAAAATACAGAACATAGCACGAGTTTGAAAAAAAAAAACTACGTTAATATAAAAACTTAACAATGAACAATTCGAATAAACCACCTGCCAATTTGAATCCAGGACTTAATGAAATTATGGATGTTTTTGAAGAAATACCATTAACATACTCCAAGTACCTAACACTTTGGAAAGAAATAGACTGTAAATGTAACCAATCATCTCCTAAACTTAAGTTATATATTGAAAACTTACTGAAAAAATTAAATAACGATTCAGAAGACAAAAAAATAGTGGGTTTGAATGAGTATTACTCCAAATTAGAACAATTAAAAGATGTTGATACAGCCAGTTTTGCTGATGAGAAACAAAAGGGGACTGCAGTTTCTGCCAAGGCAGATAAATTTGGAGGCGAGTACTTGCAAAACATCTTACAATGTAACAATGATTTGACTAATATAAACTATGTTTTAGAAGAACTAATGCCTTCTATTGAAGAGAATCTGCATGTGTCTACTATAGCCCTAGATCAAATATCTCAATCTGTTCAGAGATTAGAATTAGCTTATGAAACATGTTTAAAGAATGGAGAAATACCTAAGGCTTTGAGATTAGGAAAAAATAACCATCCAGCCATGCATTTACATTACGAATTGATGGAAAAAGCTCCTAAAGATACAATGAATGCCTTGCTTCAAACATATGGAAACCCTATCATACCATTAAGCGAGGCAACAAGAACAGGAGAAACAAGTACCATAGAACCTATTAAAAAGACCAATTTGGATAAGAATGCAAATGAAATAATCATAGATCACGGAAGTGGGTTAAATAAAACCAGGGCAGCAGCACAAAGAGAAGAGCAAGTACGAATCAATGCTTTGAAGAAACAATTGGAAGCTATGGGTCACGTGGGTGCTGTGGATAAGAAAAAGACTACGGAAATCAAAAAGAGACAAAGAGAACCTGAAAATACTAAGGTGAAAACGAAGAAGAGAATAACTGAACTCACAACCGTTCCTGATAAAAAGAAGAGTAACAATGAAGAAACATATTGTATGTGTGAACAAATTGCTTATGGTGAAATGATTGCTTGTGACAACAAAGGATGCCCATACGAATGGTTCCATTTGCAATGTGTGGGTTTGACTAAGTTGCCAAGTAACAATAAATGGTACTGTCCACATTGTAAGAAGAATAAGAAGAAGTAGGAAAAACGTGGATTGCCAACATATACAGTTCTAAAACTGGTTTTCAAAAAAGACGATGTCTGTGGAAAGCTTAGTTGTATGTATTTTCCAGCGTCTTATCTCCGATAATTGACAACCAATAATTAAACCATTTTTTTTTCTTTCTTCAGTCAATAATGCATGTATACATGTGCAATTCAAAACACACTTTGTTTATGTTTAAAATGACGACTTTTCAATTATTCGAAAATACAACACTTGTTTATATTCGTTTAATAAGATTAAAATGATCAGCCAAAAAAGAAGAAGAAAAACAATTGGTTGTAAGAAAAAAAAAAAGGACAGAAATTAAAAAACATACCCTTTTTATTCTTTTTTAGAACTCTCCTTCAATTTCGTCTTACTTAACCATAATTGATAACTTAATTAAAGTTATTTAATTCGTTAAACCCTTTTATGTACCAAAATTTTATACCTTATCAATTCCCTAAAAAGTCTATTTCTTCAAACACCTCTTTTCTCACCACTCAAATGTATACAAAAATGTATAGTGAAAATTTTTCTTAATATTCTCTTTTAGGAGTACGAAAAAAAAATTTTTCTCTTAGAAAAAAAACAGCACCTTGAAATTTCCTGTTTCGTTTCAATACAACTCCCTTTAAAATGTCTTACAACATATTTGATGATCAATGTATTATAGGCGGTTTTGACTAATGTCTTGATATTTAGATTATATTTAAGTAGTTTCCTTTCTTTTTTCTTACCTTCTATTAATAGATGATTTGGTAGTGTGATAATAGATATTTATCAATAATGAAACCACAATCTTATAATATTTGAATTATCACAAGGAATTAATAAAAGAAAAAAAAAAAGTTATTAGCATAGAAACTATACATATAAACCAACTTTTTTTTTTATATTTACCTGCAACTTATACCTATAATATATACCATTTGATTTAAATATAAAAAAAAACCTTGCTAATATTATAACACAATGAACAGCAATTATAGAGAATACAAATTAGTCGTTGTTGGTGGCGGTGGTGTTGGTAAATCCGCCCTTACTATACAACTTACCCAAAACAACTTTGTAGATGAGTACGATCCAACTATTGAAGATTCTTACAGAAAACAATGTGTTATTGATTCAGAAGTAGTAATATTGGATATTTTAGATACTGCTGGTCAAGAAGAATATTCTGCTATGAGAGAACAATATATGAGAACTGGTGAAGGGTTTTTGTTAGTATACTCAGTCAACTCAAAGAATTCATTTGAAGAATTGATGGTATACTACCAGCAAATATTAAGAGTCAAAGATTCTGATTATGTTCCAGTATTTTTGGTTGGTAATAAAGCTGATTTATCTGATGACGAAAGAGAAGTAACATTTGAAGATGGTGCTAAGATGGCAAAGCAAATTCATGCTCCATTTTTGGAAACTTCTGCTAAGGAAAATATCAATGTTGAAGATGCCTTCTTTGGTTTAGTTAAACTTATTAGAGGCAACGGTGGTGCTTATAATCCTTACAACGAAGAGTTCATTTCCAATAGAGAAGAACAACAAGCAGCTGAAAATAAGCAGTTTTTGAATAATGGAGCCGAACACAATGAAGAAAATATTACAAAATACCAAGACCAAACTTACCAACAACCAAGTGTTAATGACAACCAATTTTTCAATGAAACCAATAATAATCAAGAAGATACTCAATACTTAAAATCTACTTCTTCCACCGTTTCCAATAAAGAACAACAAATTGACAATAAGATTCAATTCCAAACTAATCAAAATGATGTAGTTGACAAACAAGAACACGTTGCTAATGCTACCACTACAGTGGGTCAAACAAAACAACCTACCAAAACTACTTCCACTTCTTCTTCTAAACCATCTAACGGTGGTGGTTGTTGTACAATTATGTAAAATATAAACAGGATAAAAATTGAAACTCAACAACATCTAATCCTATTCAATTGTTTTAAATAACAGTTTCTTCTTTCAAACAATATTAATATAGTTATTTATTAATAAACTTTTACTATTATAATTTTCCTTTACAAATGTGTATCTTCCTATTTTTCTCTTTTTCAAAATGTTTTCTTTCTGTATTACTAGTTATATATAATGTAAAATAGTTACCTAATTGATGTAATGCAATGAAATGAAATGCAAAACTAATGAACAAATAATATATTCCACAAACAACTTTCTTTCGCCTCTATATTTGTTGTCGTCCCCAAACTTGACTAAACCTAATCTAAGACTCACATTTAATGCAAATTGAGAAACACATATGATGAAACCAGCTAAAAAGGCATTGAATGGGTATGAATCCCTTATGGCTATCATAAATATACATTGTATAGATGCAATGATCACTAATGCCAAGGAGAATATGTCTATTAATTTCAAAGTTATATTTTCGTTAATGGAATCTTTATATAAATCGATGGACTTGTATAATTGATCTTGTAGAGTGGACATTTTTATGCTATGGGGGGGTTGTATATGGTATTTGATAGTTTTATTAAACAGCACACACCAAAAAAAAAAAATTTACAAATAACAAATAAACAGTATCTACTTGGCGGGTATGCCATTTTTTTTTTGGTACGTGAAAATAAATGAAGATGCCTGAAACTGGGTTATATCCGATAAATAATAACTGTTATAACATATGATTAGGTTAAAACAGCAGGTACTATATTATAGCATGAAGAATTAGGGTATTTCAATGTAATGTGTTTGTTGCTATTTTGTTATTTGTGTTTCTTGTTCTTATAGTTTTACAACATTTGTTTGAGTTGGAAAAAAAAACACGTGTATATACATATATATATATATATAAGAAGTTGGGGGTGATTTGAAGCGATCGAAGATACATCCAAAAAAAGCAAATATAAACTGTATTAAGCATCAAAAGTTTGTTATAAATAAGCATACATTTATGATCATGAAGTTTACATAATGATTTATCTTTAGCACCCAAGTAACTTTTGTTAATCTTATTTCAATTACAATTATCAACTACAATTATTACACGTGACTCAGCATTCACATTACGCTGGTCTTTTTTCTCCCTTCTTTACAGTCAGTTAATATCCATACACCACCATTTTTGCTCCTTATAACAAAAACAACCAAAAAACCACAATGAATATACTTATAACAGGTAACAAAATCATACCCCCTATCAACTTCTGTCCTGTTGAGCATCAATTATACAGATCTGGACAACCTTCTCCTTTGAATTTTCCATTTTTATCAACACTCAATCTTAAATGCATAGTTTGGTTATCAAATGAGGATCCTGAAGATTCATTTTTGGAGTACTGTGACTTGAACAATATAACCATCCAATTTTCAGCTATCAACCCTGATTTCGGTGAAGATGACAATCCATGGGATGGGTTGAATGAAAAGTCCATAGCAAGTGCATTAACTACTTTGTTAGATAAACAAAACTATCCATTGCTAGTGTGCTGTGGTATGGGGAGACATCGTACAGGCACAGTTATAGGGTGTTTGAGAAGAATCATGAATTGGAATTTGGCCTCATGTTCCGAAGAATATAGAAGATTTACGGGATCAAGGGGAGGTAGAATACTAGTGGAGTTGCTCATAGAAGGGTTCAATAGAGATTCCATAGAGTTTGATAAACTTCTGCTCCCTCATTTTATTCTGAGCAGCATTCAAGAAAAATAGTCAGTCTATTAGTTAAAGCAAGAAAATGATGTTCCTGTTTCAAATAATTGTACTCAAAAAGGTGTAATCTATAAATAAGTTCAGCCTCTTTTTCAATTTTTTAAAAGCCCCCCAAAACGGATAATCAACGTTGCTCTTTTTTTTTTTAAAAAAAAAAAATTTTTTTTTAATTAATTCTATCGATATCTCCCTGTTGTAAAACTAATGCTCTCGTGGTTTTGTTGGAAGAAAGAGGAAGATTTAGAGCAAACCAAAGTAATCATACAAAAAACTTATATACCACTATTGTGCTTTTTTTTTTGTTGTTGTCGCTTTAAAATCACTTTTTCTCAATGACTGCTATTAAACAATACCTACTTAAACCAACATCTAGTATTCCTACAAAAAGAAGTATTTCTTCATCTGTGAGCGGAACTTACGACTCTGCAAAGCATTGGAATACTTGTATGGCCAACAAACCATGTAAGATCATAGCCATTATTTTAATAGTAATATGTGCAATTGTAGTATTCTGGCTATTAGGCTCTTTGCTGAAAGTTTTAAGAAGTGGGTGTGAAGGTTTCTATGGGGTTTGCTGCTGGCCTTGTAGTATGAATTCGAATAGATCTCCAAGTAACACACACACTACTTATGTGCAACCACAACAGCAACCACCTGTTTATTATCAGCAACAACCACAACCAGTTTACACATCAAACAGAAATGATTATAATAGAGTATTTGAAGACGATTATCAAATGGAGAGCACCCAAGATTTTGATCTAGAAGAGCAAAAAAGAAAATCTATGAGAAAAAACCAAAAAACTCAACAGGAAAATAACAACGATAATGAATCATGGTACAATTATAACCCATTTTCGTCTGATCATAAACAGTCTAAGTATTAAGATGTTTCGAATATATATCGATTTGTTTAGAATATAAATTATTTTTTCTTTAGGTATTAATAACAAAAAAAGTCTTTAGCTATTTATTTTTTTGTGTATAAAGCATTGTATAAGCTTAATCTGGCATCATGAACAACATTCAACAAAGATTGGTGAAGATCCCTATATACAATGTCTTTATGTTGTTTCAGTTGTTTATCTACTGTGTTAACTTTGCTTTTGATTTCTTCATATTCATCCTTTCCAAATTGAATTTTTTCTTGGTATAACAATTTAAATCTATCATAAGTATTAGGAGCGTTGTATTCAAAAATTTTCAAGAATGAGTAAACAGCAACAACATTTCTCAAAACAACTCTGTTTTGTAGTAATATCTTTGAACCTTGGAAACCTAGTGTTGAGTATAATAAAGCTGGAATGAATTTATTGTGGTATTCGTATTCGTTTCCATTCTTAAAGGCATTCAAATATGAGGCTTCAAGAGTCTTGTATTCGGCTTTCAACATCGATACATCTTTTCTATATTCGGATTTGGCTTGTTGTTCAAAGTATTTGTACTTGTTGATACCTGTGTTGATTAAATTCTTGATATAATCATCATATTGGGTTAAGAAAACAATTTCTTTTTGTTGCTCAGCTAACTTTTCATTGAATGTTTCGGTTTTTTTGATTTTATCAAAATCTACTTTAAGAGCTTGTAAAGGTGTAGCGTCACCAGAATAAAATCTAGACATTGTGTTTATATGTGTTTGTTGTTTTTTGGTTATTTTGTATATAATTCCTTCAATAAAAAAATTCAGCATTCTATGTAGAGTATAGAGCAATAAAATACTAGGAAAATTTTTTTTTTTTTGGTTGGCTCGGAGTTAATATCTCATCAAAAGCTAGTGTTACTAGTCTATACTGGTAAGTGCTTTAAGTATAGTATTAGCAAGTGAGAATTTGTTTATATTGGATTAAATCCAAATTATGGTGCTGGTTATATTAAAAGAAATTTACTATTTTGGTTGGATTTATTAATTTTGCTGTTCCTTCTTGAACGTTATATCGATGTTAGTCACAAGGACAATTGTAATAAACACAAGTCACGTGCAGCAGGTCTCTAATTGTTGCTTTGACTTTTCTTTTTTTTTTTATTATATATTAGATGGGTTTCAAATCTGTTCAGACTAACTCCCAATAGTTATTGAACCAAATTATAAGGTACAAACAACCGACTTTAAAACATAATCTTGAGGAAAAATGACAGCTAAAGAAAACAGTGTGGACTTCGAACTGCCATATATCATGGATGGATTCGATTTTGTAGAAGTTGACAACAATACCAATGATCAGGATATGGCAAATGACGAGGAAGAATTAGAGTTTGCATTCCCTTTGTTTTCTGTACCTGAGGTTACAAGCAATGATACTGATGACAAAAAAGAAGATATGCCACTAAGGCAACAGATTATTGTGACGTTGAGAGGAGAAAATGAAGATACAGATGCCATTGTTGAACAACATAACAAAAAGCAGGCTGATTTGAAATATGGGAAAATACAATATAGCATAGAAGCCAAGAAGGAATTTGTTGACACTGCTGTGGATTATGATGATGTTTTTAAAACATTGAAATATCACGACAAGAAATCCAATTCTTTAGTTGAACCACTGAAAATAGGCGAGTTAATACATCCAGTTATAAAGCAAAAGAAAAAGAAATTAGGCCAGAAACAAAGACTAGCCAAACGATTAGGAAAGGAAAGAGAAGAAGCCAGGAAACTCAAAGATTTAGAAATGAAAAAGTTAATCAAAAAGAAATTTCACAAGAGAGGAGGTAAAAGAAACGCAAATGCCAAACCTAAATCAATCAACAAAATCATTAAATTTAAAACGGAATAACAAATTATATACTCAAAGCTTCATTTAATTTTTTCAATGCAAAACCATGAATTTGTGGTTTCATTAAAGCTTCATCTTCATCAAATTTCTTTTTCAAAGATTTAAATATTTCTTGTCTTTTACTATCTTGTATGGTAATACTTTTATTTTTGATCATTTTGGATATCTTTACTATGTAAAGATTATGCAAACTAGCAACTATCATATTGTTATAGCCAAACTTCTCCTTGATGTAAAGCTTTAAGCCAGATAACTTTAACATTCCATTTTCTTTGGAATTGCTCAATTCTATGTTATCATCCAGATATGTTTCAAGGGTTATAATTTTATGGGATTTGTTGGCTACTTCATTGACAAATCTGTCTATATTCATGAATTGCAAGTCTGTGGTATTTATACAGTGTTTTAAACATTCATCAATAGCCAACTTAAAGTCGTTTTTTGATATATTTAACAACTTCTTCCATATTTGAGGATCATCAACGTAATTCTTCTTTATTATGTGATCGATGATAATTTTGAAATGTTCACCTCTGAAATTTTCTATATTAAACTTCATGTTCTCAAAATATGAAATCTTAGTTATATCATCAACACTTTCAATTAGCTGAAGAATTACACTAAAGTATTTGTAGTTGTGAAGATAAAGATCTATATCGTTGCTCTGCTGATTATCAAGCTCATAAACATCGTCAATTATAATTTGTTGAATGGATTCAGCTAAAGAAATTACAAACCTTAGATTGTAACTATTAACTAAGACCTTGATTATTTTTTGTGCTCTTGCCAAATCATCATGGTTATTGTTAAAATACGTTATTGTTTCTATTATGGAATTCAAGTGAAGAAATAACTTCTTGTTCAGTGGATGTTTTTGCAAAATATCCACTTTTGACATAGATATCAAGGTGGAGTATTGCTTTTGCAAAATCGATGAGTACTTGTTGTTTATTATATCATTTTGTAAATACTTTTCTAGTTTGATGATCAGTGAGTTTAAATCCAAAAAATTAGCATTTGATGTGTTATTCTTAAGATACAAACTCAGGTACTTGTTCACTTGAAACTTGTCCTGTTCCGAAAGCAACAAAGGATCTATGTCGTTCAATATCCCTTCCATATTTCTTCAAAAATGCCCTCAAATCTGTGGTTATATCAGCGTTGTATGGTTTAATTCATACCAAGGTAATCCTAGTACTTCCCTAATGATTTAGCAATATGCGTTGTTTTTTTTTTGGCTCACAGCATAAATATATAGATGTTACCCCGCCATATCTACAAATATCCCTAACGGGTCCATTTTTATGCTCTTCGCTATTAAAATGGACCTCTCCCATACAAATTTTTTTGTTGCCAAAAAATACCAAGTATAACCCACAATATGCTTTTCTTTTTTTCTCCCATCTGAAATATTCATCTTGTATATTAATTTTTTAAAAAAAAAAGTTTGAAAAAGGAACAGAATATACCCAAATAAAACATTCTGATACAGCTTTAAAACAGTTAAATATCTCTATTTGTGGGCAGTTTCAATATTGAATACCAAAAAGAACGAAGAAATAAAACAAAAAATCATGGCGAAACATAAAAAACCTAATCCACCAAAGATAAAAACGAATACGAATGATACTACAAATACTGAACTTAGTCAATCACCTTTATTATCGCAAAAGTTTTTAGACTTTGATTTGTCTGCATTGTCTAATTCTTCAGAACACTACTTGAAATCCCAGCTAGGTAAGTTGTCTTCTTATGATCAAGTTGAAATATCAGCTCTTTTGGAATTAGGAGAAACAGTTTCTCGATACCTCAATGATAATACCGACGATAAGTTAGATCATAAGAGTCGAATACCTGTGAAATTTGATAGCAATGACATGTCATTTTTCAATGAAAAATTTATGGCTAAAATGAAAGATAACCTTAATAGTCAACACATAAAAAATGATAAAACAAAGAAAGCACAACCCAATACCAAGCAGCTCAATACAAACTCTGGATCAATAAAGCTGTCAAATGTATCTTCATATTCTATTTTTTCTCCAGAACAACAGCATTTTTTTGAAGCCATCACAGGAACGGAGCCTTTAGACAAAATATCGCTTGTAATGTTAGAAGCATTTCAAAGAGTGTTTTATGAACTTTATGAAATGTCAAAGTTTCACAATGATATAGTTGAATTGACTTTATACTGGAGACTATATCTTTTAATGAAAAAAGGTAATTCGTTTTATTCTTTGTTTACTAATATGATTGTATTCATGATCAACAAGGGTATGAGTTCTTTTGAATTACTAGAAAAAATTACAAATCTTTTGTCTTTGTCTCCTGCTTTAAAAGAAGAGTTATCAACCACATACAAAGATATTGTTGAAACACCTCTTCAATTTGGTTTGGGCATATATTCAGAAAAGCTAAAAGGTTCAAAGAATTTCAACCCAGATGAATTTTATCCTGCAAATAATAAGTGTTTTTTATTGACTCTTATTGATTTAACTCCTATATTATTTGAACCTAATGGAATAAAATTATTGTGTTTTTATTCTGAATATTCTTTAATAATGACCAGTCAGGATTGGTCTTATGATGAAGTAACTGAATTTTCTCCTAAACAAATCGGTATACCTAAACATGAAAGATTATTTGAATTTGCTGAAGCCCAATTTGCCACAGCGAATTCAATTCTTGAAAACGGTATGAAACAAAAATCAGATACAAAACCTGCTTCTAAAAATGAAGACAATGTAAATAATAATGAAAACAAGGTTATTGCTACTGTTGGTGGTAAAAAAATAACCCAAAAGACTTTAGATTCAAGAGCTTTGACTTTAAAAAACACCTACAAGGAACTGTCCAAAGAAGAAAGAGAAAAGCTATTAAATATCACAAGAGAAGATGTCTTTAGAGTATTTTCCAGATCAGAGATTAAGGGACAAATAAGTTCTTCTGAAATGTCTGGATTTCATGCATTTGCCAAAAGGGCTACAGAAAAGATAGGCGATGATTACAATGTGGATGCTTGCGATTGCTGTTCAGGCGGTAAGCATTTTGATTATGAAGTTAACGGAAGAAAAATTTATGAAGCTTTGTTCAAAAGTGAAAAGATGAAGGATGAAGACTTGACTGATGCTGAATTCAATTTGAGAATCTTAAATGATGAAACTTTTATCATGAAGAAACAAAAAACTGAAGAAAATAAGAGAAAGGGTATTACTGAAGAAAAAAGTGATGATTCTAACTTACCTTCATATAATTCTTCTGCAAAATCTTCTATTTTGTCAGATATTTTTGTCAATTCCTTTAACAATCAAGAAGACAACAACGAAGAAAATGCTATGAAACTCAAAACAGAGCCCATTTCTAATGCAATTCAAAGCATCCCTTCATTTTCCTCATCATCTCCGCCTGTTTTCAAAGAAGAACAATATAAGAAGCTTGCTGCAACTGAAAAGATTACTAATTGGTTATCAGAAAACATTTTAATCAAGAACTTTTTGAAAAGAACTTTTAGACTATTGCCAATGGTGGAAATAGCCGAAAACATATTAAGTTCTAGTTTATACGAAAGTGATGAGCACAACTCACAACTGTTCTTTTCTCTTGAAGTTGAAAACTTAGTTCCTTCTATTTTTAGTCAAAATGGTCAACCTTACACCGAAAACTTACTTCAGTTGAAAGAAAATGATCATGTTGCCAAAGAGGTCTTTACAAGATCAAAGAAGATGCCATTGAATAATGAATTTTCTGCTGATACTTTTTATGAAACTTTGAAGAATAATATTACTTTGGAAAAGTTTGATGATTTATTGGATAAAACCTATGTTGACGAATCTGATAGAATTGTTGAAACAGAAGTTACAGATGATGATATAAATTTTGATTTGGATGAAAATATCGGATACACTAATTTGAAGAAGATTTCTGAAATAGTATGGGATGACAACTCAAGTACCATAAAGAATCCCAACACTTACTTGAAAAACCAATTTATTTCATTATCTTCCAAATCTAATGATGTAAATATAGATTTCAGTTCTTTTAACAAGCACATGGATGAATTTAAGGAATACTTAGATGAAGAAAACAAAGAGGAGTTTGAGGAAGAGATTGTGGAGTTACAAGAATTTACAGAAAAGGATGTTGGGAACGTGCAAGGTAAAGTGGATGTAGATTACATGTTTAACTTAGCTAAGCAGATGTTTTTCAAAGATAAAGTTGTCACTATAGATTACGAGTCATTTATTAATGACCTGATTGAAGATGATTTGAATGAATTGGTGATTCCAGAAGAAGAAAAGAAGTTACGTACTATTTCATTGACTTCTCCTTTCAAAGAAACTTCAGCTTCAACCATGCTTAAAGATTTATATTTGTCAAAGGGATTTGATGAGAATGCCAAATTTGATGTTAAAGTTGGTAATGATGATGGTATAGAAACTCATTTCTTCACATTCACTAACTCATACAACGGTAAGAGATTCTTTTTCCATAAGAATTTCCACACTAGTCATGTTAATGGATTAATGAAACGTTATTCTAATAGTGGATTGATTACAGATGAAGGACTTGAAAAGTTGCACAAGAATACACCATTAATTATAAATGCGCAAACAGGAACTTTAAATTCAGATTGTTTGTTTACCTACAAAACCAAAAAATTACAATTAGACAAAGAACGTAGTTATGAGAATTGTGATTTTTTGGATAGCGATGATGAATCTAGTGATTTAGCCAAAGCGTATGACGAATATGAAACCAAAGAAAAAATATTCAATAATTGCATCACAATGATTAGATCAGCTGTAAAGATTGCCTTACGTGAGAAGTTGGAACATGCCACTAAAGAAATAGAAGTAGAAAAAAACAGATTGTTATTGTTAAAACAATTGGAAGAAGAGGAAAGTAGAGAAAATCAAAGCAAAGCGAAGAAAGGAAAGAAGAAAGAAAAAAATAAGAAAAAGCAATCTCAGAAAGAAGAAAAAGAAGCTAAGAAGTTAGATGAACAAAAGAAGAAAGAAGAAGAAGAAAGATTAAAAAATGAAAGAGCAGAAAAGGAGATGAAGAGAAGGGAAGAACAAAGAAAGAAGGCTGAAGAATTGAAAAAGAAGAAGGACGAACAGTTGAGAAAGAAGAGAGAAGATCAAGCCAAGCGAGATGAGATTGAAGCCAAAGCTAGAAAACAAAAAGAAGAACAGAAGAAGTTGAAAGAAGAACAAAGAAAACTGAAAGAAGAAGAAAAGAAGAAGAAACAACTGGAAAAGAAAAAGAAACAAGAGTTGAAAGAACAGGAAATGAAAGAAGCCGAAGAAGAGATGAAGAAGAAACTTGAAATTGACAACAATTCTATAAATGCTGCTCCACAGGTAGAAAGCGGAGTGAACCAAGAAGGCATCAAGCTTGGATCTGAGCAAGTAGAAAGAAGAATATCATTATTAAACACACAGAATGTTCAGCCTTACATGTCTTTATTAGATAGTTTGCAAGGAAATAACTCAGAAAGCAATACAACCAGCTTATTGAATATGACTGGGAATCTAAACGAAAGGCATGAAGAAAAAATCAACCATAACACGATGCCGTTCAACTCTTCATATGTTTTGAACCAACCACCACCAGGATTAGGAATGAATGATTACAGCACACCAAGCCCAATGATGAACCCACAAAGCATGTTAAACTCTAGCGGGTATGTAAATGCTTCAAACAGTACACCAGGAAGTAACAGCATGCTGTACAACCAAACATCTCCAGCCAATACCAATCCATTGGGAGCCATGTATGGGAGTGTTTACAACCAACAAGCTTACTCCACCGGACATGTTAGTGGCTATGGAATGTATGGAAATGGAATGATGCAGTCAACTATGATGCCCACACCTGCAAGTGCAGGAACAATGTCGAACGAGGGAGAAGGAATGAACGAAACAAACAATTATATGAATTACAACCAACCAAATTCAAATAGTGTTTGGAATAATAACGTTTCTCAGCAAGGCCCAATCAGCTCCACTATGATGTCTTTGGCAGGTGGCGGGTTTTTAAATAACAACATGAACAGTTACTACAGCAGTTTAATGGGTGTTTACGGAAATAACAACAATAAAAACCCAAATAATAACGATCCCCATCAATAGTTCTGTATATATCACATACTCATTTATGCTTATGAAACCATCATTATTACGTTTTTCAAACCTTAAAATCTAGTATGTATTCAGCATATTATTAATAGCTTGTAACAAGAAAAATTTTTTTTTTTTCATTCCTTAATGCTACTATTTTCGCAATATTACTAAGGGAAACCCAAAAAAAAAAAAGGGTGAAAACAACATTTGGAATCCTATAGCCATTGAAAGTTAGCTTTAAAACAACGAATTTAAAAGGTCCCCAAACAGCCATTTTATATTTGAGAGTCTTGGTATTGGATTTGAAAGGCAACCAATACATATTTTAAGTTATTTGAAAGTTCATAGAAGAGCTGGTATTGAATATACATCTTCACAGTTTTTATAAAAACTTTGTTTATTTCAAAAAATTAAAGCAACAAGGTATATTTAAGTCATCTTTGGATCAGAACAAACATAACATCTTTTTTTACCTTTGATATTTTTTAAACAAATAAAAACAAAACATTGAGCAATGTCCAATACTACACTACGGAGAAAATTAGTCATCATCGGAGACTCTTGTGGTAAAACATCATTACTGCATGTATTCACATTGGGTTCATTCCCCACACAATACCAACCAACGGTATTTGAAAATTACGTAACAGATTGTCGAGTTGATGGTATTGACATACAGCTGTCTTTATGGGACACGGCTGGACAAGAAGAATACGAGAGATTAAGACCGTTGTCATATTCCAAGGCTGATGTGATCATCATTGCCTTTGCAGTGGATGATAAACAATCCCTATATAATACCAGAACAAAGTGGATTCAGGAATGTGTAAGGTACGTACCCACATGTCCAGTTATACTGGTAGGTTTGAAACAAGATCTTATTGAAAACAAAACTGATAGTGCACAAAATAACTTTGTTAATGATAATGACGTTGCTACCATTGCAAGGGAAATAGGAGCTAAAAGATACATGTACTGCTCTGCTCTAACGGGTGATGGTGTTGATGATATTTTTGAAGCTGCTGTGAGAACAAGCTTGTTAGTCAAAGATGTCAAGAAGGGTGGATGTTGCACAATCCAATAAGAATTATATATCATCATATTTTCAAAAAAAGAAGCAAAAAAAAAAAAAATAAATTAATGAGTAAACAAAAAATATCTAAAGTGATTTTATCGAATAACCTCTAAAACGCGTTTAAATGCGTCGTAAATAAAGATCTAATGGTGTCGGATCGATCCGGTATGCGGATATTGACATTTCATCAAATGAATAAAACCAAATGCAGAAGCATAATATGAAATTTCAATCTACATTTAATGCTTTCAATAGTTGTTGCAATACGTTTATTAAAAACAACCAATTCGGGGAAAAATTATAAAAAATGTACACGTGACCTATTAATTAAATACCATACTTTATCATAACTCATTCTTAATGACTGAGGCATTGACCTCATCGTCTTCAACCACATCATCGTGGTAAATATTCTCGTTATTAGTTGGCTCGTTTGAAATTTGTAGACTTGCAATTTCTTCTTCAGAATCATTGTATTCAGCTTCCTCCTTTTCCTTTTCCTGTTGCAATCTTTGTTGTTTCAACAATTTTTCTCTTTTTCTCAACTCCATAGCTTTCTTTTCCAAGTCCTCAATCTTTTTTTGAAGCTCCTTAGCACTATCAGTTTCAATTTGTTCAAGTTTCAACTTTTGGTGTTTTAATCTGTCTCTAGTCAGTTGGTATGGAATAGTTTGGGAGATGTTTCTTAGTTTTTGTTGATCAGTTTGGTGATCAACAGATCTATCAATGCTCAAATCACTGCCTTGTGTGGATTGTTTGGCTAGCCTGGACAATGAATATGTAGAAGGCTGACCATTGATAACAAGCTGTTGATAATTGCTCAAACTTGGAACAGATGGGGAAACATTCATTTCACTACCTTCAGATTTGATACTGTTGGAATCTCTACTTGATTTTAAATTTACAAAAGATGGTGATTCAGAAATACCACCACGGTTCATGGAGACTTCTGCGTTTATGCCATTGTCTCCACCTAATGAAGATTGCAATTTTTTAGATCTATATGACTCATAAAGGAAGTTTGTTAAAATGTCCTTAAAATCTTGTAGGTGGGAACCAAACAAGACTCTTTTAAGTAAACTCAATTGATTGTTTTCTATAGTATCAATGTTGATTTTGTTATTGCTTCCCAACCATGAGTAGGTTCTGAAGTAATTGTTTTCTGTATCTATTTCATCTGAAGTAACAACTGAGAATGGTTGTAAAGATTGTAAAAACTCATTATCTTTTATGGTTTCCTCATCTAAATACTCATCGTCATTGTCGTCACTTGTAGAAAACTTGAATACTGGAACATTCAAATCTTCAAACTGTTCAGTTATGTTCTTTTTAAACTGAACTAATTCTTGTTCAGTATATCCATCAGCCATACTGACAATAGGCAGAATGTTACTGTAACGACTCAATGTTTTCATGGCCTCAATGTCCAATTCTTTGATTAAATGTCCTGTGTTTTGAATGAAATACAAAATCACATGGACTCTTTGGTCAACAAATCTTGGATCTCTTTGAATTCTCGTTTCTTCTACCAATAGTTTATCATACTTGTCTGTCAAAAAGGTTTCTAATTCCTTTATACTTTGTGTATTGTCGATTTGCTGTCCAAACCCTTGCGATTTCAATAATGTCAAATTTAACTCTTCTTCCTTAGAAGAAATTTTTATGTCTATGGATTGAACATTAAATGGGGTATGTGTAGATGTTTGCTCGTTGTTTTCGTTGTATGAAAGAGGCAGCAAATTTTCACCTGAGGTGTATAGAACTGTCTTTAAAGGATTGATGATTTTGATATCTTCTTCAACATCAGGTTTGATAATACTCTTGTCCTTCAAAGAAGAGTTCTTGGTAAATATGTACTTATTCAGTAAGTTGTTTATGAATGTACTTTTTCCTAGATTGTCAGCACCTAGTAATAAAATGTTATATTTGATGTTATGCTTATGTTGATTGGTATCATGATTTCTGAACTTGTTAGTAGACATTGTTGTATGCTGCTATTAATATTCTAAATTTCTTTTTTTTGGAGGTTTTCCGTTAAATCCTATAGTGATTTCAACGAATTAATTAAACATGATTCTTGATCTATATTTAAAATATTTAAAATCGTTTTGTTTATGAAAAATTTTCCCCCTTAGTACTTTGTCTTTTTCGCTGCTGCTTTTTTTTTTTTTTCAGTTATTCAATAACGACAGTTCTAAGGGTGAAATATTTTTGATTAATTTATATTTCCTAAATAGGCAATATTGGAATTAAAGAATAAAACAGGTTATTCAATATATATGTTTTAAATAAATATCAAGTATATAATCTCATCTGAACTGCTTATATATGTCTTCTGTTTCTCTTTCTCTATCAAATACAACAGCATTATCACCAAAAGTATATCTTGGATCATTAACTACTTCTTCGTGTCTCTTTCCAGACCATCTCCCTGAATCTCTACTTGGAGGATGGTCTCCATATGCATTTCTCCAGTTATTAGAGTTCATGTTGTTTTTAGGAGAGCTAATGGATTGTCTATAATTGATATTGTTTGCATTGTATTCGTTTGACTTTATCGATGAAATTTGTAAGTCAGGTCTGTTGTATCTTCTAGGATCATCTATGTATTCATGATCTTCGGGTTGCTTTATTGGCTTTTGGGCGTGGTTCATTGTAGATTTTGTGTTTTTAACACCCAATGGATTTTTACTGAATGACAATCTTATTCCAACCATTTTCTTCATGCCAGATTCACTGTTGTCGCTTTCAAAGCTATGTTCAGAATGGCTGGCTTTAGGTTGTACCTCAACTCCATATAATTTAGCTAAGGATCTTGCTGCATATAAAATTTCCTCAAACTCTACAAAGCACATTGGTCCATGATTGTTTTTGTTGTTGTTGTTTGGTTTGCTTCTGAATGAAATTCTCAAGAAACCTTCTTCTTTTCCGAACAAATCCCTCATATCAGATTCAACAGTTTCCGGAGACAAATTACCTACATAAAGAGTGTTACAAGGTGGATTTTGGTCAGCTGGGTTAGTTGGTGGCGGAACTCTAGCCAAGGAATCTAAATCAGCTTCAGTTATGCCTGGAATGGATGCATAAATAATAGGCATATTTCTTAAGTGTTTTCTAGAAATAATATAATTTTCAAGTCTCATTATTGAACCGTCTAAAGAACCTGCAGCTATGCTCATTCTCGGGTCAGTGCCGTAAGAGGCTGTAGTCATAGACAAAGAAGCTTTTCTCAATTGAGACAAAGGAACTTCAGTTAATGAATTTATTCTTCCTCCAGTGTTTGATCTGGAGGTGTTGATGTTTTCTACGGAACCGTTTAATAAGTGAGATATACTACCAGCCCCGTTGATTCCAGAAGCACTTCTAGGAGGTGAATAGATATCATTAGCAGTAGTAGCTCTGGATATTCTTTTGTTAAGCATTTGGCTTCCAGAAACACTGTATGAATCGTAATCATTCATACCAGAAGATCTTGTGCCGTAATGGGAATTTTCAAAATTTTGTCTTAAATAATTGGCAGACAAGTCTCTAGAAAGACCTTTATTGTGGTCAATGTTTTCATTATGCCAAATGTTAACATTGCCCATGCCGACTTGAGAACTACCGGAACGAGGTGGATCCATGTGTAAACTGCTATGGAATGGATCAACAAAACGTAATTGGTTCAATTCAGTACCTGATGACGTTCTAGGATCAGCTTTGACGTTTAAACTAAAAGATGGATCGTTGAATGGAATTTGCTGCAAAGATCTGTTATCAAACAATTGTATGAATGATTTAAATGGGAAGAATGGGCCAAATAAGTTTTTTTTGGATTCTAAAATTATTGCTGTATTTACAGCAACATTGAGGTCAGAGATAACAGCTTTGACGTACTTTTCGCTACCATCTTGAAGAATTTCTATAGATCTAGGAGTAGAATCCATCATTAATGCAAATAACAAATGACTTTCTCTAGGAGTTAGATCAGATGGGACATTTTGAATTTTTACGATGTATAAGTTGGCAGACAGCGGAGCACTAGCACTATTGAATGAAGAAGGATAATAATTCTGCTCAGTATTTTCAACATTAGTTTTACTATCATTTATGAAGCTGTGTGATTTATTATGAACATCGTTTTCACCCGAAGATATGCTAAATTTGCTTATAGAATTTTTTTGTTGTTTGGAAGCATTCACAGCAGAAGGAGAGCTGTTTTGAGTGTTTTGTTGTAGATATCTATAGTTCTGTATATTTGACATGTTTGTTTGTTGGGACTCCTTGGTTATTGGGAATTCAGATAAATGTATATCAGTTTCACTGCTAGGTGTATGAACAGAACTGTCTATCAAATCATAATGATCAACAGTGGTGATTGTTTGTGTTTTTGAGCTGTCTGAACTGTCGTCAGTTTTCAAAACAGGATTTCTCGATATAGGTTTATCGTTAAGCAAAACAGAAGAATCGATCATTTCTTTTTTGGTAGTGTACTTTTAACTAGTATAAATATTATCGAGGTGTTATACTTCTGATTTTTTTTTTTTTCACAATTTTAACAATGAACTATGATATGTAGCTATAGGTAGACAACAAAGACAAGTTTAAATTCTATAATATTCAACAATTAAAGAAAATGGTTTATTTTCTAAAAAAAAAAATAATGTTGATACCTTATGGTTCGTTTTTTTTTTTCTCTCTTTTTTGGAATAAAACTGAAGTGTGTTATTTTGTTTTTTTAAAAAATTTCAAAATGTTTATAGAGTTGAATGCAAAGATATTCACCTAAAAGTTTTAATTTTTTTTAAAAAAACAACGAATATTCTCAAATGTTGGTGTTAAGCTATACTTGGGTGTTTATTTGTAGCTTTACAATAATATTCTTATGTAAATAGGTGTTAACAGATTGTTTATTGGTGGTTACGAGGAATAAACAACCATAAAAAAAAAAATGAAATTTAAAAAAGGGAATATTTAGGTTTTAAGAAATGAAATGCGCTTAAAAATTTTTTTTTTCCCGGCACGAAAAAAAAATTATCAAAAAGATTTGATTAAAACCGCAACATAATCCCATTGATGAAAATACCGGTAGAGAAGTCGAATTTGAATATAAATAAGATTTTAAGACTTAATGCCTTTTTATACCAGGTAGTGTGTAATGAAATCTGATAAAGGAGTGTTGTTTTAATAGATAAACAAAAAGTACTTGTATCAATTTCAACTAATATGATTTGAGTGTTTTATTACTACTCACCCCCGTAAAAAAAAAAAAAGTGTTGGTCAGATAGCAACAAGAATGTGGAACCCCTAATTTTTTTTGTATTTTTGAAGAAATGGAGAATATTTTATCAAACTTCTTTTTTGTGGGTTTTTTTTCCACTAAATTCCGCATTTATGTTGCTTATCGGATAAATGGTGGTTTATCTTTGTTTTAGGAAGCTGTAGGTTTTTTATGTGGGTATGATTGATAGATAATTTTTTTAATAATATTTTGGGGGTGTATGGTTTATTGATTATTCAATGTAAATTTGATGAAATAAGTGTGTGTATTATGACGATTGATGATCTTGAGTAATCAGATAGTAATGACTGCTTTAAGACTGATTAAACTTTGATTTAGATAAAGAAAAGAGAAGGTGAAAATGATCTTGGTTGAGATTTAATTATAAGAGGAGGTGGTTTTTTTTTTTTTGAACAGTTTAAAGCAGACGAAAGATATCAAATTACCGGTAGAGGAGTCAGAAATTATTAATTTTTAGACTTTTTTTTTTTCAACCTAGAGTCCATTAAAGATTTACTTCGGTTGATTTTGGAGTGATGAATCTGTTGATGTGTGCACTAAGTAATGTAATGACTACAATTAGATGCTGTGATTTTTGCTCTGAAAACAATATATAAAGTTTTTTTTTTTTCTAGAAGATACCCATACTAAAACAGAAATGAAGACAACAAGTTGAAATAGATACTTTATTCGTTCAATAGATTATAATAGTACAATTCCTTTCTTTCTTTGATTTTTATCTCCATTGCTTGCATCAAGCGTTTATCTTTCTTGCTGTTGATTTCTGTGTATAAATTCTCAGTTTGTACACCTGTTGATACTACACAGACCAGCGTTTGTTTGATTTTGGTATTCTTAGGAAAAGTTTCTACGTGTGTTTTTTTGTTTATGTTGTTATACTTAGACATATTTCAAGTTGTATTTAATTATAATATTTGGTTACGTACTACCAATATTTGTAGCTTTTTATCTTTAAAATAATTATTTCAAGTATATTAATCATTCAATTCAACTTTTTTTTATAAAAATTAAAAGAACACTTCCAAGACTTTTCTTACATTTTTATCCAATTTTTATTGTGCCCTTTATTATTCCTAATTAGGAAATGTTTAATCATTAATTAAACCTGTGTGAAAAGATAAAGGTTTTTTTTTCTTTTTTCGTTATGAAAATTAAATTATTATCATCAATGTGTTCTGATATATGCATATATATAGGTAAATATATTTGTCATTAAAAGAAACCATTTGTTTATTATTATTAATTTTGTTCAAAATAAATAAAAAACAAAAAAATATGTCATACAACAGATAAGTAATGGTTCACTATTTCTTATATTCAATATAACGTTTTTCTTGTTTTTATTATTATTATTTTTTGAGGGTATGTATTTTAATTATAAGACTACTGTTGCTGTCTATTTGTTTTAATTGGTTGGGATACCTGATGGAACATTTTCTTTTGTGATAGATAAATTATCGTTTGGAACATCTTTAACAGTTGAACCTAATGGTTCATTGTAAGCAACTCCGTTTTGACCTCCTGATGTGACATACTCAGCTGTTGAGTCATTGCCCTTGTGGAATGGAACATTCAAAATACCAGCTGTCTTGGTGACATTGGTTTTCTTTTCACCATCAGAGTTAATCTTAGTGTGTTTGACTTTTTTTTGGAAACCAAACAGGTGAGATTTCTTGGCTTGATTGTCAGTTGGACTGCTAACAGCATTTTCATTACTATTGTAATCGCTGTAATCAGATTGTTTACCATACTTAGGTTGACCGTTGTTTAAGTAAGAGTCAGTTTCTGAGGAGTAATCGTTGTTTCTTTGACCATTTTCCAAATCGTTTACATATTCACCTTGTTGAATTTCCTTGTTTTGTTGTTCGGTAGCATTGTTGTGTTTCTTTGACAAAATTGCTGAGATTGGTTGCCATAAAGCAGCAACAGAAATCAAAAAGACTGTTGTCCATAAAAATGCAAACATCTTTACACCTAATTTGGCAGAAATACCATCATTTGTAAAGTCATGTTTACCGATAACAAAGGCAGATGTCCACAAACAAGCACCTAAAGTCAAGTAGAACCAGGCAGCCCATACAGACATTGTAGAGATGATATAAACGGCTGTGTGTTTGATACAAGATTGTAGCACAAATGGCAACAAACCTACTACCAAGAAGAATAATCCTACCAACCACATGGACCAACCTACTCTTGATAAGTAATAGAATTTATTTTTGCTTTTGTTGAAAGCAGATGGCAAGTTGGCTACAGAACCAAAGTTTTCTCTTGGTGAAAATGGATAAGCTGGTTTTTTACCGGAACAGTAGCTGTAGTCACTTTGACTGGAATTGGCCTTTGTACAGTACATATAGTTCAACCAGTAAGTTTCTCCTCTACCGGCAGCAGTAGTGATGTTGGAAGTATCTACTCTTATCCAGTAAAATTTTCTAAGAACTCCTGTTTTTTTGGCCCCACATAAGATAACAAAAAATGCTAACAAAGTGGCACCTGAGAGGAATAATAGTACGATACTATCGAGAGATCTTTTAGCTATTCTAGACATATTAAATGAATTTTTTTTTTAATGATTATACTGTTTAAGTTATTAAGTTGGTGTATATAAATGTTATTTCTCTTTTACAGCTAAACCAAACAAATAATTGAAATAATTTATTAATGACTACACCATTCACTAGTATCAAAGTAATATATACAAAGGTTGAGATTTTTTTTTTTTCTATCAATAAATAAAACGTAAGGTTTTAACAATTTAAAATACTTGTTGTTGTTTTTTTTTTAGTCAGTCATTTTACATTTTTAAAGGGTACGCACTAGTTAAATTACTCGATGAGATGATGAATTATGACATTTTATTTCTTATTTTTTAAAATAACGAATTATTTGCGTTTTCTCATTAATGAATTCTTTGTTTTTTTTTAAGGGGTAAAAGCCACTATTACTTTAAACTAATTTTTTAAAGGGACACTATCAACATATGAATATTTAATTTAGACGTATAATTAATCAAGTGATATCATTATCCCCCCCTTACAGACATATCCTGTAAATAATCACGTTTTTTGTGTTTACCACATTGTTGAAAATCCAGTAACTACCCAATAATAAGCTGTACATCCATCGTTTCTGAAATCCATCTTATATGAACATAAAAATATCGGATTTTTCGGACTAGTAGGAAACTTTAATTTTGACACCTCACTGTATATCACCGGATAGTTAGGTTTTGGGTTTTCTCTTTGGGGAAACATTTTGTATATGTATGTTTCGGGCAAAATATACATTTTGATAAAACCTGTCTCATTTTTAACCCCGACTTTGAACTCAACACATCCATTGGACATGTACTTGGCTTTGAGTAGTTGGTAATTTGATAATTGGAAAATAATGTTTGTATTTTCTTTGTTTTCTAATAGATCTTTTAAGCTGCTTGTTTCAAGCACTTTTTCGTATGTAGACAGCTTGTCTGCTTTTTGAATGTTATTCAAAGTCAACTCAACTTGTCTTTTGATAGCTTCTTCTTTCTCTTTATTGTACTTCTCTGCAAAGAGTACATACTCTTTTCCATTGTGACTATATGGAATGCATGTTTCTATATATCTGCCCCATACATTTAGCAAAGATTTGGGAACCGTTGCGTCATAATTCTCATACAATTTTTTCAATTGCTCCATAGATTCTAAAGGACCTTCAAAACCACTTTGATATTTCAATAAAGTAGAAGTCAAGTATCTGATATCTAGCATGTTTGAATAAAACTTTGTACTGTATTTCAAACTTAAAATTACACCTATTTGGCTTAACATTAAATCATTGAAGTACATAGTATCAGCAGCAAATTGAAAATTAAAATCATTCAATTCTTTCCCATAGGTGTTTTGAAGTTCTGAAATCAAAGACTCTGCAATAATATCATTACCTACAAAAACCTCATAAACATGGTGTAGTGCTTGACCACCTAAAGATGTGACATCTCTTAAGTTAACATCCCTCAAGTATTGACATTCAGTGAAATCAGTAACTAAAAGCCTGTACTTGGATGATGCTAACCCTTTTTTGCATCTTATACCCACAAGTAGTACATTTGTTGAAAAAGTACCAATACTAGAAATATCTAAATCGCTAAATTGCTTTGTACTCGATAAAGGTATGTCACCTTTTTTAACTGGATGCATCTTTTGGTAGTTGGAATCCAATATTTCAGCATCTATGTTTTCATTTTTAAACTGTTTGTGAACCCAAGTAAAACTTCCATCACTTTCTTTTTTGATTGTAAACTCGATTTCTTTTTTTTCAGTATTACAAAAGAACATTTTTACCATATTGTCATATAGATGCTTACCTGTTTTGGCTTTAAACAATTGAGCTAATAAAGCAGTATTTTTTACATTTAAATCAATAACAACCCCATCAAAGTTGTTAGCTTTCAATCCTAAGTTGTAATCAGAAAGCTCAACAACATTTAGCGTTAAATTTGCATATCTATTAAGATCCAAATTAGATTCAAATGGAACTATACCAACAACAACACATTTAATCTTTTCAATATCCTTTGCATTCTTGATAAGTCTGTTAATTTTAGATGCATATCCGTTAAGTTTTAAAACATATGGTATTACAGGAGCTTTTTTGGTTCCTTTGGATCTTTCTACTTTCTTTTTAGCTGGAGACACTGTGTTAGTAACGGCTAATTCTACATTTGTTGCAGGTGCAGCAACTTCACCTGTAGGTTGACTAGGCAATGAAGTAGCCACATCTACATTTTTGAGAGCTGATTTGGACTTGGCTACAGTTGCAGAACTTTTTTGTTTAACTTCTTTAACTGCTGATGTTTTCTTCTCTTTGATTGCTTTATTTTGCTTCATATCACTTTTGTCTGGAATAGTGGCCGTATTAAGAGCTTCGGGTTGCTTATGAGAATTGTTGGCTTCAAGTTCAGAAGTAACTGATTTTGTTTTTGAAGATGAAGTTTCAGTAGCCTCATTGGATACTTCAAAGGGAGGCTGTTTCAGATTTTTGCTTTTATTCTTAACATCCTTTCCATCAACTGTTTCTTTGTTTTGTTTGTTTTTTTGCTCAGTGTTTTTTTGTTTACGTCCTCTTTTAATTGGTGCCTTCAAATTGGGTTTGTCAATTGTTTTAGAAGTGGTATTACTGGGCAATTCGGCACTTGTTAAGGAAGTTCTATTACCAAATGAAGTAATTTGTCCACCTGCTGCTTGGAAAACAGCTTGATTGTATAAAATATTAAATGCAAAAAAATTCATTGGAGTTTGCGTACCTTTAGATATCATAGTAACAGGTGGTGTTTGAGTAGTTGGCTGAGAGAAAATGATTTCTTGTTGTTCAACAGCGTTATTCAAAGGTGGTGTAATCTCAGTAGATTTAGATGTCTCAGGTTGAGAGTTTTCATTATCTTCAACCACAGAATCATTTTGTATATTCTCAGGTTCTGAAGACTGCAGATTATCTTTTGGTTCTGAAATTTTTAATTCTTCTGCACGAATTTTTGAGTTTGTAGAAATTTCAGTATTGCCTTTGATATTATTCTGGCTTGGATTTACCGGAACATTCTCAAAGAAAAGAGCCAAAACATTTTTACCTGTATTAACTTTTGATTGCTCATTGATGTTTGCCTCTTCATCATTATTTTCATGGTCGTCCACCATATTGTTTTCACTATAAAAATCATTATCAACATGATTGGAAAATACACTCAAAGATGATTCATTGCCATTTTCTTGATGTTTTTGTTGGTTCTGGTTATCAAATGATTCTGAAGTTGCCACATTTTTAGCTTCTTCATTGTCTATAGACACAGTCTGTTTAGTTTTTTTCAAAGCAGGTTCCAATGATGACAGTGTTTCCCTGATTTCCTTTCTTTTTCCTGTGATAGCATCATTTCCTGATTTATTAGATTGTGATGCCAATTTTCCATCCTTTTCGTGAACTAATTGAGGTTTAGACTTATTGATCATAGATGGTGACTTTTCATATTGGGCTTGGGTGTTAAATTGTGGTATATCCATTTCAAAAAACTGAGCATCAGCATTATCAGCATCATATTCTACAGATGATGTGGCCACATTTTGTAAAGCCTTTTGATCATTGATTGCAACAGCAAGTATCTCAGATTCTTCGCCAGTGTTGTTTTTGCTCTTTTCTTCAATTAAAATTTGAGAATTCGGTAAACACACTACTTGACGTGAAAGTTCATCATTTCCAATAGGAGCAGCTCTTTGATTTTTTGGTTCAGTGTTAGTCTTTATGTCGTCATTATTTTCTTTTTGTTGCTCATTTTCAGTAATAAACTCTTTCTTCTTTTCTTTTTGTTGCTCATTCTTGGTATAGAACTCCTCTTTCTTTCCTTTTTGCTCTTCTTGTTGCAAGACATCTTCAGAAAAACCAACTTTTTGATCAATAGCTGGATTTAATGCCACAATTTTAGGTTCTGTATCTCTATTGACAAGAATTAATTTTAGATTTTCAATATCCAGCTCTTCTTCTGAAAGTATTCCACTTTCTTGACTAGCTGTTTCTTCTGACAAATCTGCATTTTTGGCCTCTGTTTCAGAAAGTAGCTGTTGAGAAGTATATTGTTCTCTCATGGTGTCCAGTAAACTTAGTTCAAAATTTTTTATCAAATTTGCATTGTCATCGCCACTATCTTTACCTATGATACTGAAAGGAACTTTTAGATCATCATGTAATTTCCTAAGCTGCTGAACAGCTTCTGTTACAATTTCTCTTATTTCGGAGATATTACAATTAGCCGCTAAGTTAAGGTACTCTTTGTATGTAAGAATAGTTATTGATTCACACATCAAAAATGGTGGGTATATCGAGTTGGAAGCCTGAACAGTGCACGTGATTAGAGTAGGCAACAATTTTCCAAGCTTGAAATATGTAGCAGTGTTTCCTGCTAGTTTCCATTCAAACTTCTCTTTGATAGCGGCCAAAGCTGTTGTTTGAAGCTCCGAGGAAAGAAAAGCCAATATGGCTTTATTTTTCTTATTTGTGAAATATGCTGCATCCGTTAGAGCTGGGTTGATTAAGTTTACAACCAAATTACCTCTCTTACTTATGTGTGCGCTGTCAATCATCCCCACAAAAACAAATTTCTGTGAGTATTGTGAGGTACTCAAATTCCGAAGTTCTTCTTCAGAACTAATCAAATGTAAATTCGGATCAATATTCGGTAAACTAGATTTGGGAATATCTTTTTCCATTTTTGAAGTAACAAGATATATGTGTTGTTAAAGAAGAATTTCCTTTTTTTTTTTTTTTCTTTTTGATAAATACAGCAATTACCAAACAATATTACTAAATTTTTTATGCTGATTGTTACCAAATATATGTTCTAATTGGTGTTTTATTACCAAAGTTACGTGTTTTGATATGTCTGTTATGTTTTTTTTTTCTATGTAAATATTTGATTTGAGTAAGAAATTCCAGATGGGGGAAAGGAACAGTATGTAGAAAATTTTTTAAAACGCGAAATTAGGTTTAAAACAACGGTGATATGACACAAATAAGAGTATATCACCAGCACATATACAAGTATATATAAGATAAAATTGAAGATCAAGTTAAGCGGCTTCATCAGTATCCAAGATTATAGTACATGGACCTTCGTTAGTCAAGGAACAACTCATCATACCACCAAATTTACCATCTTGTACCAATTCATCACTACCTAATTCTTTTCTCAACAATTTCAAGAACTTTTCGTATAAAGGATTAGCTAGTTCAGATTTTTGAGATCTATGGAAGTCAGGTTTGGTTCCTTTCTTGGTCTTTGCATACAATGTGAATTGAGAAACAGATAGTATCTGTCCTTTGACGTCTTTTATGCTTTTTTTCCAAAGATTTGTGTGAACGTCGTTTTCATCAAGTTCAAACAATCTTAAACCACATACTTTCTTTGCTACTCTTTCTAGCTCAACTTCGGTATCGTTCACGGAAATACCTACCAACAGGAAGTAACCTTTTGAAATTTCGGATATTAATTTCTGTTCAACTGTTACAGAAGCTTGACTCACCTTTTGTATTATAACTCTCATTTGATTTTTTATGTAGTAATTTGAATGATTTTCTTTTGGTTTTTTTGGTTAGAGACCATGTTTAATACAAGAATGTTGCAACATTTTTTAAAAAAAAACGTGAATAATTCGTGAACAAATATTTGCACATAGTGAAGAATTGAAATGACGAATGTATATGTGATTTTTACCGAAGCAAGTATAACGGCGAAATTTAAGAAAAAAAACCCCTCTCAAGTAACTGGTCATATCAGTTGTAAAATTAAAAATTATATATTTATTTTTTTCTGAATCTCATGATAAACTTTTGGATTAAATATAGCATACAACCCATAGCTCTTATAGCAGCTAAGAAAGCAACTACCCATAAGATTATAGCAAAGTATACTCTAGCTCTTGGTCCAACAACTTGCACTGTTTGGGAATAATCGTTACTATGACCTTTTTTAATTGCATTATACTCAGCATATCCACCAACGTTTAAAATAACAGAAACAACAGCAAAATTGGTGGTAGCCCATAAAATCAAAACGATGGATCTCACAGTCGCGTAATAACTTTGCTTAGCTTCATCCATGTTTTTTTCTTGAGTTGTTTCCTCTTGCTGTTTGGTGGATATCATATAGGCGTACTTTCTGTAGTTGGCATCAATTTCGGCAGCATGTATAGGAATTTCAGTTTGAACGGTACCATCCTTTTTGGCTTGAACAGAACCTAAAAACTTACCCTTTACAGCACCTTTAGTACCCCATGTGACATCATGCAAGTTAGCAAATGCGTATATGTTTAAAACATTTATGTATGATGGACTTATCAATAAATACTGTACGAAAGAAGTCAGCATGTGCCATGGCTGTAAGTATATGATACTGCTGAATATGTAAAGAACATAAGTGGATCCCATAGATATCAACAAATCTCTGAATTGAGACTTTAGCAACAATGTTTTAAAAGTAACTTTAGTTTGTTCATCAACCAAATCTTTAACAGTGTGGACTGACAAGTATACAGCAGCAAATATTGTGTATATCATCAATATGGCAAAAAACACAAACACAATTAAATAAAACCTGTGTGTTCCTTGCGGTCTGTTTCCTAATGATAAAATAAATGTTGCCAATACTGTGAACCCATAAATCCATAAAAATACCACAGCCAAGTAATTGAATGCTGCTACATCAGGGAAGGTTACTGATAAAGACAAGGTTAAAATTCTGAAAACCAAAAAAAATGAACTTAATGAGAACCATGATACCAAAGTTTGGAACATCATGTACAGAATTTCAATTGTCAAGAATAATTTTCTAACAATTGAGTGACCAGACGACCAGATCTTAGGGAAATGTATGAATGAGTAAAGTGCAGCAAAAAAAGAACCATTCATCCATCTTCTTCTTTGTAAAATAAATTCTGGAATTTTATCTGGAACATCTGTGGAAGCAAATGAATCTTTACAATATTTCAAAATCCAGTTGAAATCGTCTTTGGTAACAATTTCATAACACAAGACTCTGTCTTCAGCAAGATACATGTTAGATTCAAACATTTGAATGTTCTCATCTTCACCATGGAAGTACTTTCGTAACGGTTTTCCTAATAATGCTTGATATCTATAAGCAGAAAACGCACCAGGTAAAACAGAAATATAACCAAAACATGATTCAGTTGTTTTATCCAATATATTAGACATTTTATACTCAAAGTTTTGGGAAGCTACTAATGGATTGAGCAAATGTTTACCAAAGTTACCTATATCAACTTTGATTTCACCACAAGCACCACCAACTCTTGGATTTTTGAATTCTCTCCATAGATTGTATATGGATGTCTTCCCAGGCATAGTTCCTGCATCTAATAAACATATAACATTAGGATTTAGAGATTCAGCAAAAGCTTCAATAGCCCATCTATGAGAATTAATCTTCTTTTGATTTTGTTCTTTTAGGCAAAATAGAAATTGTACAGGGATGGATGTTTGGTCACATTTTAAGTCAACAGTACCATCATCGTTTATACCGGAAATGTTCACTTTGGATGTGTGTTCATACAAGTGTGCTAAAACTTCTTCACCATTGATCTCGGATTTAGCAAATCCATCTTGGTAACAACCCAAAGCACTCATCAAGGCTTGGGCTCTTGGGTTAATTTTGGATCTACCATCACTGACAACAGTAACAACAATTTTCTTCCAGGCATCAGGGCCCCAAGTTTTAGAACGGGTTTTCTTCAACATATGCCTTATATTTTCAAAGACACCTTTCAATGTTCTTCCCAACAAGAAGTCATCTTCGTTGTACATGGTGATGACAATCATCAATTCAGTTACTCTGGGTATCATGAATTTTTGTTGTCTCAATACAAAATTTTTATATGAAAATTCATGGGGTTGACAAGTAACAGCTTGATATCTCATGAACTTAAATTCATTGGACATATTTTGTGAATTATCAAAAGATTTGTAGTATTGGTTAAGCAAAGAAGAACCTATTGGACAATCAAAAACAAAATTACCGTTTTCTAATATAAATCTTCTTGGCACAGTTTTTTGTTCTTGGTTATCCTCATCCTTCAAGTCTGTTGCTTTTTCTGCCAGATCTTCAAAGCTAGATGTGAACTGGACTTCTTTATCCATAGATGATAAATCACCGTGTTTTTCTTCATCATCGTCAAAGTACTCATCTATAGGATCTAACTCCTTATTGTAATCCATTTGAATATGTTGATCTGCCACTTGCTGGAATGGATCGCTTGCCATGTGTGGACCTTCGTTTCTTATCCAAACATCATGGTAAAACTTGTTATCTCTATATGGATTAGACATGGTACCGTTTTTTCTCAAGAAAGAGTTTATTGGATATTCATCTCCTTGTAAATCTAAAATAATGGATTCATTATCGTCATAGGTATGCATTTTACCCATCTCCAGATCTTCAAAAGGTGATGAAGGAACATGGGTTTGGCCGAAATCCATTTGATTAGGGTACGGATGCTGTCTTTCGTTTTGCTGATATTGATTAGCAACTTCGATATTGGGTACGACTTGATTTTGATGAATATATTCGTTATTTTCGGTATTTTGATGAAAATATTCTGGTTCCATTTGGTTATTAACTACATTGTATGCAGATTTTTGTTGACTTTGATGATCACTGTTGGTATTCGAATAATTTGTATTTAATTCTGATTTGAATGGATCACTGAATGTTTTATGCATGGGCGGTTGATCAAAATCCCTTTCGTTTGGATTATCATAAAAGTCTAAGTGACTTTCACTGTCACTGTGAAAGATTTCTTCATCATGGTAAGCAGACGGTTTTCTTACTTCGGGTCTTGCATCATCATTCACAAAACTGTTATAATTATGATGGTTGTTAGGGTTGTGAGACATTTTCGTTTTAATTAAATGACTATTGGTTCGGTGAAATGAAAAAAAAAAAACTTTCTTTTTCTTTTTTCCTTCTTATTTTTGTTTGGCTTCTTTATAATTACTATACGTTTTATTATATATACTTGAAAATATTCTAATTTAAAACAGAAATCAAATCTTTAAAGCACAGTTTTATTACTGTTTCATAGCGATGCTTTCGCGTGCCCAGCTCAAATCAATTTTAAAACGATGCTGAAAAATCAGCTGGGTAACGCATATGGCTTTTTTTTGGTAGTTTCTATTTTTAAATTCAGCGTCCAATTTTTTGCTATTTCCTTTTTTGACGCTATCGGAGATAAATCCAAAAAAAAAAGCCGTGAGGATGTTTGCGGATATAAGTGTTATCATTCAGTGAGTGTGAATGAAAGCCACAGGTGGTAGGGCTGATTGCTTAAGCATAGGGTGGGATCATTCATTGCTTAAAGTTGAAAAAAAAAGCCTCATTTAATACATTCTTTCACTATGGCTGATTAATCATTCATTGATCATTTCTTCAATAACCTCCTTCAGGTACAGTCTATAATACCTGTCTTTTTTTGTTTCTTTAGACCCTAAATCATTCACAACAAAGCTATATGCGTTTTTTAGGTATGATTTCCGCAGGTCAAAGCTAGCTGCAGACTCTTCGCTTTTGGATTCTATTTGTTTCCAATAACTTCTTTGGAGTTCAATGTCAGCTACTTCCAAAAACAACTCCGCAAGATTACAATATTCAGAACCTACATTGTTTGTTGATACCTTACCAAGCTTAATCTTTTCATTACTACTCATTATAACCTGTCTATCTAGTTTCACCACCATGTTTAGTATTTGATAAAACATTTCTAGGTCGCCTAACGCGGAAGTGATGACTTTAGTTTCGTTTTTATGATTATTCTTGATGGATTCCCTGATTATTTTAATTGGGGACAATATTTCAAGCACACTTTTTAAAAGTTCAACAACAACTGGTTTGGATTCTACATTAATATTATCCAAATCATTTGCAACCTCAATAACATATTGCTTTATGTTTTCAGGGTTGCTAAACCCCATTAAAGTATTAGTAAAATAAATTGTTTCTTCAGTTTCTTTGTAGATATCTTTGTTGATTTCTTCTTGTATTTCTACGTTTGATAAAACTGTGCTACTAACTAAAGAATTCTGAATAATGTGTTGACTATAAGTTTCCAATGTTTTTAAAACTTCGTAGTAAACGTCTATAGTCTCATTTTTTATATTAATAGTAGTATAAGTTATTTCAACAATGCTGGCTATAGATTTTAATACTAATGTTTCCATTTCTAATAAAGAATTTATATCTAATTTCGACATTGTGTTAACAACGTTTTGGTTATACTGATTCGGCAAAAACATTGTATCTTTTTGCAGTGCCATATTTTGTGCTAATACTGGGTCATCAAAATTCTGATGATTTGTATAGGTATCATTAAACACAATCTGACTGGATTCTTTAAGTTTATCAAATATTTCAATTTGTCTTTGGACTATAATCATCGCATCTTTTATGTTTGAGTTTTCTAGCTCAAATATCCATTCTAAATAACTTGACAAATATGCTAAATAGTTGAAGAAAAAATCCCAGGTATTTATGTCGGTTTGAAGCGTTTGGGAGTATGATTCGTACTCATTTCTTAACTCATCCAAAGTTGGCTTATTATCTTGAAATAAACTTTCTTTCAGCTCTTTATTGATATCACTTTCAGGAATGAACTTAGTTATGTCAACATCACCAGCAACATATTTAAACTCACTTAATAAATCATATTTTACTCTCAAATAATTGTAGACTATATTCTGGTATACTGATATATCACCACTGTAGAATCCTGGATTTTCATTGTATATTTTTATTGCTGTTTTGTAGCAATTCAATGCATCATTAAAAGCATTTGTGGATTTTTTGGTATCAGATTGAGCAAATCTTTCTCCATCTGTTTCTCTTTTAACACCGTAATCAAAGTAATCTTCAAACTTTGAGAAGTGTGGGGCAGAGTTACCGTTATTAGAGTTTGTAGACTTTTTTGTTTTTTTAGCAAAAGCTGGTTTCCTTGCCATAGTTGTATCTGTTGGTCTTAGTAATCAAGCTAATGAAACTTTTTTACAGAAGATATTTACTATACATTAATGAAAATGATGGCCCCCCTTATTCAAAAAAAATGAAAAAGTTCTTGAAATTACCCCGCTATAAGAAATTTCTTTATTGGGAAAATCACCTGTTAAATGATTTTTTAGACGAAACCGCTAAAACCAGACATAAAAAGTGTGTAAACTTATATTTGTTCGTGTTGCATGACTAACGACAACACACTTTCTTTGATTACACACTATTGGACTCTGAGTTTTATCAAAAAGTATATAAACTCTTATCAGTACAAAATAATAGGATAAAATAAAATAAAAAACCAATATCAATAATTACCATACAGTCATAACATGTGTAGATTTCTTATTTATAAAGGTGCAGAACCTATAAGACTATCTAATTTATTAACAAAACCTCAGCATTCTATTATCAACCAATCTTTTGATAGCAGATTAAGATTAGACAGAAGAAGACCTATAAATGGTGATGGATTTGGGTTAGCTTATTATCCAACAGAAGAATCACCGGTATTAACAACCAAAAAATACCACAGTAAAGGAGCATATGATTTATCATCTGACGATGATATTTCTGATGATGAATCTTTGTGTCTGGAAAATATAGACAGTGAAGTTGAAAGAGAAGAACAGGAAGTAGGGCCATCTATATTTAAGGCTATAACACCAGCATGGAACAACGAGAATTTAAGAATTCTGGCAGAAAGAACCAAATCAAATTTGATGTTTGCCCACGTTAGAGCATCTACTTATGGTGTTTTAAGTGAAACCAATTGTCATCCGTTCAACTACCATTCTATAACATTCATGCACAATGGTGGTGTAGCAAATTTCAAAAAGGTAAGAAGAAGATTTTTGAATGAGTTAAATGATGAGTTTTTTAATATAGTTCAAGGTTCAACAGATAGTGAATGTTGCTTTGCTTTATTTGTACACATTTTGCACTCTTATGGTTATGATCCAAGTAGATCAAAGGGTAAATTTGGATCTAAAATATTAAGAAAGGTTATGAATGAAACCATATCTAGAATAAAGTACTGGACTAAACAAGCAAATAAAATTGTTGCTGAAGAAAAATTCAAATTAGCTAATGATCCTGAATTTAGAAAGAAACTGTCTTATACAAAAATAAAAGAAATTCAGCAATCTAAAGAAGAGCCTTCGATGTTGAACTTTGCGGTAACAGATGGAGAGAGTATCATCGTATCGAGATACATATCCTCTAAGGTAGATGAAGCTCCATCTCTGTACTTTTCATGTGGATCAGATTTCATTGAAAGAAAACAAGGAGAATTCAACATGCACAGAGTAGATAAAAAAAATAAGATGGTACTAGTTAGCTCTGAACCTATCACATTTGAAAGAAATGACTGGACTGCTATACCAACCAATTCATTATTAACGATTTTGAAGGATCAAACCATCCTCTTGCACCCTATAATAGATGAGTACTATCAAAAGAACCCCCTATTTATTAGAGATTCCGGATTCTCTACCAGAAAAGGACAAATGGGATACATACCAAAAGATGATATCGTAAAAGCTGACGGCAAGGTAATCAAAGATAACACATCCGATGCGATCAAATACAGTAATCACGCACAATTTCCAACTATTCCCCCTCTTGATAGCGAAAGGAGAGATCATTTAATATAGGCATATATAGATATATA
>ERZ794936.175-NODE-175-length-38482-cov-33.466781_pt1 | contig 38482 bp, 17 predicted proteins | sample MGYA00511083_ERZ794936 | MGnify/ENA primary metagenome ERZ794936 (study PRJEB30137, sample SAMN04331409) | food metagenome | isolation source: Y2 must sample point D1 replicate A | place: Australia: South Australia | collected 2014 ... | reverse complement strand
GTTGTTGTTGCTGTTGCTATTGCTGCTGTTGTTGTTGTTGTTGTTGTTGTTGTTGAGCCCTTATAGTTTCCAATTCTGTTTTCAAGTTTTTAGCAAAATCATCGTCAACTTCTACATCGTTCCAATCTTCTTGCCACAAGGAAGCCTTCTGCCCATTTGCACCAGCAATAGCAGCAGCTGTGCCCTTGATGGTGTCTGAGTCTGGCCAGTTATCCACGGGGAAATCTTCAAACTCGTCAATTTCCTCCAACTTGTTTCTAATAGCGTCTGTGTTTTCTTGCTCTTGAGTTGACATTGTTGTCGTTGCTGTTGTTTTGTATGTTGCTGTTGTTTTGTATGTTGCTCTGCTGTTTTTTAATATGCTGTTGCCCTTAGACGGATTGAAATATATAACTAACGTCACACTGCAATGATTACAAAACTTACCTGTGGCAAAATTGCATTATCCGAAGAATCAATCTACCATCTATGTGTGTGTGTTAAAAAAAAAACCATACTATAAATATTTGGAAAGATAAAACCAAAAAAAAAAAAGCTCCCTTTCACAAATAAACTTAACGACCGGGTGCTTAAAAAACTAAAAAGTTAATGTCCGAAAAAATAGCTCTAGTCAGTATACACCGAGAATATTTGTGGAAAACCATTTTCTGTTCGGACTGTTTGTCATTAACTTCCGAACTTTTCTTTTTTTTTTTTTTTTTCATTTTTTTCATTTTTTTTTCATTTTGTTTTTCCTGATTTGTTTTGCCCTCTGAGTTTGCACGACAAGCGAGAGAGATCATTGTGTGACTGATATCTGAGTTACTGAACTGATCGGATCATCGAGGCCAACCAACAGGGAGAAAAGTTACGTGTAAATTATTCACCGAAACAAGTAGAATCAATGTGCCTTTTCAAATTCAAGCAGATGCTTAAGATGCGTGTTCAACTTTAAAATCTTCTGTCTTTGCAAAATTGTAAGCGTGAACATCTTGTTCGATTTCTCTTACGTTAGTCATTTTCTTAATGTTCTTTGATGACAAACAATCTAAACTCTAACCCAACAACAAAAAAAAACAAGTTGTAATTTTTATCATATCGGTTTTGCATTAGCCTGAGGCCTACTTTTTTTTAATAATTTATTGATCACATACGAATCGATTCCATATTATTTGTCGAGATAGCAAAAATAAACACAAAACAGCAATCAAAGCACCAGCGGAAAAAGGTTGTAAAATATATTTATTGACTTGCAAATTCTACAATACAAGCTATAATTTTTTTTCTCTATTGATTTTTTATTTTAATTTCAAAACAACACTAAGATTATAACAAAAAGAGTAAACAATGAAGGAAGTTGTTGTTGATGCCGTGAACAAAAAGATCAGCGGGATCGAGTTTTCAGCTTTGAGTGCGAGTGATATTGTTGCACAAAGTGAAGTGCAAGTGGTCACCAGGGATTTGTTTGATCTGGAAAACGGAAGAAAACCAAAACAAGGCGGGGCTTTGGACACAAGGATGGGGGTGTCTGCATCATCTGCAGAATGTGCAACATGTCACGGGAACTTGGCTACGTGTCATGGGCATTTCGGTCACATTAAACTTTCTTTACCTGTTTTCCATATTGGATACTTTAAAAACATTATTCAAATTTTACAAAGTGTTTGTAAATGTTGTGGGGCTCTTTTATTGAATGAAGAAACCAAAAGAAGTTTTTTAAAAGAATTAAGAAGACCAGGCGGCATAGACAATTTGAGAAGAATGTCGATTTTGAAAAAAATATTAGATCAATGTAAAAAACAGAGAAGGTGTTTAAAATGTGGAGGATTGAATGGTGTTGTGAAAAAAGCTGCAGCAGGGGGTACTTCAGCAGCTTTAAAAATCATTCATGATACTTTTAGATGGGTTGGTAAAAAAAGCCCACCAGAAAAGGAAGAATGGCTTGGAGACTGGGCTGGAGTATTTAGAAATAACCCAGAGTTGGAAAAATATTTGAGAAGATGTATGGACGATTTGAATCCTTTGAAAACTTTGAATTTGTTCAAACAGATCAAACCAGAAGATTGCGAGTTACTTGGTATAGATTCCGTGCATGGAGGAAGACCAGAAACTTATATTTGGAGATATTTGCCTGCTCCGCCAGTTTGTATTAGACCTTCTGTCATGATGCAAGATTCTCCTTCTTCCAATGAAGATGATTTAACTGTAAAATTGACTGAAATTGTGTGGACTTCATCTCTGATCAAGGCCGGTTTGGAAAAAGGGATTTCCATCAACAACATGATGGAACAGTGGGACTACTTGCAAATGTCTGTTGCAATGTATATTAATTCCGACTCGGTGAATCCAGCAGCAATGCCTGGTGCCCAAAGTGGTATTGGAGGTGCTTCCAAAAGCAAACCTATCAGAGCTTTTTGCCAAAGATTGAAAGGTAAACAGGGTAGATTTAGAGGTAATTTGTCCGGTAAAAGAGTGGATTTTTCTGGTAGAACCGTTATTTCTCCAGATCCAAATCTATCCATTGATGAAGTCGCTGTGCCTGTTTTGGTTGCAAAAGTCTTGACATACCCTGAAAGAGTCACCAGATACAACAAAAAGAAACTTCAAAAGCTTATTATCAACGGTGCTGATAATTATCCGGGGGCCAATTACGTGCTGAAGAAAAACGAAGATGCAAGAAGAAATTTGAGATACGGGGACCGTCAAAAAGTGTCGAAAAACTTGCAATTTGGTGATGTTGTTGAAAGACACATTGAAGACGGAGATATTGTTTTATTTAATAGACAACCTTCGTTACACAGATTGTCTATTTTATCTCATTATGCAAAAGTTAGACCTTGGAGAACTTTTAGACTAAACGAGTGTGTTTGTACACCATATAACGCAGATTTTGATGGTGACGAAATGAATTTGCATGTTCCTCAAACGGAAGAAGCAAGAACTGAAGCAATTAATTTGATGGGTGTGAAAAACAATTTGTTGACCCCAAAATCTGGTGAACCTATTATTGCTGCAACACAAGATTTCATCACTGGGTCATACTTGATTTCCCACAAAGATTCCTTCTTTGACAGATCTCAGTTGACCCAGATGCTTTCAATGATGTGCGATGCCAATTTGCAGTTTGATATTCCACCACCAGCAATTATGAAACCTCAATACATGTGGACCGGTAAACAGGTTTTTTCTTTGCTCATCAAACCAAACAAGAAATCCCCAGTCACTATTAATGTTGACGCTAAAAATAAAGTTTATATTCCACCAAAAAACAAAAAATATCCAAACGAAATGTCTGCCAACGATGGGTTTGTTGTTATCAGGGGATCTCAAATTTTAAGCGGTGTGATGGATAAATCTGTTTTAGGTGACGGGAAAAAACACTCTGTTTTCTATACAATTTTGAGAGATTTCGGACCTCAAGAGGCCGCTAATGCTATGAACAGAATGGCCAAACTATGTGCAAGATTTTTGGGTAACAGAGGGTTTTCAATTGGTATTGAAGATGTTACTCCAGCACAGGATTTGAAGGATAAGAAAGAACACATGGTTGAGATTGCCTACGCAGCATGTGACAACTTGATTGAGTTGTTCAACAAAGGAAAATTGGAAACTCAGCCAGGTTGTAACGAAGAAGAAACTTTAGAAGCCAAGATTGGTGGTTTGTTGTCCAAAGTCAGAGAAGAAGTTGGTGATGTTTGCATTAATGAATTGGACATGATGAATGCTCCTTTGATTATGGCCACTTGTGGTTCCAAGGGGTCCACTTTGAATGTTTCTCAGATGGTTGCAGTTGTTGGTCAGCAAATTATTTCTGGTAATAGGGTTCCAGATGGGTTTCAAGATCGTTCGCTACCTCATTTCCCGAAAAATTCGAAAACTCCACAATCAAAAGGTTTTGTTAGAAATTCTTTTTTCTCTGGTCTATCGCCTCCAGAATTTTTGTTTCACGCTATTTCAGGTAGAGAAGGTTTAGTCGATACTGCTGTGAAAACTGCAGAAACTGGTTACATGTCCAGAAGATTGATGAAGTCTTTAGAAGATTTGTCGTGTCAATACGATAACACGATTAGAACTTCCTCCAACGGGATTGTGCAATTTACTTACGGTGGTGACGGTTTGGATCCTTTGGATATGGAAGGGAACGCCCAACCAGTCAACTTTAACAGATCCTGGGACCACGCTCATAACATCACTTTCAACCATAAAGACAAAGTCTTGCTTCCATACCAAATTGGTCAAATAGTTGATCATATCTTGAAACCACTTGAAAAAAGACTTGTGAGATTAGACAATGTCGGTCAAGTGGTGAAACCTGAAGACAACGACAAAATTGAGTTTATTGATCAGCACGATGCAGAAAGAAATTTCTATCAAACTATCAGAAAGTACATGTTTGAGAAGGCTAAAAAACTTGCCAGAACGAGAAAGTCTCAAGGTTTGTTAGAGTATTTAGACGAACCTAGTCAAGAGCTTCAAAGTATGGACCTTGATGAACGCTCATCGACATATGCTTTAATTGCGGTTCAACAGCTTTGTAAAATTACTAAACCGTTGGTTGAAAAGTTTTTGGAAATTGCCAACTTCAAATACCACAAAGCTAAAGTTGAACCCGGTACTGCTGTGGGTGCTATTGGTGCACAATCTATTGGTGAACCTGGGACGCAGATGACTTTGAAGACTTTCCATTTTGCTGGTGTTGCTTCGATGAATGTTACGTTGGGGGTTCCTCGTATCAAGGAAATTATTAATGCTTCCAAAGTAATTTCAACTCCAATTATTAATGCAGTTTTGGTTACCGACAATGATGAAAGATCCGCAAGGGTTGTCAAAGGTAGAGTGGAAAAAACACTTTTGAGGGATGTTGCGAGTTACATTGAAGACGTGTACAAAGAATCCATGGCGTTCATTCAGGTCAAAATTGATTTAAGAACAATCGAAAAACTACAATTAGAATTGACTATCGAAAACATTGCTGAAGCAATTGCGAGAGCTCCTAAACTAAAAATTAGTGCTCATGATGTAGCTATCCAGGATAACAATAAAGTTCTAATTCGTGTGGATGATTCCTTGTCCAAGAGCACAAGTACAAGATCAACAGCTTTAAAAGAACCACAGGAAAGTGCTGTGTTTTATAGAATGCAGCAATTGCGTAGAGCATTGCCAGACATTGTGGTCAAAGGGTTACCGGAAATTGCTAGAGCAGTTATTAACGTCAAAGATGACGACAAGAGAGAGCTATTGGTTGAAGGTTACGGTTTGAGGGAAGTTATGTGCACAGAGGGTGTTGTTGGATACAAAACAACAACGAATCATGTGTTAGAAGTTTTCAATGTCTTAGGTATTGAAGCTGCTAGGTACAGTATTGTGAACGAAATTGATTATACGATGAGCAATCACGGTATGAGTGTCGATCCTCGTCACATTCAATTACTAGGGGACGTCATGACATATAAGGGGGAGGTTTTGGGTATTACTAGATTTGGTTTGAGTAAAATGAGAGATTCCGTTTTGCAATTGGCTTCGTTTGAAAAGACTACCGATCATTTGTTTGATGCCGCTTTTTACATGAAAAAAGACGCTATCGAAGGTGTGTCAGAGTGTATTATTTTAGGTCAAACGATGAGTATTGGTACAGGTTCATTCAAACTGGTGAAGTCTTCGAATATTGCTCAAAAAGATTTGCTTCCAAGAGACACGCTATTCGAAAACTTTTCTGACGAATCTGTGTTAAAACTGTATTGAGGATGCCTTTTTTTTCAAAAAACAGAATTGATAAATCATCTTTTTTTTTTATTTTTTTTTTTTCATAAAAATGAACCAACCTTGCATTTAACATTTATATAAGCGTACAAATTACATATTTACTTTGAAAAGTCTTGTAACATCAACTTATAATAACTTCAAGCATGTCCTCTTCCTCCATATCTAATTCACCCACGGTGGATTCCTGGGGTATGTCTTCGTTATCAAAAGTGAATGATATCTTGTTTGATTCTGAAACAACCTTTTCCTTCCTGTAGTATGCAGCTAAACTTTTCATTTTTGTGGCATTCGTCACATTAGCTTTAAGCTTTTTATTATCAGATCCGACTAGGTAAATAACAAAACTGGTTGGACTGGTTGAACGTTGGGGTTCGGCTACTTTGAAAGGTTCTTCCTTATTTTTCAAGTTAAGTTCAGCTTCCCAAACATTCATCAGTTCAAGTTGAGCAGCCTCAGTAGCGTTTAGTTGTTTATTTGGTGCAGTCAACTGTGCTTTATTTTTCTCTTCCATAATCGATTCCAACATTTTAAAGTTTTTAGACTCAGCAGTCGCTTTCAAAACCAAATCAATCTTCACCTCTGTCAAATCATCATCATCATCATCATCATTATTGCTTGTTTCAGGTATACCTAACGAGTCTAATGTCATGAAATATTGTAATCTGACTCTTTCGTAGTATAAAACCAGATCATCTTTAAAGTAAATGTTTTCCAACTCGGGCATTTCGTAAAAATTGAAAAGCGAGTGTAAAACGTTTGGAATGATATGGTCAAAGTTTTGATCACCGTACACTTTCACCTCAATGCTTTTGTCTTTAAGCTCGGGAATTTTTGAGACAATTAACAACATGTACATGCGTTTTTTGGCAGTCTTTTTTCTTAGAGCAGCAACATCCGTAAGCTGTGAAGCCCTTTTAAATTTTTTAGCTGTTTGAAGTAGCAAATCATGCTCTGCGTGAAAAGTATTGGGAGAGTCGTTCTCAAATTTTTTGGCAGATGAATTTTCCGTAGTACGTCCCCTTTTGAGTTTGCTGTTTCTTTCAGACTCTATTTCTAGCAAAAGATCGTCCTCTAATAGCAGTTTGCTCAGCATATCATTTCCACTTTTGGTTTTCATTGGGCTTTGTTGTTCTTCTGCTCCTTTTGATGTGGAATTTGAAATTTTTTCAATGTTTGATAAATGCAAGGCTCTGCCTTTAGCTTGAAACTTTTCCTTTTTTAGAGGTTTGGTAATAGATGAATTTTTTTTTTGAGATGAGTCCAAATTCTTTTGCCTCTGCTGATCGTTTTTGATATAGTCTCCAAAAAAAAAGTCATCATCATCATCGTCGTCATCAAAAATCGCCATATCATCATCATCATCATTGTCAGTAAAAGCTGATTTTTTGTTATTTTTAGTTTCTAATGTATCGTTCAAATGTTCAAAATGTGATTTTTCGGTAAAGCTGTTATGTTTGGATGTGCTGGATCTGCTTGTATTCACAGAGTTTTCGTTTTGAATGGCCCTTTCCTGAGATTCAGTTTTTGAAGCAATGCTCTGTTGAGGTGTCGGAGACAACGAAACTGTGCGAGACTGTTCGCAAAAGCTATTTTTGTGTTGCTCGTTTTTATTCTTAAAATATTGGTCATCTGTTGTTATCTTTGAAGGTTTTGAGTCATGATGACTGAGTTTGTGCTCAACACTAAAAGACTCGTCATCTGAGCCATCGCTCTCACTGATATCAACGTCCTCCAAATTCAAACCAAAATCGTTTACAACATCTTGCTTTCTTTTAGTATCTTTTGTAACATTTCCACTAGCGGGTTCTTTTTTGTCAGTGCTATAATTGATATTTTTTTCACCGTTGTTAGAAACGAGATTTGCTTCATTTGCCTGTTGAGATTTTGCATATATAAATTGACCAGTGGGTGATTTCGTTGGTAAATCATCTTTATTGTTTGTAGATGCCGTGTGAAAATTTGAATCATCAATTGGGGAATTTTGCATTGGCTCTTCTGGCTCAAAAGGAGAGGAAGGTGTATCAGTCGTCAGTCGAAAATCATTTTTGGTGGGCTTTAGTAAATTCTTGATTTGAGCTGAACTTTCACATTCACTCTCGGAATCCGATATGATGATTTCTTCTAGTTCTTTTGTGTTACTCTTGCCAGAAGAGTTTCTCCCTACATCAAATTTCTGAAGCAATGAACTGCTTGCTCTTGTCAGTCTCCCTGCCTGGATATTAATATTGTTAACGGTTTCCAGGTCAAAGTTTGAAGAAAATCTGGGCAGAGAAACATTTTCCAGTTTCAATGGTGCTCTTGGTTTTTGAACTGCCTTTAAACTTTTTGCTCGAGGGGTCGTCTTTTTCTTTATAGTTTTTTTGCGCCTCTGAGGCCCATCCACGTAATCCTCGTCGCCATCATCTTCTTCTCGGATTGAGATAATCTGCAAATCATCGTCATCGTCATCGTCTCCAGAGTTGTCAACAAAGTTCTTTGTTGGCACTTCTGCTAAAGAAAAGCTTCTAAGTGTTCGATTGGCCGTGCTAAAACCATCTATGTCAGTATCCTCTTCTTTTAGAGTTTGTTCACCAGTGGTTTTGTTTGTTGTGAAAGAAGAAAGTCGAGGTTTGTTTTCTGCTGTTACATATCTTTCTCCGGAGGTTGGAGACGAAACCATGTTTTTTGCGCCTGAGATGTGTGGCTGCTCATTTGGAACGCGTTGTTGGGAATCCTCTGGAGAGTTATGTGGAGTTAACATGGAAAACACCTAATGTGTGTGTGTGTGTGTGTGTGTGTGTGTTTGTTCGCAGTTTGGTTTATTATTGATTTGTGATAAGCGTTTAAACTTTATTGCGTAGTGGCATTTTGTTTCGATAATGTTTATTCATTTGTATTGCCGATGCAGTTGTGAAAAAAAAAAAAAAACCAACCTGCAAAACCGCGACAATGCACGTGAGCGCGAACGGAAAAAATTAACATCCCTCTTTATAAATAATTTAACCAACCGATTTGATAATATCATTTTCAAGATGTACACTGAAACAAGAACATGTATAGGACTTCATCTATACGTATCTTTTTTTTTTCTATTTATATCTGTACTAACAAAAATTTAAATAATAATTTTCTCTTCTAAAGTCGAATAATCTTCCCAGAATTTTTTAAACAACTTGATTTGATGTTCCAAATCGTCTGCCCCACCGGTTTCTCTAATGCTGTGCATCGAAAGAATTGGGTTACCCAAATCTAAAGTTCTTATACCAGTATGGGCAGCCAAAGCAGGTCCAATGGTGGACCCGCATGGTGAGTCGTTGGCAACCACAAAGAGCTGGATTGGAACTTTTGCAGCATTTGCCAATTTTTTCACCAACGTCAACCCTGGTGCATTAGTCATGTATCTTTGCGAGGCGTTGATTTTTATTACAGTACCTGCTCCTAGCATTGGTTTGTGAGATTTTTCGTGGTTGGAAGCATAGTTTGGATGCACGCCGTGGGAAACATCAGAAGACAAGAAAAACGATTTTGCAGCAGATTCCATCACCAAAGATCTGGCTAATGGAGACGAAACATCTGTGTCATCAAACTTCAAGCCATTTAGCCTTTCTAAAAGATTTGGCAAAAAAGTGGATTCTGCACCTTGTGCAGACACGGACCCAATTTCTTCGTGGTCAAAACAAGCCATCAATCTAATTCCTGTATCTTTTTCCAAATTTGTATCGCACGATTCGGCCATTGCCCAAGTGGATGTAAAACAAGAAGTCAAGTTGTCCAATCTTCCTGAAAAAACAAATTCGTCATGCAATCCACCAAGCGTAGAAGGCTTGTTGTCGTATAAAATCAATTCAAAGTCATCAATGCAATCAATACTAGAAAGATCCAACTCTTTTACAATGAGCTCCAAAAGATCAACATGATGTCTTTTGATAATGGTTTCGACACAGTTGAACTCTTGTTCATTCAATTCATTTTCTTTTGAGCTGCAACACCCATTTTTGTTTTGTGTTTCTTTACTTTTGGATTGCAAAGATGCAATTGGCAACAAGTGTGTATCTTTGTTAAATTTGAAACTTTCGTTAACTGATCTGTCCAAATGAATGGCCAAAGTAGGAATTTTCAATAGTGGCTTTTGCAAATTCAACAATTTGGCTTCAACAACTCCCGTGTTGTTGTTTGCACACATGACTCTTCCGGCTAATGACAAATCGCTATCAAACCACGAGTGCCAGATTCCTCCACCATAGCATTCAACACCTACTTGCAAAAAACCCTCGTTTGTTTTTTTCGAAATCGGTTTTATTCTCAAAACTGGAGAATCAGTGTGTGCTCCCGTAACAGCAATCGGATTTCCGGGACTCCATTTCCCACCAACGGCAAAAGCTGCAATAGAAGAGTTGTTTCTGGTAACATAATATTTCCCTAATTTTTGTACTTTGCCGTGCCAAACATCTCTTTCCAAAATTTCCACAAACCCGTTGCTCTTAAGTTTGTTTTTGATGTTTTCCACTGCATGATAGGGTGTAGGAGTGGCATTCAAAAAATCAATAAATTCCGCAGGATAAGTGCTTGAAGTTGAAGTGGTCATGTTTGCTGTTCTTTTCAGATGTAGTCTCAGCATGTACAATTGTAGCAGTAATAAAAGCTTGCAGTGTTTGGTTGGACTTTTTCCATTTACAGAAGGTGGGTTTTTAAGAAAGAAATAAAGCACTAAGCTTGCAAGAGTACCACCACGAAAAGAAATAAAACATTGCAAAATGATTTTTCTTGCAAATAATACGGTTCACTTCAAAAACATTTATCATATGTATAAGTTGCAACTATAATTACTCGTTATCTATAAATTATTTCCAACCTAGGTTACTCACTCGACTTTCCAGAAAATGGATATTTCTGACTCTCGTTTTTGACACAAAAAAAAAAAAAAAACCCCAAAAAACCCAAAAAACTTTACTGATAAAATTCTCGAAGACGCTTTTTTTTTTTTGCCTTTATAATGTAATTCCGTATTGATAAGAATTTTGTTGTGTAACTTGCCAAACGACTGATGCCATAAAAAAAGTGTTGAATTGTTTTGAACTTTTGCATGAAAAGGATGTTTTAAAGCAGATTCTGTGGAAAAAAATTGATGTAATAAAAAAAAAAATATTCCTTATTTTTGATTATCACAATGGTATAGACACCTCGTCAGAGGCCGACCTTCAGCTAACCCACATAAACGTGCCCAGAGTTCTTTGAAAAATTGGCGTTAATCCAAATAGAGTTTCAATGCCACAAACATATTTTGACACGGCAGCGTGATGGCACTAAAGCCAAGCATAGCCGCTGCTCTGGGAGAAAGTAAGCCGGCCGAGTTCCCCGTCTGTTTGCCTTGAGATTTCTTTTTCAAATGAATAGCACACATACTGCTTGCCTTCGCAATGAGATACTACTATGCAAACACTGAGTAATTTCACGTGATGCTTATAAGTGTAGGAAAAGTTTTTTGCAGCCTTTGAGGGAATCCAGATCGAAAGGTGGATATATAATGATGGCAATTCTAATCACTCATGCACTTGCTCAAACTTGTTGTTTCCTTATGTATTTTGATCGCTTGATACATGTTATCCAAATATGCAATTGTACAATTTGGAGATATAATTTTTTTTTCTTGAGTTTTTGTTGAATGGAACGAAATAACAAACAAAACAAAATACAACATAAAACAAGTCTAGCATATAAGACCAATAAAATATACACCATACGATAATGACTGAAAAATCCGTTGATCACCCAAGTTTAGCCACTACATTGATCCACGCAGACGACAAAGATAACAGAGTCAGTGACGTTGCACCACCAATCAATGTTTCCACAACATTCCGGTACGGAGAAAATGATTTGATTCCTTGGAATGAAAGAACAGATTTTGAGTTTTTAGAAACAACCCCAATTTACTCGAGACTGGGCCACCCAAACAGCACAAGAGTGGAGTCTATTTTCAACACATTTTTGGGTGGGCATTGTGTTGTTTACTCTTCAGGATTGGCTGCCTACTATGCAGCTTTGACTTGTTACAATCCAAAACGTATTTTCATCGAACAATGTTACCACGGCTGTCATTCGATATGCAATATATTCAAAAGAAATTACGGTTTGCAAACTTTCTCATTTGATGAAATTGAGTCCAAGGCCCAACCTGGCGATATTGTTCATTTGGAAACACCAGTTAATCCATATGGCACCTCCTCGGATATTCAAAAATTGGCCGATAGAGCACACGCCAAAGGCGCATTGCTCTTAATTGATTCCACTTTTGCTCCACCTCCTTTGCAAAACGTTTGGGACTTTGGCGCGGACATTGTTTTGCATAGTGCAACAAAATATTTTGGTGGTCATTCAGATTTATTGAGTGGTGTTTTGGTAGTCAAAGATATTGAAGACGCGAAAAAATTGAAAAATGATAGAATCTATTTGGGTACCAACATCTCAAATTTGGAAAGTTTCTTATTATTAAGATCCTTGAGAACATATGAAATGAGAATTATGAAACAGTCTGACAATGTTACCAAGATAGTTCAATACTTGGAACAAAACAAAACAACCAAGTTTAAGGGAGTTTTGGAAGAAGTGACACACTCTTCTTTACAAAAAGATGAGTTTGTGAAAAAACAATTGAAAGGCGGATACAATCCTGTTTTCTCAATTGTCTTGAGCTCTAAAGAGCAATGTAAAAAATTGCCCTCTTTAGTGAAACTTTTCAATCATGCCACATCCTTGGGTGGGATCGAATCTTTAATTGAATGGAGAGCATTGACTGACGCATCCATCAACCAAAAACTGATCAGGGTCTCTGTGGGTTGTGAAAATGTGGATGATTTGATAAACGATCTATCCCAAGCTTTGATTGCAGTGAGAAACTTGGACAGTTCTTCTGCAAATCTGGAAGAGGTCACTGATGCTCTAGGAAATTTGTGAGGTATAAGTATGTATGTATTTGTGCATTTCTATACACGTATTGAAAGTTAATAAAACATTTTTTAGATGCTATGTTATGACCAGAGAGTACAATAAACCTTTATTCAAAAAAAAATATATATATATATATATATACCCACACGTGATCGTGGATTACAAGAGATTCCCAGTTAATCCAGCAAAAATCAAAACAAAAATCAAAACAAAAACCAATGGTATTGATGATGTTTATTGAAAGCTCATAAAGGGGAGGGGGTCTAAAGCTTCTTACTTCCAAATTAGAAAACAGAAATTGATGGAAACCACACATCATTGAGAATTGAAGACTTACGTGTACTGCAGACCATCTGGAACAATACTTCAAACAGATGCCACCCAAAAGAAAAGCAAACGCTAGCTCCAAGAGTAAGCGCACAGAGATACAAGAGATACCAAATAAAGGTGTTGATAATGCGCTTGATGCAAAAAATACAGAATCGAAAGTACGGGAACACAGAAAAAAAAAGCTAGAGGAAAAAGATGGGGAGACAGAAACCAATAATGCCAACGAAACCATCAAAAACACCAAAAATGTCTCGGTTGATCGAGATCAGAACTTGAGCTTGGAACAAAGCATTCCCCTTAAAAGAGGAAGAGGTCGCCCCCGCAAAAGTCCAGACACAGTCGAAGCTTTAAAATCCTCAAAAAAACATAAAACTACAAAGTCAGACTCTATCACAATTAATAATGAGAATGAGGTCAATAAAGATAATGAAGCAGTTGAAGACGACGATTATGTAGATGCAGAGCAACACTCTGAACAAAAAAAGGTGGTTCTTAGAAAGGGCAGAGGTCGGCCACGGAAAAATCCAAATGATTCTTTAGCTTCCAAAACATCAAAGTCTTTGAAACTATCAAAAGCAACAAAGACAGCTGCAAAAAATAATCTTCCCAAAGAACCAAAAATGACTAAAAAGCGGATTGCTCTTCTTGCAAAGATGGACGATACTCTCCAAAATTACGAGGATGTAGAAATGTTTTATGAAAAGTTACATCCAAATAGTATCAACGACAAGGAGACTGCTGAAAAGCAGATGTCATTACTTGGGAGGAACGTTCTTAGGATGGAAAAAATGTTTGGTTTGTTTAACAAGGAGAAATTGCTGAGTGTTTCAAAAATTCTGAATAAATTTGATGATTCTTTTTTAACTTTCCAGAACAATGATGTTTTAAAACCTCCAGAACCAGCGTCCACCACTAAACAAAAGAATCTTAACTGCTTCGCCCGTTTGAAAAAAAAATTGGCCAACAATCAGCAAATAAATAATATTACGGAAAACCAGTTTGCAGAAAAGTTTAATCCTAAAGACCAAGAGCCGCGCAAAATTATATTTGATGATCCGAATAAAATACGCAGCCTAAAACCAGGGTCTTATGTTGACTTTCCTCAGTTTGCGTTTGGTAATAGAATTGGAAAGCTTTATAACACAAACGGCTTGGTCACAGACATGGTATGGTGTCCTGAGGTTGACAATGGCTTGGATTCTAAAATTCAATACCTCCTGATTGCCAAATCGCAGTACAACAACAGCGCTATTGATGAACACCTTGCAGTAATCAGAACTGGCCAGCCACATTTTGCATGCATCGAATTATTGGAAATCAACAATCAAACCCAAGGGAACGTTGAAATTCGTGTCATTGCCACATTTTTACATGAATTTGGCGAGCTTCACAATCTAAAGGTTTTGCCTGTACATACGGGAAATTCAATACCTTTGTTATGTTGTACACAATACGGAACCGTTGAGCTTTTCAATTTGAATGTTGAGCACATTAACTCTCAAAAAAAGCCACTTTTCATGCAGCTCGTAAACTCCGTCATGTCCTTCAAGTTGAAAGCTGAGCACATTTTGTCCTTTGACATAATCAATCAGAAAAATATCATTGTTGGGCTTGAAAGCGGTTGTGTCGCTGAGTTTGATTTATGCGAGCCAGACGAAGCGTTGCTTTTGACCCCGTCTTATTTAACCAAAATCCAAGACTCGCACATATACTGTGTTTGCGCAGCTCACATGGTTGATGAAACTACTGTAGTGGCTACCGGCTCTGCAGATGGGACAATCAAAGCTTTTGACCCAAAGGATATCAAAAATTCATTAATGACGCTAAAAAAATCAAGAACTTTATCCAGTTGTGAGATTGGATATGCGCCATCTTGCCACGCCTTTGTGTTTTCTGATGGGTCTGGAACCTCAAAAATTGCAGCGGCAACCACTTTAAGTTCTGCTTCATACTTGACAATGCATGATGGGTATGTGTCGTCGGTGTCTTCATCCAAATATCATCCGTTTACATTGACTGGAGGCGACGATGGTAATTTATATATTTGCAACAGCATGAAAAAGCTTACAGTGTCACCAAGAACAATGAGCATTTTTTACAGGGCTTGTAGATTATGGAACTGGAAATACCAAAAGGAGACAAACGTTTACAGGCTAGATGGGAACTACCAGGTCATGAACTTTGCCGCTAATTCAGTTACAAAGGAAGAGCGGACCAAACCTCCAGGCATCAACATTTCACACTGCAAATGGAACGAAACAGCGTCAGGAATTAACATTTTTGCTTTTGTAAACAATGCCGGTCTTTTGGTTGTGGAGGTTTTGTCGTGAAAAATTTATGAGCAAGATTATTCAAACTCTGGTCAAAATTGTTTTACTAAATTGAAACATTAAGCAGATACTAAATAATTAATATTTAGGCAATTGGGGGTTGATTTCATCAACATACTTGAAGAACCCACCAATAACATCTTTAGTGTTGGCAACACCAAACTCGTCTTTTAATAATCTTGTGGCAGTTCTGGATTCATTACCGTGTCTACACATAACCACGACCTCTGAAGTTTCACTGATAGATTTGATTTTGGATTGAAGTTTTGTCATATCTCCTTTCAGGTTTTGTAGATCTTTCAATGCAATGTTGTGTGTATTTGCTAAATGCGATATTTCATAATGATGTGTAGGTCTCACATCCAAAAGCACGTAGGAGTCCCTCGGTTTTTTGTTATTGTTCCAATATTTGGTTTCAAACTCGTGAACGGTCATCCGCTCTTCAGGAGAAACAACATTGTAATTTTTGGAGCCACAAAATGCAAAATAGTTGATTTTACCAGATTCAATGGCGGTTCTGTCGATAGTTTTGGTGTCCCCGCATGATTGGCACTTTGCCTGTCTACCTCTCATTTTGAAATTTCTCAATGACTGCTCAGGGAATCCATTGTATTGCAGCAAAAAGGGTTTAAAATTTTCAATAGTGTACACATCCAAAATGATTTTCATAGTTTCTATAGCCATCATAACACCTACAAGTCCAATACATGGACCAATGACCCCTCCTGCCGAACACGATGAAACAGCGTGAGGAGGTGGAGGTGTTGGATAAAAGCATCTGTAACACGGTCCAATATTTTTGAAGTTCAAAATGCATAATTGCCCTTCTGTTTGCACTCCTGAAGCAGAAACCACCATTTTGCCCAAATTCACGGCTACATCAGATACCAAGTATCTTGTGATTGGAGTGTCAGTGCAATCCAAGATAATGTCGTATTTTGCAAATATTTCAAATGCATTGTCATTACTTAGTCTCACAGGATGTGTAACAATCTTGATGTGTGGATTTAAACTGGTCAAAAATTCGCGCGCCGACTCGCATTTTAACATTCCAACTTTGGCGGAACTGTGCAAAATTTGTCTGTGCAAATTTGAGTTTTCAACAACGTCATCATCAACAATACCAATAGTACCTACACCTGCTCCAGCCAAGTAAGCTAACGCTGGGCAGGCTAATCCTCCAGCTCCGATGAACAAAACTTTGCTGTTTTTCAACTTTAATTGTCCTTTCACACCATTGGTAACGTCACAAATCATTTGTCTTCCGTACCTGCTATATTCAGAAATACTCAAGGGCAAGGCTTTTTCATTTTGAACCTCAGCGTTGGTTTTTTTCAACTGGGCATTCTCAGTTTTAAGTTCTTCAATTTGCTTTTTCAATTGAAAAATTTCTTCGGTAGTCGTTGTTATCATTGTTTCTGCAGGTTACCAGGCTGACTTATGGTGTTTAGTATCTGTGTGAACTCTGTACTCTTTTTTTTTTTTGAAGACATTTGCATATTGTGAAGTATATACATGTTATGAATATTTGGACAATAATTAATCATTGGCACAATTTATAATCTGAAATTACGATCTTATTTTGAGTTCCATCTCATCATTTTCAGGTGTGTGTGAAAAGTGCAGAAAAAAACAAAAGAAAACACAGTTTTTTAGTTCCAAATTGCGGAGTGCTGTTATCGCACGTGATTCACAAAACTTGAAAACTCAAATGCTAAAGTACATAGTAAAAAAAGCAGAATAATGTTAATTCAAGGAGCATCAAGGATAACCCCACCCTAGCAGGTTTGTGATTTAAGCTGATACCAACCTTCATTCAAATAGCATTGCTTATATAATCTTTTGTTTCACGAAAAAGTTTTTCAAATAACGGATTTGAAAGTAACACGTTCCACAAAAAAACAAAACCTGCACTGTAGCCCACCAACTTATCTGGTTGTTTGCCTTTTCGCTCAAGTCTCTAAATCTTGCTTCTCTGTCCATGATGACACGCTGCTCGGCTTTTATATTACTTAGCTTGCTACCCATTTGATCGATTCTAGTCTTTAAACGATTTATTTTTGTCTTTTGTGTGACGTCTACAGCAGCAATTGGACCCCTATTCAATTCGATATGCAATCTTATGTTTTCAGAGTTCTTCTCTCTTTTGCCCAACTTTTTTGGTGTGATGCAAATAGCATGTTCGCCGCTTTCCAATGCTGTAAATGTAAACTGTCCATTGTTTGTACTTTTTTGAGACAAGACTTTTTGATCGTTGTCAAAAGTTTCTGTGATTTCAACAAAAAGCTGAAGGGTATCATCGTTCACGTAACCTTCTGCATTACTTCCAAATTCAGCTAGAAACTGGCCATTCAAAATCATATCTTGAGACAATTCCTCATAAAAGCATTTCGGTTTGTCAAGGTCCAGATACACATGCGTTGCTTGTGAAAAAACTGTAAAAAGTCCGAGCAATGTTAGAGTGGTGGATAATAAACTGCTTTTGGCAAACATAATGGTTCTGTCCAGCTCAAATCTTTCTATGGCAAATCTTTTCCAATGATATTTGCCTTGTTGTTTTTTTACGCTTTCTTTCATCTCTTGATATTTGGTATTTCTCAAACCAACCCTTATTGGAAGAAGGAAAAACAAAAAAAAAAAAAAAAACCAAGCAGTCATTTTTCTTCCACGCCGTTTTAGATATTTTTTTTGTAAAACGTGGTAATAATGTTAATGGGCAATAATATTGGTTTGTTTAATTAAACGATGTTCATGAAAAGGAATAAACAAAAAGCTAAGCACCGAGCCAAACATGTATATACTTGTTAGAAAGAAATAGCTCACCATGCAAGAGATCAAGAGTATCAAAAGTACACTTTAGTTTGAGCCTAGCAAACTTTGGCATTGAAACATAAAGAGTGGATAAAAAAAAAAAAAAACAAAAAAAAACAGACATTATAGAAATCTTTCATACCATGCTAAGAATAATGATTTGGGTGTATTCTGTTCCTGCAATGTTGACAACAAATCCAAAAATTGGTTTTCGGTCAACTTTTTGTCCTGAGAAGTGCGTAAATTATCAGAGTTGAAATTTGTGATCACTCTTTTAAGGAAGTAATACTCTGCAGAGACCAATGGAATATCTAATCTAGATTTCAAAAACTTGCATCTTTCCACACAGTATGGTTTCAAATATGAATCTATCCACTCAACCTTTGAATGCTTTGTAACACCGAGCCTGGAAGCAATTTCGTGTAAGTTAGATAGGTTGATTTTAGGGGTTTCTTTGTATTGAAAGAAGTATCTCAACTGTGGGGCAATGATTTCTGTGTTTTCGTAATCTTCAGATTCGGTGGTTTCCATTGCATCCATAACGCTTTGAGCAAACATGGCGGGATTAGGAATGTTGTTTTCATTAGCAAGCTGCTCGAGTTGAAACGGACAGTCGCTGTTCAAAACAAATTTGTAGTCTTCAGCACCACTCAAAATAGTAAATATAGTCAAAGATCCTACTTTCCCCTCTTCTTCATCATCTATAACTTGCACTTCTTTGTTGGGTAAAAGTTTGAATTTCAAAAGTGGAGATGCTTGAAACCATTTACTGATATTACGATATTCTGCGGGAAATAAATCAAAGTCAATTGCAATGTCCAAATATTGTGATTCAGAGTTTGCTATTAAGGAAAAAGGCGGAACAAAACCATATGTAAAATCGAATTTGTTCAAATGCTCTTCTGGGTCGTAGCTGATGTACACTTCAAACTCTTCAAAGCTTGCTAGCTTGTCTGCAACGGCCGGAACATCAAGAAAAAGAACAATGTCGTTTGTAGACCGATCGATATCAAAATAAGCGTTTTTTTTGAAATTATCATGATTCACAAAATCTAAAACGGGAACTAAAGTTTCACTAACTTGGAAGTCCTGGGTCACCGAGCTAATTTCTTCTGGAATTTGTAACGATCTGCTACCAATGGCACTGTATAATTGGTAAAGATCGCTTAAAGCAACGTTGATATGCAATTTTGACTCAAAGAATACATGCAATTCTTGCAAGAAACTCTGCTGTTGTTCCAAAGCTACAGCTAAAAACGGATAAAGCGTCTTGTACCATTTCAAGTTTTCTTTTGAGTAAAGCAATGGTGTGCTGATCGAGGTTTCCATCAGCACTAAGCTAATGTACTTTTGCACAAAGTCAGCATACTCTTTGGCAAGTTTAAGATCCACTCTCTCAGTATCCTCTATAAGAAATGCATCACTGTCGGGATCTTTCACTTGACTTAAAAAAATTGTAAGGCAAAACATCAAAATGTTTTTTTCACTAGCATACTTGCTGACAAAATCAAATGTAGGATCGGACATCAATTCGTTCATTGCTGTGCTAAACAAGGGGAAGTGTTGACCATGTTCTTGAAATTCTGGTAAATTAATGACAAATTTCCGCTTTATTCTCATCAATTCTATAGTTTCTAATGCAAGCAAGTCAGTAGTGTGTTTGTAAAACACTCCTAAACCCCCTCCCTTGTATTTTGTTGGTTTGACAACAACGTTTGAATTTAGTTGAAATTCGTTGGCATACCTTTCCTTCAGCAAACTCAAAAATTCCATCCTAAGCAATGGTTTAGGATTGGTTTCCGTTGTTTCTCCAGAGATCAAGAGTGAGCACGCTGGATTTTAATAAAGCATTAGTTAAATGTAAAGATATTTGTGGCTTTACGGATTTGAGTTTTTTTTGCTTTGGCACACAAGCACTTTTGGTCGGCTCCTTTTTTTTTTTTCTTTTTTATTTTTTATTTTTTTTTTTGTTGTTTGCGTTTCTCATTTGGGAAATCGTGTAAGCTCAAGTTTAGAGATGCGATTGAATTGTTTGATGCGCATATCTTAACATAAATCTTGTATTTATTAAAATCTAATAAGGGTTGTTGGATAATATTTGTTTGCTATCCAGCCAAGCAAAACCCAAGCAAAAACCTAACAAAAATAAAACAAAAATAAACATGGTTCAAGCAGTCCAATTAGGCCAAGTTCAAGACCAGTTAAAATCTAGAAAAAGAACTCAAAGAGAAACTGAAGACGTCAACAGCTCTGATATTGATATCAGCAGCACTGACGATGAGGCCGGTGAGAAAGACAGCGACGATGAAGATGAGGACGGGAACGACAACATCGTTAACATTGATTTTGATTTTTTCAATGCCAACAAAGAGGTTGACTTTCACGCTTTGAAAACTCTTTTACGTCAGCTGTTTGGTAAAGAAGAATCAAACAAACTTCAGCTAAGTGCTTTGGCGGATTTGGTTTTGGATGCATGTGCCACTACAACTATCAAATGTGAAGGCAAAGAGTCTGATCCATACTGCTTCTTCAGTTTGATTGACTATCAAGAAAACAAGAACTCGGATTACGTACAATACTTGCAAAAAGTCGATATGAGACTGAAAACGTTCTTCCAAACTTTAGAAAGCGCTGGAAACAAAAAAGCTGCTTTGGTGTTATCCGAAAGATTTATCAACATGCCACCTGAAATTGTTCCGCCTTTGTATAGAATAACGTTAGAAGATGCATCAAACAGTCTCCAGGCCAGCGCAGCTACAAGCCAGACTAGCAGAGATCATTATGATTTTTACGTTTTTGTGTCTAGAAAGTACGAAATCAACTTTGATGCAGATGAGGACGTGGATGTTGTTGATAACAACACGAAAGGTAAAAGAACCAAACAAGCAACTCAAATTGACTACTTCCACCCAGAAGACCAATTCTTGGAAAAATATGCAAAAATCAATTTTGATGGCAAATCCAACAAGGGTATCATTCCAAGCTATATCATCATTGACCATGCTGGTTTGGTGAAAGCTATTGATGATTTGGACGCTGCCATTGCCACATGGTAAAAAAGGTTATCTCTGCCGTTTCTGTATATACAGCGATGAATGTATCATGACTAAGCATTAGAAAATTACAACGTTTAAGTACCTTTGATTCTTCAAAGACACTAGCCTTCAAGGTTCCAATTATTCTTAATCAAGCTATATAATTGCTCAAATGTCTTGCAAATCAAATACCATTACCTAAAGTTCCCGACGCAATGCGACGCGCTTGTTCATTGCGTCGCTTCTAGGTTGGTTTTTTTTTTTTTTTTTTTTTTTTTTTTTTTGTTGTTTGAACTGGCAAGAACTTCAGAAGGTATTTAGTGATGAACTTCATCAAAACCTTGTTGACAGCCAAAGTTAACGAAGCAGTTTTTCCATACTCAGTACCCCGAACCAAAAAAAAAGTTTGCAACCGAAATCAAGGTGCATGCATCAATAAGACCTTTTTAATTGGAACCTAAACTTTCAAACTGCCTGTCGAACATACGGTTGTCTCACTCTGTCATCAAAATGCGCTCTTTTAAAGACATACAACAATCAAAGCAAGATTTGAGCAGCCTTGTTGTGAAAAGAGAAAATCTAATAACTGAATACTATCATCATTTATCTACGAAAAACAATCAAGAACATGGAGACACAAAAAAACTTATTTCTTTAAATGTCTTTCAAGACTATTTTAAAATCAAAAACTTGGCTCAAATACCCAATTTCAGAGAGTTTCAGCCCACATATCTGAAAAGAATATTGGAAGATGCTGATGTTGAAGAGACCAATCAACCGCTGAAGAAACGTAAAGTTACCGTGTTAAAATCGCAAGAAACTCACTTAAATGAACAGAAGGTGAATGAAACCCAGAGGTCAGCGACATTGAAAAATGCAGATGCTGACAATCTATCTTTCGACAATAATGCACCCATTAGAAATGTCGTGCCCACTCCTGTATCGTCACATTCCGTCTTGAAAAAATCTTTGGAAAAAATATTTCCCACAGGAACGGATCTCCAGAAAGCAAACATCAACGGAAATTATCACCACGATCCCTTGAATGCGACGGATTCTGTGATATTGATGATGGACAACAGAATACCTTCAAAAATATCAGCGTCTAGACTCTTGATTGAGCTTCGATATTTGGCTAATACTCTGCCCCTACACAAACTTTTACCGGGGGCACACAAGGCTTTGACAACAGCGGATTGGAATGCTGGATTGTTGGAAAACAGACTTTCAGTTGTTGGATCGCGAATAGAGGAGTTGAAGCGAAACGGTATGTGGTCATTAAAACAACCCAAAAGGTTTGTGGACCCTATCAACCAGGTCTTCAACAAAAATAAAAGTAAAGCGGGAACGCTTAGAACATCACACGGAAACCTTTTAGAAGAAGCAAAATGGATGCAGACAGATTTCCGTGAGTACAAAAAATTCAAGCTTGCTCAGTGCGCCTTGATAGCACATGCTGTTTTGGATTATTGGACTTTGGGCAAAGATTTGTGTTGTGTCAAGGTATGGCCCGCAAAGACAGCTGAATTTCAAGAAACGCCGGTAAATTTTATTAGTGGTACAAACGAGCAAACTCTTGCAGGCGAAAGTATTTCAGAAAATCCAAATGTGAACTACAAGCCCATTTTTAAGTATCAGCTCTACCAAGACGAAGAAGAGTACTCAAAAGTTGAAAAAACTGTTATCGAGAATCTCTCTTTATATGTTCCTTTTGGAGAAGAGGAAACCCTTTCTTTGGAGCAAGAAAAAGAGTTTATACCAGCTTCAAAATTAGCATATCCTGTGGATAACGATCATTTTGCAAAACTTGTGGAAAAAGATATTATTGATACTGATATGTCTCTTACCTCTTTGAGCAAAAAAAGAGGTTTGTTTGGAGGTACAAACCGAAGAGCCCATTATGTAAAGCCTCCTCAACCGCCTCCTTTGGAGCTTTTAGAACATCGCACACCAACGTTGTGGCTTCCAAGTGACGACGAAAAACTTGTTTCTTTTATCAATTTGTATCGTTTCAATTGGGATATTGTAAGTGCTCATATGACAAAAAACACAACAAATGGGTATTTATCTACAATGGACAGAAGAAGCCCCTGGAACTGCTTTGAAAGATACGTTCAACTAAATGAGAAATTCAACATAAACGACTTGAAAGGGTACCGGGCCAACATAGCACACCATTGGATGGTTCAAGCTCACAAAGTGCAAAACAAGCTGCGCAGAAGAATCTCGCCCTTGGGAATTACCGAAGACAGTGTTCAACGAGGTCATAGAAGACTTAGATGGGCCTCTTTGTTTGAAGCTATGAAACGGGTGATGAGAAGAAGGGAGCATTTGTTGAGAGTTCAGAGTCAGCAGCCTCCGCCACGTCATGCGGCAGAGACAACTACTCAACCAACACCTACTCCCCAACAGATGGCCAACTTGAAAGCACAAAGAGATGAGGCTCTTCGAAAGGAAATCATTGCTAAAAGACTCAACAAGCAAAAACTTTTGGAGAAACAACAGCAACAGCAACAAATAATGCAGCACCAACAAGAGCAGCAGCAAAAACAGCAGAAACAACAACTGCAGCAATTACAATTACAACAGCAGTTGCAAAAACAACAGCTCCAGCATGCTCAACAGTTGCAGAATCAGCGTCAATCCCTAATGGCACAATCTTCAACCCAGAGCTTGGATGGTGGCAAAAGACAAAATATCGCAGCTTCTCAAATTGACCGTTCTTCATTGAAACAAGGTTCTCCGCAAACGCAAAATTATCTGGTAAACTCAAGCCCGCCTCCTGCGTCTTCCACAATCACTCGCTCGGCATCACCTTCCATTGTCCCCAGTAGTGACTTGATTATCAAAAACAGGAAAAACATCATCGAAAGCTATGCTAAAAAATATATGACTCAGAAAACAGGAGCAACTTTGGCAGAAGCAACGCAAGCAGCTGAGAGTTATTTTATTGCTGTTGTAAAGCAGCAGAAAAAAAGAGAAGCTGAACTTTTGGCTAACCAAAGAACGCAAATTTTGGAAAGTCAAAACAATAACGTGCAAGGTAAAAGTAACACAAAAGCCCAGGGGCAAAATAATGTTCCAGTAACCGACTCTCAAATAAATCAAAGAAATACGGCGACACATACTCCTACCCCACAAGAACTGCTGCAAAAATTTCAAGATCAACGAAATGAGCAAAACAACAGCAAAGAATGAGCTAGCTTTTGCATTATAATTTTGTGAAGATTACACAAATTGCGAGATTTCAAAAATAAAACAAAAAATTTTGGGTTTTTTCGCTTTTAATACGATACTAAGAGTTTGTTCAAGCTTGATGAGCGTTACAGATTCAAGGTTTAGTACACAAATTAAAAATTTAAAAAAAAAAAAAAAAAAGTACGTAGTAAATTCATTCTAGATGTAAAAATTGTTACCCTTATTTAAAGCAAGATAATGTTACTCAAACAGTTGGTAAAACAGCAACGGCAGTTTCTTCCACAGCAACACCATTTACGCTATAATTGCATTTCCATTTGACTTTCAATGGTTTTGATAGAGTGCTTGGCACATTTTCTATGAATGCAACTTGTGTGATCCCGTTTTTTTGGCCAGCGCTCATGAAACTCGAAGATTGGCTTTCCAATTTAAGTTCGTATGTCTTTGGAACAGCAATCATAAATGTAAAATCAGAGATCGGGGAAGTTCCAACATTAGAAAACAACGAATGAACTTTGACAGTACTAGTTCCTTGTCTGGAAACTGCAAATTCAATTTTCAAATGACTAGACTCACTGATTAATACAGTAGAAACATTTGCTGCATTAGAAGTGTTGGATGAGGATGTTGACTGAAAGCCATTCAACAGATCTAAAGTGTTGGAAGGAGTGGCAGCAGGTTGAAATGTTTGAGCAGGAGCAGAGCCTGTTGAAGAAAAATCACCTAGCAAATCAAAAGCATTGGAATTGGCAGAGGCACCAGCACTTGCAGGAGCTTGTGGTGGTGGGGATGAAGCGTTTAGAGAAATACTGCCACCAGCTCCAAACCCTGAAGGACTACTTGAGGACAGGTTCAAATCTCCCAAGTCTCCCAAAAGATCGCCTAAAAGATCATTTTCTGCTGTTTGCTGTGCTGCAGTAGACTCTCCATTTGGCCCAGCAGCAGGTTTGTTGTCGTCAAAATCTAACAAATCCAACAAGTCGTTGCCTTGTGCGGTGTTTCCATCGGCAGGTGCATGCAATTGTTGAGCTTCAAAAGAATCGCCGCCTTTCAAAGCAAAAAACTGTTGAATCAATTGATTGACAATGTCGTTGAAAGATAGCAACTGGGTGACCAATTCTTGGTCGTCTTGCTCTTCTTCAATAATTTTTTGGAATTTTGGTTGAGAAACTTTCAAAGCACTGTAAAGCTCTTGAACGGTTTCATTAGAAACATCCAGTTCTGGAGATGCTAGCATTTCTTTGAATAAATCTGCTTTTCTTTGTAGCTTGGTCAATTCTTCTTTGATAGCATTTTTGGCTTGAATTGCGTTGTCCTCTTTAAAACCAGCCATGACTTTCATTAATTTATTGGCTTCCCTCAAATCTTCAGGTCTTCCTCTTCTGATCAATTCTTCCAATTTGGCTGCTTGGGCAATTTCTTGTTCCTTTTGAATTTCACTAGCGGTTTTCAAATGATTTGATGGTCTTAAAACCGACAAGTCTTCTTCTTTGATATGTGGGAAAGTGTATCCTTTATATTTCAATAACCTATGCATATCTCTAATGTATCCCATATCCTCTTTATAAGTTGAGTGTTTGCAAATAGTTTGATACCATTCTTCAATGGCAGTTAAAATCATTTTTTCAACTTTAGAAAATCTCAATGGCGGTCTTTCAGGAAAGCCTTTCACTAGTTCATTCAAAAACTCTTTTCTTGAAATTTGTAAATGCAACGGATACCCACAATTTTTCACAAGAACATCTAATAAGTTCAACGCGCAAACTGCGGAATGTGGATTACCATGGTTGATAATCTTGACAATCAGTAAAACGGCATCTCTTGGGGCAGCACCTTGTTTGTCGTTCACATAATCAGCAACATCCAAATTTAACCCTAAATCTGGTACCACAGCTCTACAGGCTCTTTGGATTTTTCTGACCAGCGGACTACCAACTGGGCGTGGCCTTCTGACCGGTTGGTCTGTCAACATGATTCCGGACATCTTTGTGTTTTGTTTGTTTTGTTTTCTATGGTCGCTAGAAGGGTAAAGTATATTGTGATAACTTTGAAATCCAATCAAATAGTTATGGCTGTTGTTGTTGGGGGTTTTGCTTTATCTGACACAGCTTTTATTTTACAAAAAAAAAAAGTTAATTTCAGTTAAACGGGTTGTGACAAAGAACAATATAACACCAATTGATTGAGTATGTATAATAATATAACTGCAAATCCTGGCTTAGATCTGAGGGTTTGCACAATCATCATTTCCAAGAGTGGGTTTTATTTATCAAGTAGAGATTATAAACAGCCAATTTTTTGTGTTTTTTTTTTTTTTTTTTTTTTTTTTTTTTTTTTTTTTTTTTCCGTTTTGTTTTTCTCAGTTGTGTAGTTTAATCATGATAATAATAATAATAATAATAATAATAATAATATAAGGGACTGACTGGCGTGGATAAAAAATGGAACCGATACGAGCTTAATAGCGGTTGTTGAGCCGGGCAAGTAATTTTGGCGCCCGACGTGAGGAGTTCAGGAACAAATCGCTGTGAGATTTTTTAGGAATCTTGATTAATAAACGCATATAAGCTAATCCTAAAGTACTTTTTTTTTGATATAATATACATAAAAACAAAGCAAAGCTCAAGAACTTTGTCAAGAACAACTACCAACTAACAACGTCATCCTGAAATCTTACCTTCAAGTTCAGCAACTTTCTTTTCTCTTTTTGCGACTGTTGAGTCATCATTCTGAGTCTCACGCATGCCAAAACAGCTAGACCTGCACTCTTGAATTTCTTTCTGAGTAGTTTTTGTCTTGCATAGTTGTTTTGTGGAAACAGGATATTGCTTGTGTAGTCGTATTTCGTGTTTTCAAACAGAGGTGTTGGAGGTTCTGGTCTTGATGAGAACCCGTTGTGTCTGCCTAGTGGATTGCTGGTAAAAGTATCGGGGTATGTATCAAAACCCACAAAAGAATTGTCAAAAGAAATGTCTACAGTTTTTCCCATTTCCGTTGCCGCTTTGGCGTAGTCTTCCCTCATTTTTTTTGTGGTTGCCTTTAGTACGGTGTTCAAGTACTTGTTTAGAACGTGCAAATCGTTTGTGTGGTGGATTTCTCTGTGATACTTTGTTTTAAAATACTCAACTTGGCATTTTAGTCTCTCAATTAGCCTGTCAAATTCTTGCTGCGTGTCATTAGTTGGTAATGTTGAAAAAGTGTACTTTCCACTACTTCCATTTTGTCTCAGTTGGATCATCTCTTCATTAAGTTGATCGTTTTCAGATCTCAGAGCTTCAATTTTTTGTTCAAACTCTTTTGTAAAACTATTTAGCAGCTTTCTATGTTTGTTTTTAATACCCTCTAATTGTTTTTCTGAAAAGAAGCTCTTTTCTTTCAAATCTGCATATTTATCTTGAAGAACCTTGTAGTTGTGTCTGATTTGTGCAAGGTCTTGATCCAAATGTTTCAATTCTCGTTCTTTTTCAATTACTTCCCCTGCTTGAGATGCCTTTTCTGCTATCAGATCGTTTGATTTCAATTCCAAACGATTATATCTTTCACCTAAAACGTTGTACTCAGATTGCAATGTGTGGCAATCAGTAGCTAACGTAGCTTTTTCTTTTCTCAGATCGGCATTCAGTTTTTGCAATTCCACTGCTTTTTCATAAGATTCAGTAAGACGATCCTCCAATTCGCTTTTCTCCTGCTGCAACTTTGTCAAAGAAGAAGTAATTGAATGTAATTTTTGAGAATGCTCTTTTCTAATTTCAAAAATTTTAGCATGTTCATTCATTTGATTTTCCTCAAGTTCTTTGAATCTCTGTTCGTGAAGTTTTTCTAATTCTGCAAATTGTTTCGTGTGTTGCTTTTGCAGTGACTCTTGATTTCTTTCGTGAGACGTCTTCAACTCTGCCAACTGTGCTTCGTTGGCTTGTCTGAGTTGTTGCAAGGCCTTTCTGTGCAATTCTGCTTTTTCAACAGATTTTAATTTCAATGATTCAACACATTCTTCCAGCTCAGATAAACGTGCTTTCAAAGCATCCACAACAGAAAGGTGTTGTTGTATGGATTTTTCATGTGCTTCCGTATTTTTTGCAATTTGGTCTTGCAGACTTTTCACCTTTTCCTTAAATTTGCTGTTTGTCTCATTTTCATCAACAACCGCTTGTAATTTTCCAATAGTTTCATTCTTAGCTTCTAAGTCTGTGTGCAAATTTTTAGCTTCCGTTTGTAGTTGCTTTACAAGGTTTTCCAAACTTTGAATTTTCTCAACATCGAGCTCATGCTGCTGATTAAATTCCTTTCTTTCTGACAACCCTAATGCATCGACTCGTTTAGCATCTTCAGTTAAATTTGCAACTCTGTTATTTAAAGAGTCGATCAAACTTTTATAATGGTTTTCTTGGTTTTTAGCCATGAGTAACAGGCGCTCAACTTCTTCTTTTGATTCTTGCAATGCTCTTTTATTTTCATTCAAAGTTTTCTGTAGATGTTCTATTTCGTTTTTTTTGGAGCTTCTCACTAGATTCGAACTTTCTGTGGAGTTTTGCAAACTTTTTTGCAGTTCAGAAATTTGTTTTTGCAAACTAGCAACCTCTCTATCCTTTAAAGCTAGTTTCCGTTTGAACTCGTTGTTGAGGTCTTGTGTTGATTGGTTGTTTTGCTGTTTCTGCTTTTCAATTTCTGATTGCAAACTTTGAATAGTTTTATTTGAGTGTACATTGTAGGATTTCTCCTTGGCTAGCTGGGTTTCCAAATCTTTGTATTTTTGATTCTTGTCACCTAAATCCATTGCAGAAGACTGTTTCTCGTGCTCTAATTCACGTCTCAAGCTATGAATTGTTTCGTTCATGTCAAATGTTTGACTTTCCAAAGCAGTTTTTTCAGCCTGCAATTCATCAATAGCAAGCAACTGTTCCTGTTGCATCTCCTTTCTCACCAAATCCTTTGCTTGCTTTAATTCTTCTTGAAAACTTTTTTTGATTTGTTCCAGTTCTTGCTTGTCATTTGCTGATTTTTCAGGTTTTTTGCTTCTTGAGTTCAAATCTTTTTTGTACAAATCAAGTTTATTGAATGCCTCCATCAATTTACTTTTCAAATCTGTGTTTTCATCTATCAAAGCCATAATACGCTCTCTATCGTCAAATTGAGTATATCTCAACAATGTGTTAAGCTTGATTTGCAAATTATTATTTTCCACTTCCAAATTATGTTCTTTCTGTGTCTGCCCTCTGACTGGGTTAGAGTACTGCGTACCTTCTTTTGCATTTCTGGTGTCGTCCTCGTTGGTTTCGATAGCTGTGTTGACCTTGGTGTTGCTACTTGCTGAATTGATCTTTGAGTTTGTTAAAGTTGGATCGTAAATTATACTGTTATCGTCCTCAAAATCATCATCACCATCTTCTTCTTCTTCTTCTTTTTCAAACAAACCATTGGAGGTCCCGACAAGATTAATGGATTTGCCCAAACTAGCAGGGGGATTGTCAAGCTTCAATCTTTTGGAGTACTCGTTTGTACGATAGTAATTGCTTCTTGAGGAATCTGATGCGGTATGTGAGTCATTGTTTTGACGAGATAATTCTCCCTTTTCAGCCACATCTTCAAAAGTACGACCGTTGACCTTGTGGCTTCCGTTCCGCATGTCTTCCGACTGAGTAGTAGCTTGAAAAACACCTATGGGGGTGAATTCAAACTCACTGCTGTTTTTTTTCGATCCACCTGGCGTCTGGAACGTTGACATTGTTAATTGATTGCGTCGCAAATTCAAGTGCGGTTTGTGTATTTCTGGAGGTTTTCTATCAATTGTTTCTCAGATCACTTGAATCTCTCTTTTGGTGAACGTAATGTGATGTTCCTATTAGCTTTGTGTGTGGTGTTGTTTTTCAGACTTTTCAAAAAATTTTGAAACCAAACAAGTTTATTTATCAAGCTGATGAGACGGAAATATGAACAAACACAAAGATTCTTTTTATCTGTTTTTGTGTTGTTTTTTTTTCGTGTCGCACGAAAACGAGAAATACTAACGCGAAAGCAAGCAAGATGTGTACAAAAATCAATGGTGGTTAATATTGGCACAAGGATCATTTTTCATTCAATTGAATGATAGTATTAAAGTGTGTTGTATTTAGTTTCTCATTATATTTCATATTTCTAGCTCTTGCACTGAAGCAACAAATGAATGCAATGCTGAAAGAGCTGCCCCAGAGTGTATGGACTCTTCAACAATTGCAACAGCATTTTTGTAATCTTTTGTATTTGTGCACAAACAGTACAGTAATGCACTGTTCAAAAGTATGTAGTCGTAGATAGGATTCTCTCCTTTATGGAAAGCACCTTTCAAGATTTTGTTTTCCAGAAATTCTGCATTTTCTTTTGGACCTTCACTCAAACATTGAGAAAGTGGGTATTCTTGCAAACCAAAATCCTGTGGACTCAATTGAAAAGTAAGAATTTCATTTGAATCAGGAGAAACTTCCCAGATTTTGGTTTCACCTATAGGGCTAAGTTCGTCTAAACCGCATTTGCCGAAAACAACCATTGTATTGCTATTAGGATAGATTAGTTTGGAAGCTTTGGCATACTCTTGGCCCAGCTTTTCCGAGTAAACACCCAAAATACGTTTGTTGACAAGGTCAACTGGGTGTAGTAATGGACCCAAAACATTGAAAATAGTTGGAATTTTCATAAGCTTTCTCAATTCTGCAAGGTGAAACATACCGTTGTGAAATTGCGATGCCAGCAAAAATAGGAATTTGTTTTTATGATACAAATGCTTTTCAACGTTTGCAGAGTGAACCTTGGCAGAAACAACACCTAAGTGGTTGATCAGATCACCAGCACCGCTGTTTGAAGTAGATGCTTTGCCTCCATGTTTGACAATTTTGATTCCTGGAATCCCAGAAACCACAATTGCTGCTGAAGTCGAGACATTAAAGGTGTTTTGCCCATCACCCCCAGTGCCGACAATGTCAGCAACAATCTCCTGTTCATCTTGCGTTGAGTTGCTCGTTAGGTCTTTGAAAATACGCTCGGTTTGAACAACATTGGAAAATGTCAAAATTGCCTTTGCCGCACTGGCAATGTATTCTGCTTTGATGTCCAACTCTTTTGATCTTAAAGCAGTTAAGAAACTTGATATATTGACGTACGACTGCAATTTCTCGTCTTCATTAACTGGGGAAAATTTCGTGGTGCTCAAGTAAGTAACAATGTCTATTAAGCAGTCATATAGATTTTGTGGAACAAACGTGCCATTTAAGATGCTTTTAGTATGAACGCTCAAATTCTTAGTAAATTCAGACATCTTTGAATGAGTTTGAGCAATGTCTTTGGATTGGCTTCTTTGTGGTTTTGGTGGATTTTTTTCCCGTAAGAAATTAGAACCACTATTTGCAACGATCAGTAGCTGTGATTACTCTCTCTCTCTCTCTCTCTCTTTAAGCAATCTTTTTCAAAATCAATATTTGCAGATCGCAATCCTCATGTTGCACGTGAGTCATTGAAATTTCAATCAAGTGTTTTGTTTTTTTTTTTTATAAAACTATGCAAGCCGGGCACTGTTTTTGTAAATCTAATCCTTTTTAGGAAAATAAAATGATTTCGTTATGTTTTTTGTTATGGTTTTTTTCAGCACTTCCAAACCGCAACTGTTTATCGAATCTAAAAGATGATTCATTAAGTCTTATTTAAAGATTCCTTTGCTTTTGCTGAATGACAAGAAACAAATGAAAAAAAAAAAAACCCCCCAGTACCTTTCCCTATTACACTTTTAACCAATCCTATACATCACCTGCAACAAACAAAATGGTTTATGACTCTGAAATTGGTATTTCCGAACTGCCTAACCAAGTATACAAACACGTCACTAAGCAGGGATCTCAGTTTAATTTGATGGTTTGTGGTGAATCTGGTTTGGGAAAAAGTACTTTTATCAACACTCTTTTCCAAACCAATTTAAAACCATTGGTAGGCCAATATCCAAGAACACCTAATAAAAACAATTTGAATAAAACCACTGAAATTGAAATCATCAGATGTCTTTTGGAAGAGAAAAACTTTTCTTTGAAAGTGAATGTCATTGATACTCCCGGTTTTGGAGACAATGTCAACAACAACAAGACTTGGAGCACGATTGTTGATTTTATCGACGACCAACATGACTCTTTTATGAGACAAGAACAGCAACCTTTCCGTAACGAAAAATTTGACATGAGAGTTCATGCAGTTTTGTATTTTATCAAGCCAACTGCACAAGGCTTGAAACCTTTGGATATTGTCACAATGAAAGAGATTTCATCAAGAGCTAACTTGATTCCAGTCATTGCGAAAAGTGATACCTTGACCAAAGAAGAACTGAAAATTTTCAAAATTAGAATTAGGCAGGTTATCGAGGCTCAAGAAATCAGCATTTTCACACCTCCACTCCACATAGAAGAAACAGGATCCACCACTGAAAAATCTGGTGTCAATCCTGCACCACAAGACAGTGTTGCTGCTGCAGCTATTGAACATGCCAGACAGTTGATTGACGCCATGCCCTTTGCTGTTGTTGGGAGTGAAGAACAATACACTGTTGAAGGAAACCTGGTTTATGGTAGAAAGTATCCATGGGGAATTGTTGAAGTGGAGAATGATGAACACTGCGATTTCAGAAAGCTAAGAAGTTTGCTTTTAAGAACAAACTTATTGGATTTGATCTTATCTACACAAGAATCCCATTATGAGAGCTTTAGAAGGGTTAGATTGGGTGGTGTCAATAACGAAAACACAAACCTCAAATCTGAAAACGGTGTGGAAAATAAAAATGTTAGTGTTCCTATTCCTGCTCCAACAAGAAAACTATCGCACAATCCTAAATTTAAGGAAGAAGAGTTGGCATTGAAAAGATATTTTACAGATCAAGTCAAAGCAGAAGAACAAAGATTCAGACAATGGGAGCAGAATATTGTAAATGAAAGAATTAGATTAAACTCGGATTTAGAAGATGTGCAAAACAAGGTTAAAAAACTGGAAGATCAAGTAAGAAACTTACAACTTCAAAACGCTTAAAGCGTTTTGAGAGTTTGAGGGTTTTCTTTAGAAAACAAATTGTTTTTTTGTATCAAGTTCAATAATTCTTTAAAAACATCAATTGCTATTATATATTGTGTATATACATTTGTTCAAAAAATTTGTGGTTTTTTTTCTTTTCACTTCTTTCATCCATTTTTAGTATTTGAAACATCGCAAATCTAGTGAGCAAATTAATCCAACTCAGATATGTATCTTTCAGCATCCAAACCAGCCATACAACCGGATCCCGCAGAAGTAATGGCTTGTCTGTATTTAGAATCTTGAACATCACCAGCAGCGAAAACACCAGGCAAAGAAGTCATGGAAGTACCTGGAACAGTTTTCACGTATCCGTCTTCGTGCAAATCAACTTGACCTTTAACAATATCTGTTGCTGGATTGTGTCCAATAGCGTAAAACAACCCATTGACTGGCAATTCGTATTCTTTATTTTCTTTTGTGTTTTTCAATTTCAAAGATTGCAATAATTTTCCATCACCTTGGGCTTCCAAAGTGACCGTATTGTAAATGATTTCAATCTTTGGATTTTTTTCAGCTCTCTTGGCCATGATTGTGGAAGCTCTTAAATGGTCTTTTCTAACGATCAGATAAACTTTGGAACCGTATTTGGTCAAAAACCCAGCTTCTTCACAAGCAGAGTCACCACCACCAACAACAGCCAAAGGTTTGTTTCTGAAAATTGGAACTGCACCGTCACAAACAGCACAAGCAGAAATTCCCTGTTGCCAATATGTTTCTTCACCTGGCAAATTCAATCTTTTGGCAGAAGCACCAGTGGCCAAGATGACGGCATCGGTGGTGTTAGGTTCTTCGTCTTCGTTGAATTCGGTCCAGAATTTAAAAGGTTTGCTGGATAAATCCAATTTGGCAACGGTTTCAGTGATAATGTCGGTCCCAAATTTGACACTTTGTTCCTTCATTCTGTCCATCAACTCACTCCCGGTCAACCCTTCTGGGAACCCAGGAAAATTTTCAATTTCAGTGGTGGTGGTCAATTGGCCACCGGCAGCAATCCCATTGGCAAACATACCTTCGTACAAAGTAGGTTTGATTTCTGCTCTAGCCAAGTAGATGGCAGCGGTGTGGGCAGCTGGACCTGACCCAATAATAGTAACTCTTTGATGAACCATTCTGTGCGATATGTTTATTTTTGTTTTGCTTAGTGCTGGTGTTGCGGCTTGTTTTAACATAATATTTGAGAGGAAAAGATGTTTGTTTTGGACACTTACACGAAAAATGTAATGTGTTTATATATATATTCACGAAATCAAAGTCGAAACCAGCAACGTTGAAATTATGTAAGCGGTCTATCGAACCCTGTGTATCAATCAGTAAACAAAAAACCAATTATGCATTATCAAGATCTGATAAAAATAAGACCTTTCTTGTGCATAATTCTCACACACAATTATTACTAACATTAATTTATATAATTTCTAATCAAAAGCTTTGAATATTTTTTTTTTCAGTCTCGACTTTTCTTACTAATAATCATTTGCAGCGTTCGACTAAAATGATCGGCCTTTACGACATCTGATGGGGTGCGGGAAAACTTGAACGAAGAACGAAAAAAAAAAAAAAAAAAAAAAAAAAAAAAAAAAAAAAAAAAAGATTATGGAATCCCAAAGCACGATTATCACAAACAAAAACAATTGAAGAACATTAGCAAAGCAAGAGAAATTTAAAGGCATTTTTTTTTATTATTACATAAAGAAAGTCTGGTGCCAAGAAAACAAAATCAGAGCCTGTTGTGGGAGGCATCGTGTTGAGGTTATGTGTTCAAAGATGAGCGCTTTGAATAAGCCATCTGCACAATGGAGTTTGGGAATTCTCCTTTCAAGAGTGTTCTTACTCAATGCAATCACTTGTTGAGTATGAATTTTTTGATAATGTCGTCGTTACAAAACTCAACGATCGAGTTGTCCAACAATACACTGCACATGAAAAACTCCAATCCGGCTTGCCTATGTTTGAGCCAGTTCTTGCTGAAATTGATGTTATTGTAGCTAAAGCATTTCCACCAACTAACAGGCTCGGGCAATTCCGGAACATGAATATCTCGTAGTCTTTTAATGACTAGTCTGTTTTGTGTTCTTAAAGCCGCTGTATTTTCTCTATCAGCGGTTGAGTTTGTGTTTGTGTTTCCATTTTGATCAGCATCATTGTCAGCTTCAATTTTGTTTCTGTATTCTCTTTCCTTTGCCAACGCCTTTGACAGCACGCGGTTTAATCTTTTCAATATTTGATTTCTGAAAACAACAAACTCGCTGTATCTCTTGTAACAATATAACTGTTTTTCGACCTGTTCGCTGGACAAAGCAGACTTTGAAAGACTGTGATATGGCGACGCCAATTGCGTGGGTTGCTGCTGCATCTGTAACGAAATCCTCACCGTCCATATAACAAACTGATTTTTACTGTGAGAAGAGTTCCCACTAGAACTCTTTGGTGCTGGAAAAGTAGACGTGTGGTTGGTGGAATTGGCATTATTGAAAGAATCTGTGTTGCCGCTATCCTCAGATGGCGCTGTTGTGATTGCACTGAACCCTGTTTCATTATCTGTATGTATGATCGTGCCATCGACAATTTCAACATTGACATACGGTGACACAAACATTGTGTTTTGTTTAGCATTGTCTCTTTTGTTGGTATTGGCATTATCGTCATTACCAGTGCCTGCAGAACTTTCAGGCAACAATGGCTCGTTTTCTTGTGTACTGTCATATGCGTCGTTATCGCTATTGTCTTGGCTGTTGTCTATGTTGTCTTGGTTTTGTGCACTGCTAGTATTTGATTCTATGACGTTATTGTCTATAGCTGCTGCAGAAGAGGCTATTTCTGGTTCAGTTATTTGTAGTTTTCGATGGTTATGAACATGTTTTTTAGATTTTCTTGATGAGACACTCATTGATGTATATGTTAGTTTTTTTTTTGATCTATAATTATTATTTTTTTTCCAGTTTGCTTCAAGTATAACGTGTCAATAATGTCAATAGTGCAACAAGTTCTTTGAATGTTGTTCTGTTGCAAGCATGATACTAATCATTCCAGTTAATTAATGTAATTCATTTGACAGTTAATCAAGACTCCTCCCCTTCGTTTTAATCTCTTTCTTTGTCGTTTGAAATTCAGTTTTCACTTATTTGCGCCGTAATAGTAATCTTTTTTGGTTACCCGAGCCAACCAAACAAACAAACAAAGAAACTAACAAGCTAGAAAAAACCAGCCTTTAAGAGCCAACTTCTCTGTGTAGATTACCGAAAATTCCTACATGAGGTTTTTTTTTATAAACTTCAAGGGTAAATCAGTATCAAGAATTAATCAGATTAGCTAATAACTTATTGAACATTGTGATAAACAGAAAAGAAAAGCTTAACCATAAAAGTGCACCAATTGCTTTTTGTGAACACTTTAAGAAAAAGAAATTGATTTATTCCTAAAATGACCGCAACGTCCGCAATTCCAGCCAATGACCAATTTCAAACAGTATCCATGACTGTTGGGAAGTTAGACGCTTCTTTGGCTTTATTGACCACGGATGAACACCACATCGTGGAATTTCCTACAATTTTATTACCAAAAAACATCGATACAGGCTCTGTCATTGAATTCAAAGTGAGAAACGACAAGGCTAAAGAAGAGGAAAACGAGCTAGAGTTTTTTGAATTGCAAAATGAAATTTTTGCAAAATATGGGAAAAACAACGCCCAAGCTCCTGTGTTATCTACTATGAACGTCACGCAAACAAGCTGTGTTTTGCAATGGGACCAATTGGAATTGGGCAGTACCCAGTTGAAATCTTTGTCCTTGTGGAAGTTTGTTCCATCAGTTTTCCCTAACAAAGCTAGCTCTTCCTCCACCAGATCAAGATCTAATACGCACCAATCACAAGCAGGAGAAACAAGAACTACTAATACAGAAAATGGCGAAGAAGAAAAAGAAGAAGGAGTCATGGAAAGAATCACTATTATTCCAAATCCAATTACAACCCACAATTTCAAAATCTCTGGTCTTGGTGTAAACAGCAAGTACAAGTTTCAACTAAAATTGGAAACATCAAACGGGGAGTTTTTTTCAAACGTTTTAACAGTGCAAACACATACAATGACTGATATGTCAGGTATCACATGTTGTTTAGGTTCATTGGATTACGAAAAATACAAAATCTCTGCTCAGGACATTGAAGCGTGTTTGCAAAATATTGGCGCAAAATTGCCGTTGCAAAAACATGTGTCTGTGGACACAACTCATTACATCACGAATGAATCGGAAATTGAAAATGAGGATAAAGATGTAGAATTGACAAAGGCGAAAAAATTCAATATACCTATTGTCAAACCTGAATGGGTAAGAGCTTGTCAATTGGAACAAAAAATTATGGGGGTCAAAGGTTTTTATTATAAGAATGCGGAAAAAGATGATGTGTCTGGTAATTACAAGTTTGATAAAAATTACACAAAAGCTTATCTTGATAACGAGAACAGGAAATCAATGAGTTCTGTTGATAAAAAACCATTGAGTGAATTGTATCCACAAGAAAATACCACTTTTGAAGAAGAAGATGTTCACAACAAAGAAATTGGGGAAAATAATGCATCAAAAGAAGTTGTTGAAGATAATGAAGTAAAAGAGGTTTTACAAGCTGAACAGGGTACAGAGCCTCAGCTGGTGGAAAACCAAACTGTTGAGACACCAAAGATAGCGGAGAATAAAGTTGAAGAGGTGAAAACTGACATTCCTCAAATTCATATTGCCTCCCCTGAAGATCCAGCACCTGAAGATCCAGCAACTGAAGATCCAGCACCTGAAGATCCAGCAACTGAAGATCCAGCAACTGAAGATCCAGCTCCTGAAGAACCAGCAACTGAAGATCCGGCAACTGAAGATCCAGCTCCTGAAGATCCAGCTCCTGAAGATCCAGCTCCTGAAGAACCAGCACCTGAACATCCAGCACCTGAAGAACCAGCAACTGAAGAACCAGCAACTGAAGATCCAGCTCCTGAAGATCCAGCACCTGAAGATCCAGCAACTGAAGATCCAGCAACTGAAGATCCA
>ERZ794936.174-NODE-174-length-38540-cov-6.317526_pt1 | contig 38540 bp, 19 predicted proteins | sample MGYA00511083_ERZ794936 | MGnify/ENA primary metagenome ERZ794936 (study PRJEB30137, sample SAMN04331409) | food metagenome | isolation source: Y2 must sample point D1 replicate A | place: Australia: South Australia | collected 2014 ... | reverse complement strand
TCTTATGTCAGATCTGATAACAGAGAAGATAAAGAATTGCCATTTATATCTGGCATTGACAGCATCAACAAAAAGATAAGTTTGGGTTTCAAATTTTTCAAATCCAACAACTTGGAAGAAGCCATCAAAACTTTCCAAGATGTTATTAAAACTGTAATTTTGATAACTGTTGATAATGAAGAAGATTTAGAAAAAGCAGATGAAGCTTTGAGATTATCTGCCAATTACGTATTAGGTTTGAGAATCGAATTAGAAAGAAGAAAGATTGCTACCCAAGATATTAAGAAAAATTTGGAGTTAGCTTCCTATTTCACCACAATCGACTTATTACCTCAACATAAAATCAACTCTATTCAAGTTGCAATGGTGCAATCTTTTAAGAATAAAAACTTTGTTCAAGCATCTATTTTTGCCACCCAATTAATAGAGTTATGTGAGATTACTGGTAATACTGCTAAGATTGAACAAGCTGAGAAAATTAAAGTCAAGTCTGATTCCATTGCTCACGACTCTATTAATGTTGAATTTGATCAATACAGTAACTTTGATATCTGTCCATATGAATTAACTCCTATCTACAGCAATGATGCATTTGTTGTGTGTCCATTAACTGGATTTAAGTACCATAAAAGCAGTGAAGGTAAACTAGATTGCACAGTTTCTTTGTCTAAAATTGGAGGTAAAGGTTCTGGTTTAAGAATCTTAATTTAATGTTATATATACTCTGATTTGAAGTTATTACTTACGCGTTAGTTAAAAGAGTTCACGTGCAAAGCACCATTAGGCTTTTTCTCCAGCTTGTTTTTTTCTTAGTAAAATCTCTTGACAGATACTACATTTGTAATGAGAGTTTGAATAATCAACACAAACCCATACAAAGGTTTAATACTGAAACGATAATAATCTGGATATGAACAACTCGAGTGCTATTAACTTTAGTGTGGGGACTTCAGGGAATAATATTGCCAATTCTTTACAAAATACAAGCAATCATAACGTCATTAAATTATTCGATGAAGACAACAAACAAAGAAAGTTCAACACGGGTAATGTGTTTGTAAGAGGAATGCAAAGCTTTAGAGACTATGACAATGAAATACATCATAACATAAACAATGAATTAGAAAGAAATAGCTTATATAGAACGGAAGAGATCAATATTGTAAATTGTTCAGCAGGAGGATTAGGATCCGGAGCAACATGTTTGCTTTTGGATATGTTGACTGATGAATTTGGCTTACAAAAATCGATCTTTTCAAACATTTTGTTATTCGGAAATCAACAAAATGTACATGAACATTACAATCAAATTTTATATCTTGCAAATGTTATAGAGAAAATGGATTGTATAACCTGCTTTGATAACAGTTTTCAAAAACACATCTCTTCAGACAAATTTGATATAAGCAATGAATTTGATATGATTAATGATAGCATATCAGATTTTGTAAACAACATGGTGATAGAAAAGAGTGAAGAATTACTCAATTTAGAGAGCTTTGATAATAAACTGAAATTTTTGATACCAAGTGTTAATAACATTGAAAGAAAATTATTTAAGAAGTCTTCGCAATTATTTGATATAAGTGGAAGCGATATTATCCACAACAGAGATTCTGTTTATTTTGCCAACTTGATTGCAACTCCGAATATAGAGAATGCGTACCTTTTCAATGCAAATAATTTAAAGTACTGCAATAATTCCGTGAAATACTTATCATTGAATGTAACTAATGAAAAAACAAATACCAAAAAACAAAGCTATTTAATGTCCAACAATAGCGATATCATTTCTGTTCTTAAGAATACTTTGAGAGATTTTGAAAGATCATTTAAAAGAGGGGCTTTTTTTCAATACTACGAGGATATGTTTACAAAAGATGATTTTATTGACAATGCTGAGGTAGTGAAACAAACCATTGATAGTTACAGTCTTATATATGGAATTTGATTTATAACTTTTTCCTTCTTGAAGGTACAACTGGCCTATCGTCTAATTTATTCATATCCATAATAAGCCTTTTAATGATTTTTAATCTTTCTTCATCAGTTTCAAAGTCTGTAAATTCGTCCAAATGAATACAATTTAAGTTTTTAATTGTAACCACAACAAACTTTTTATGACCATTTTCTTTCAAATATTCTAAAATTTTATACAAGACCTTGAGTACTATAATTCTATATTCAAATTGAGCCTTGTCAACTTCCATGAAATCTCTTTCCAGAAGGTCCTTGAATACCAGCAAATCATTTAAGTAAATATGAAGACTGTTGGTAATTATTAATTCATTCATTAACTTCAAACATAAAATTTTATCATCAATAACTTCAAACCTGTTGAATTTCATTATGATTTTGTTTATAATATTTGAATCTATCAAGTATGGAATCGGGTTTTCCGAAGATATATTTATACAATATATTTCATTAATAATTAGGAGTAAATGTATCATACTATCAACAAAATCAGACTCTAAGTCATTTTTCAATACATTGCAGAGAATAATCAAAAAATTGTTGCTTATATATCGTTGATTGTCTGGCAATGTTAGTAGCTGATTTATCAGTAGTGTGTATTCTTTACACTCAGTTAAAAGCTGAGTATTTGCTAATTCTAAAATTACAGGTATAAAAGTTTGAGATAGCTTAAAAGAAATAAGACATTGAGCATTACTATTTAAAATTTGAAACTCTCTATAAAATATTTTAATAACTATGTTGAAAATATGAAAATCAAATTTTAAATGTAAAAATATAGATAAAAGCTTTTCATTTGCAAATATAAAGTTCTCATTGAACTTGTTTAGCAAAATAAGCTTGTCTATTATGATTTGTATACTTTGATTGTTGCCTTGTTGTGATATAGTTTTGATGATGTCTATAACATTGATAATAATGAAATCAATGTTATACAAAGAATGATCATCAAGTAGCTCATCCAGATCCAAATTTGAATCATAAAGGGTCTGAAAACCACTCAAAGCAGACATTTCACAAATAAACGTATCTGTTTCTTTACAAACGTGACCTGTAACGATATTGGTTTGTTTACTTTTTGGTTTCGTTAAAGCTATTATGAAGAAGGAAAAAGAGCTATATTATGAATGTCCGATTAGCCATTTGTAAAATCCGAAAAAAAGTATGAAAAAAAATGAAAAGTCTAGAGCAAAGAATGAATCTAGCGTTTTATAAATCTATATAGACTCAAATACCATGAACAATCTTTTCCTTATCAATTAAATTATCGATGACATCAATATGGTTTAATAATAACTCTAAGTTGTCAGTCCATTGAGTAATAATATTTTTGTTATCGTTAGCAAACGGAATGAAGTTGATAATACCTAATGGTCTGTTGATCTTTGCAGTTATTTGGTTGTTATTGATCATATCCATTATCACACCTTCAACATTCATTGATTTGGCATCTATGTTCAAAAGTTCTACTAATCTATCTATTTTGATGTTTTCGTAATAAGTGGAAATAACTCTAATATTGTGTTCAATAATTTTTAAATTGAATACTTTCAAGTGATCATTATATTTTGGCTTTTGGAAAGAATACTTACCCTCTATGGTTAGTGAAGTTTTATCATCAGCAAATATCAAATCTTTGGATAAAAATGCATCCAATAGTTTCTTTAACTTTGGTAATTTAATCAAATCTTTGTTTTGCTTTTGTAAAGAGTTCAATAAACTTATGTTCAAATGAGTATCATATTCAGAGAATATTAAGAAATTAATACAATCAATCAACTCTTTTTCATTAAATTCAGAGTCCGAATCTATCATTAAATTTAGAGTAGATCCAATTTTATAGTAATCATTGGAGTCATTGTATACTTCAATTAGTAATGAGTAATAGTCTCTTTCAAACTTTTCTTTTAAGTGACTGAACTTAAATATTTGTTTTGGTATGATTTTTTTACTGTAGATAACTGTATCCTCAAACTTGTTTAATTTATTGCATAATTGCATTTGCTTGATTAAAATAGACAACTTCAAATCTAAGTCAATTGTATTAACGTTTTCTAAATCCAACTTACTTATAGTATCATATGCTTTATTTAATTCATCACTCTTGATGTATATATCGGCAATTTTATCAATCAATTTACAGTAGGTAAGTTCTAAGTAAATTTTGTTATCTAAAATAGGAATTAACTTGTTTAATAGTTCAACATCAGATAAAGATTTGATGATTAAATCAACAAATTCATAGATATTTTGTTTAAATTGACCGTGTTTTTTGATAAGAAGCTCTAAAGTTTCAATAAGTTTGACATTGTTGTTTGTGGAAGATAGCAAATCATGTATAGCAGTTAATATTAACATAGAATCTTTTTGATCGGCATGTTCTTTTAATCTATTTTGTTTTTCTAATTTTAATAATTCTTCTAGTTTGACATTGATGTCCTCTTCTGAACTAGTAATAGAATCAATAGATTTTGTTAGTTGTGTAGACATAGGGCGTAACTAATTCCTTTTTATTGGTTGGTTCTTGGAGCGTCTTTATCCTCTTCACTTATCTATTAACTAAAGCGTAGATTCTTTCAATACGGTGGCAAAAAATAAAACATTTATACCGCGAAATGTAAGGCACACATTGAATATAGTGGGATAATTTTGTGATTTCCCAATTTAGCAAATACTTTTTAAGTTCGGGTAACACAGTTACATCACGTGCCAAATAGATCAATTTCTTTTTTTTTTTTTTTGTTTTTTCCATTTTTTCCTCTTACGTCAAATTTCCCTTTTAGGAAGTCGTGATTCTACTGCATTTATTTTAAATATTTTTTTAATATTTTCTTATATGAATTAACAATATTTTGCAATATAAGCTATTACAGCAGAAAAACTTTGGAAAAGAACCATATAAACACATACCAACATAGAAGAAAATGGCCAAGAACTCTCAATTGCAGAGACTTAAAGCTAAGTTAAAAGAAAATGGGCTACATGGAGTCAGATATGCTTCCAAAAAATCCAAACAAAAAGCCAAGCTTTTAAGCAAAGAAGATGATACCAAGATAGATAGAATACAAGAAATTAGAGACTCAATGAATGTTTTTGATAAGACAGCTAAGAATGTAAAGAAAGCCAACATTTTGGTGAATGCCAATACAAATTCACAATCTTCCATAAGTGAGAAAAGACAACTAGAATACGAATCTAAGTTAATGTCATATAATGTTAACAAAAGCAACCTTAACAAAAATAACACTTTTAAGGATAACAGATTTGGTGAAAGAGGATTCAGTGGTTTATCTGAAGAAGAAAAGACTCTTGAAAGATATAAATTAGAACAAATCAAGCAATTTGAAGAACAACAATCTGAATTAGCCAAAGATTTTACAGTCAACAGCAAAGTTGGTGGTAGAAAAAGTAAAAAATCTTTGTACAATTTGGATGAGGATGATGATAGTATGTTCAAATTAACCCATGGTGGTCACGATTTATTTGATGATGAAGTATTGATTGAAGCCAGAAGAAATAACAAAAGATCTGTGCCTGAAAATGCTGAAGAGGACTTAGTACCTAGAAAGAAAACTAAGAAAGAAGTCATGAGTGAAATTATTGCCAAATCCAAACTTCATAAACATGAAAGACAAGAAAGACAAAATGAAATGAATGAACAAATTTTGGATTTAGATGAAGATTTTGAAGATATTTTATCTGAATTGAAATCTAGCGAAAGAAAGTCTGGTAAACCAAAAGATCAAAATGAAAATATTAAATTTAACGACTATGACAACAAAGTTAAAACTCTTCAATTTGATAAAAGAGCTGCTCCTCAAGATAGAGTCTTATCTGAAAAAGAGTTGCTAGAAAAGGAGGAAGAAGAAATGAAAGCTTTAGAAAAACAAAGAGAATTGAGAATGAGAGGTATTTTCAATTTAGACAATGAAGATGAAGAAAGATTAGATATCGAAAAGTTGGATGAAGGTTTTTGGAATGATGAAGATGAGGATATAGAAGAAGGTGAAGATGCAGATGTTCCTGACTCTGAAGATGATATTGTATTTGATGACAACAAAAATGAAAAAGACAACGACAATATTGAAGATGTCAGTAAGTTTGAATGTCCATCTATTCACAAAGACTTATTGTTGCTGTTGAATGATTACCCAATTAATGAGCATGTAGATGTTATCAAAAAAATTATACAATCATATCAACCTAAGTTGGCTGAAGGAAATGATGTTAAACTTCAAAATTTGACAAAAGTCATCTTTCAACATTTACAGTTTTTGGTTGATACCATGAAGGTAGAAGAAAATCAAAACGTTGATATTTTAGATGATTTGGTTGTGATTTTTGTTAAGTTGATAGAAAAGTATAGTAACAAATTAGTTGACTTCTTAAGAGGCTCCATTCAATCATTACAGAATAAATTTGAAGAATCTCATGAGAGCATCATTAAGCCATCAACCATTTTATTCTTTTCTTTGATTGGATTTGTTTATTCTACATCGGATCATTATCATTTAATTGTTACACCATCATTAATTTTGATTAATGAATTTTTGGAACAAGTTCAATATGACAATTTACTTAATGTCAAATTTGGTGTAATGTTACTTGAAATTAACAATAGATATCAAACATTATCAAAGAGATACTCACCAGAATCTTTGTATTTCGTAACAAAGGCTCTTGATGTATTCAACAACAAAGATACCAAAATTCAACAAGATAGTGAATACGAAATATTGAGTTTAAGAAAACTATTGAATACCAAAAAAAATGAAGGTAATAATATCTTAAAGAATTTACTAATAAACATGGAACAATCTTTAAGTCTAATATGGAATGAAAAAGTTGCTGTGAATGAAGTATGTGAAATTGTAGAATCTAGATTAAGCAAATTAAAAGCAAAGTATTCTTCTATTGACACCATAAGTGATTCCATCAACAGAATTTTGTCTACTATTGACGATATCAAAAATACTAACCTACATCATCCTTTGATTTTGCAAAACCATAGACTTATCAGTATTCCATTGGTAACACCTAAATTTGAAGAAAATTTCAATCCTGACAAGAGATACAACAACGACATATCACCACAACAAAATGAAATTAACAAATTGAAGAAACAAATCCATAAGGAAAGTAAATTCCAATTGAAGCAATTCAGAAAGGATTCTAAATTCAGTCAAGACTTAAGAACTAAAGAAATGATTGCTGATAAACAAGCTTACCACGATAAGATGAAGAGAATTGTTAATACCATTAATACTGAAGAAGGTAGTGAAAGAAACATGTATGAAAAGGAGAAAAAGATGAGACAAGGAAAGAAATAGGTCTAAAGCTAAATATTAGTGTATATAATTACTTTTTTTTGTGATAAACTTTATTAAATTGCATAAAAGATCTCATCATTTTATTATCTTCTATATTTTCCAAAATATCATCATCAGAATCGTCATTCCCATCGAGATTCATGAAGCTATTGAAATTTAGATTATAGCCTTGTCTAGATCTTTGATTTTTAAGTCTGTTGTTATGGTATTTTCTCTGGTCTTGTTTTAATAGCTTATCTTTAATTCTTCTTTTCCTGTCATATTTTAACTCCTTAATATCTATGTTTGAAGCTTTAGGTGAGTCAAAGCTTTTGTTTGGTTCAGTTTGTTCTGGTTCATCATTTTGAGAAACATCTTCGTTATGCATATAATAAAATGATTTATTCGTATCATCTTGCACAGATTTATAATTTGCAAACTTGCAAATATATCCTAATTCAGAATCTTTTTCAGTTATACTCTCCATAAATGCTATAATATTTTTACTTCTTTTCGGAAGTACAAACCACAATAAGTATGGTGTTAGAAGTAAACTAGCAAATTCATGAATGATGTTGATAAGCTTCATAGAGTAAATGGAATCAAATTGGTTTTTGATTTCAATGTTAGTTAATTCATTTTTATCACCTTTAACAGGAACAAAATGCGTATACTTTACTAATTCTTTCAAATATATCTTTGGCTGGTATGTCTTATACTTATCTTGTTGAATATTGTTATAAGTAAAGGTATTCAAAGCACCAATGATAGAGATATAAAATAAAATGGACTTATTTTTTGTCACCTCAAAAGACAAAAAGTTTTCTGAATCCGCCAATAAAGTAGTTATGGTTAGAATTGCTAGTAGAGAACCACTTATAAATGCTAAGAATTTGTAAATTAAGTTGTTGATGTTGTTTGGGAACTGCAATAAATACTCATTAGCAATGTCTATTGATAAGTTTAATCTCTTTGTGAAAAAATGTTCTAGCTCATTGTATTCTCTTAACTTGTATCTGTTCTCCAAATTATACTCTCTAGAATTAAATATGCTTTTGATATTGTAAAAATATTTCAACATGTATAGTAAGGTGAAATATAGTATCAAAAACGGGGTTAATAAAATGTTAATAAAACCAGCAACTCTGAATTTCTTTATCAAATCAATCTCCAGCATATTCTTATTAGTAAAGCTAATAAATTCACCATTGATGAAGAAAAAGTTCATAATAATCAAATTAAGATTCCATTCCAGACTTTTTGTCAAAAAAACTTTATACTTTTGATTAAACAAACTAAATTTGAATAATGTATCGTTTGAATAAATAGCTATAAGATAGTTGTCGTATCTCATAATCCTATTGACAATGTTTTCAAATGTCACACTATTGCTATTTTTAAATAGGTTATTAATATCTTTGAACTTTAACAATCTATTCAACACTTCAACCCAGGATATTATTTGCAATTCGTTATCATCTATTTCCAAAAGGTAATAATAAAAGTTACTCATCAATTGCATAGTTTTGAATTCTTTATAAGTAGCAAAACTCTTTAACATAATAAAAACGTAAACGATAAACTTTAACAATTTTATAACAGTCGGCATACCTTTGTAACACTGATTAACCCAAATATCTTGAAGTTTTAGTGCAGTTGAAAATTTTTCATAGTCTATGCAAAATTTCATAGTCAATGAAACATTCATAACAAACACCAAAATAATCAGATTTAGTATCTTTTCCAAGAGAAAAGAGTATAAGCCTTTTTTCAAATAGTATTTATAAAAAGTTATGAAAAAAGTATCCAAATTGTCTATATTACTGAACCTCCAAAGCGTAAGTTGTTTTTGATCAATGTCTTTTATATTAAAGGTATTCTGCTTGGCATGTTCTTCTGATTCATAGCCATCTGAGATGGGCTGCTCTTCTAATAGATGTATGTTTTCTTTAAATATTCTCATGGATTCGTTATCTGAAGGATTAGATCTTAATCTATCAAAATCATTAACTTCCGCTTGTTCATGATAATTTTCACTCACATTATCTTCTGATTCCGCAGATGATTCTGATTCTGAATGTATTACATGCATTTGTTGTTTCTTATTATTCTGTGTAGACTTATTTTGTTTTATATTTGAATTAAGCAAAAACAATCTGTCATAAGACGGCTTCTTCGTGGTTTGATTAAAATTTTCTTCTGTTTTTTTATTGACATCTTTAAACATATTGGAAAAAAACGTATTGTTATTTGTATTGACAGTAGTATGCTTATTATTGGATTCAATAGACTTTGTTGCGTCTGATGGTATTGATTGCAAGTAATCATCAGATTCATTATCGGAATAATCTGGCTCACTCTGTATGTGAAGAAGAGGAGATGATCTTCCTTCATTCATCTGATTAACAGGCATTATTGATTAACAGGCAAGTCTTGAAGTTACGTGATCGTTTTCGTGTGGTCTTATCGTCGTTGTTATCATAGCTTTGCAAACCATTGCTGCTCTAATATAAGGGAAGCATTTAGGGCAGGGCTCTATATATTTTTTTTTAAAAAACAAACAAAATATACAGATCTTTGCACGTGCACATTCAAAGTCGAGTAAGCAGCTTCATTTAAAACAAATATTTAAAAAGTAAACTTGTATATACAACGTCTTTATTAAAGTCTAGGTACGGTGACATATCTGTGAGCTACAGTACCTAATTGTTGAACAGTACCCAAATCATCGTTGTCATCTTGGTCTTCATCCAATTCTATATCATCATCAACCATTTCTTTTTCTCTTTTTTCTTTCTTAACTTTTACTATATCTTTATTGGTATCTTGCTGGCTTTCTCTTCCTGGAGCCTTAACAGATACAACCTCTTGCAAAAATGAAGTTTCTGATGATTTGAAAACATCCATTATAGTACCATTGCTGAACTTGATAGTGATCTTACCAGATTGATGCATTCTTAACTCACCTATTTCACCTTGTAAAGGTTCGCTCGGGGATCCTTTTGGTTTTTGCTTGTCTTCAAATGGTAACAGATGTGGCAGCTGTAGCAACATCAAATTCTTTTGAAAGAGTTTACTGGTTTTTTTATGATGTAGTTTCTTATTCATCTTCAAATAATCATTATAGATCGCTTGTTTTTCTATGTCTATTTGTAATTGATTGTTATCAGAGTTGTTCTTGTAGAATAACTCATCAAGTTGCATATTTTCCATTGAAGGTATCATTGTATTCACATCTTCTAGTTCTGGAGTATTTTCTTTAGTTCCAGGCACAGAAAAGTCTTTCTTTATTTCTTCTTTGACTGTTGTAGAAATTAAATCCTCATGTTTTATCTTTACTGGTCTAACTGGGAACAAATGGTCTAACACAAACTTAACATCTTTAGTTTCATCTTCATCAACGTTTTCTTCATCTGTATTCTCATCTTCCTCTTCACTGCTGTTAGCATCATGACCAACTTTATATTCCTTACCCATGTTAATCTTGATTTCATTTTCATTACTAAATTGTTCACCATTGACATCTTCCTTATCTGAATCTGAATCTTCCCCATGATTGGTCAATGATAATTCTGTATGCTCGTTTTTGATTAATGAAGAAATTCCACTACCAGTCCCTGATGAGCCTGATGAAGAAAATGTTACTCTGTTATTGTTAGATCCCTGTCTAAAGTTACCTGAAAATGTTCCTGTAGCTAAAGGTCCAGTTGAGACTAATGTGGTATTCTGTAAGTATTTTGGAACCCTGTTTCCGCTTAGCTTTTGCTGTTGTTGTTGTTTTATAAAATCATCTCTTCTCTTCTTCTTATCAACTTCTTCTTGTTGCTTTAACTTTTCGTTTTCTAATTTCTTTAAAGCTGCTTCTCTTTCTTCTTTAGTTTTTCTTTGAACAACTTTCGGTTTGAATTTGAAAGGTTTAGGTTTGTTATCAGCACTTCCTAAAGTAGGCAATCTTTCAGACATCACAGACAGATATATAACCTCAAGAAAATTGTTATTTAAGTGGGGGGTTTTTTTGTTTGGGCTTATTCCATATCATTCATGTAGATAAAGCTTAACAAGTCTTGAAATTTCTTTTTTTTTTTTTTTTGCTTCTTTTGCTTCGTGCACAGCTGGGATCAGCTTTTTTTTCAATGTACTATTAGGGCTTGCTCTTCAGAATGGTGAGTGGCACGTGATCTGCTACAGAAAATTGAGGCAGAAATCATTATTTCCTATTTAGGAAATGTCCAAAAAAGTGAATTTTTTTAAAAAAAAAAAAAAGAAACTTTTTAAAATTTGAAGCGTTTTTCACATTTTTGAAATTTTTAAAAATTACTGAATTTCACTTATAAAGACACTCTAAAGCATAATATGCTTACAGAAATTAAAGAAGTCAAAAACCCCAAAAATACAACCATGTCTAGTGATTCTGAACCTTATGGGTTGAATGAAGTGGACGAGTTTCACAAAAATAAGGCTAAAATTACCTTTGATAATTCTACTTTATCTAAAAATTATAAGAATACAAGAAAAAGATACGATCATAACTCTGATGAAGATTTAGCATATAGTGATGAAGATGTGATGAATATAAACGAGGAAGATTCTGAAGAAGAGCAAGAAGATGAAGACTTTGATTCAGAACATGACGAAGAAAACCCATTGGATGGAGCTACTGTTTACAAAAAATTATTCGGAAAAAAGTTAAGATCAGTTGAAGATGTTGAAGAACTAGAAGAAGAAGACGAAAACAATTGGGGGTCTACTAAATCAAATTACTACGGTGCTGATGATGTAAGTGACAACGAAGACGATGCTAAAGCTATGGAAGAAGAGGCTAAGAAACAACAAAAGTCTCATATGGAATCTTTAAATATGATGGATTTTATGGATTTGGATGATGAAACAGAACAAAAAGAATGGTCAACAGCTGCTAAGGAATATGATAATAAAGCATTTGAAGGCGATTCAGGTATTGTTCAAATTGAAAAACAAAATGTAGACTCTATTGCTTCATTTTCTGAAAAAGAAAAGGTTGATTTCCTAAAGTCAAGATTCCCTGAGTTCACCCCATTATACAAGGAATATAAAAACATCAATGAAAAGCTAGAAAAGACTAAAGCTTCATTATTGCTAATAGATTCCGAATCAAATCAAGAATTATTTACAGTTTTGAATATGAAAAAGTCTGCTTATTTGTCTAACTTGGCTTCAATGAACCTATATTTTGTTATTCTGCTGAACAATTTACAAGATCCAGATAACGAAGATTTCAAAAATATGAAATACCATCCTATTATGGAAAAAATTCTTCTTACAAAGGAAATAGTCAGACAAGCTGATTCTCTACCAGAAAATTACGAATCTAATGATATCGAAGATGTTGATGAAAACGAAGAAATTAATGAGTTAGATGAAGATATTTTGGCCAATGCTGTAGAAGAAGATGAGGATATAGAAAATTCTGAAAGTGAAGAAGACGAGGAAGAAGTTGCATCTGAAGAAGAGTCTGATATTGAATTTGAATCCAGAGTTAACGTATCTGATCAAAAGAAGAATAGAGGTGATTTCATCGAAGACGAAATAAATGACATTGATCTAGCTGAAAAGAATCAAAAGAAGAAGTCATTGAGATTTTACACTGCTAAAATTGATAAATCTGATAGACAATCTAATGATAAATTAGTAGGTGGTGATGATGACATTCCATATAAAGAAAGAATGTTTGAAAGAAAACAAAGATTGTTGGAAGAAGCCAGACAAAGAGGTTTACAAAAACAAGACGACTTTGCTAAACAAATGGAAGAAGAGGAAGATGTGGATATGGATAAAATTAATGAAATTAATAACTACAACACTGAAGAAATTGAAGACTTCTATAACTCTGTATCCAAAACTAAGGCTGATAAGAAGGAAAAAAGATCCGAAGCTCATAGACTTGCAAAGCAAGCTTCGACTGAAGGTAAGTTAGAAGAATTAGCTGAAACTCTTGATGAAGATGGTAAGAGAGCTATCAATTATCAAATCTTAAAGAATAAGGGTTTGACTCCACATAGACATAAAGATAATAGAAACTCAAGAGTTAAGAAGAGAAAGAAATACGAAAAGGCTCAAAAGAAATTGAGATCTATAAAACAAGTATACAAAGGTCCTCATGATGGCAGATATGAAGGTGAAAAGAGTGGTATTAGAAAAGATATTTCCAAATCTACCAAGTTATAATGATTTTGGTGCTATATATGCATAGAGTTTAACAATTATTTTATAAAAGCTTCTTATTTATTTGTGTTTTATACTTATAATGTTCTTCATATGTTATGTCAATTTTCAATGTTGCCAAAAATTTGGAACAATTTTAAGAGCTCTCTAGTACTTGTCACAGTCAGTATTTAAAAATTGAATCAAATAACAAACCAGAGTTTGAAAACAAAGCTTCTTTGCTTTTTTTTTTTTTTAATAGCTACAATTGGCTCCTTATGCACTAAAAAGATTGAATGATAAACACCTCCTTCTTGCTGTTTTCTTTAGTGAGTTCCACATAAAGATCAGGTTTGTAAAAAATGGGCTTTTCTCCTGTTATTATTTTTTCTAACAAGTTGTAAGCAGTTATTTGATTCATTATACTGGATTGAGCTGTATACTGTTCTTTAGAATATAGAGGACTTCTCCAAGTTGTTACATTGAAACTACCATTTGTTAGTGGTAAAATAACAGAAAAACCAAAATAAGATAAAGTTCAAATTGATCAAAGGTAGTCATTTTGTCTTTAAGTGGAATTTTTTAAAAAAGAAACAGCATAACAAAAACAGAAATCATGATTGAAATTTCTAAATAAATGTAACTATTCATATGTATATAAATATGAAGCACCATCATTCTTGATTCTCCTGTAAGATTTCAAACCACTTATCTACCAAAATGGAAGAATACATGTTTGATTTAGTTTTGTATTTAGAATATATGACAGGATGAGTCTTTCTCCAATTTCTGCAGTTTTGCGCAATGGTTGAAGCAAGTATATTCAATTGTCCTTCACAAAATCCAGAAAAATAAATGTGTTCTTCTTTCCAAATGCTGAAATTTTCATCTTTTTCATTTTCTAATATTTCTTCTCCATTATTACTTTGAGCTCTTGCGTAGTCGGTCAAATTTTCTAGGATTATCAAAGATAAGTAATAACAACCTGCAGCTATCCATCTAGAAGGAGCAGCAACTAATTTAGGATCCATAATGGTAGTTTCTATCAAGTATTTAGCCAAAGATCTTGGCTTTCGTTCGTACATATCTGCTTTGCTTAAACGTCTTAAGTACGTCATTGGACCAGGATTTCCGAAATCAAAGTTCAAAGTTTGTAAAATAAAACTCTCAGCCAAGTATATCTCTTGTGCTTCATATTCATGATTCAATATTTTTAATAAATCAGCTATAGTCAAACAATTTATCTCTTCATATTTCGTTGCTATAAAAAAACTAGCAGCACATACCAAATACAGTTTTTCTTTAGATATTTCCGCTGAAGACAACATTCTATCAAAGATGTTGACAGTCAAATATAAGGTTTCTGGTAAGAAATTCAAAGTTTCATGGCTTTTTATTAACCAAGAAAGTACAGTTCTTCTATTTCCCCATGATATATTTTTCTGATACGATATAAAATTTTCTCTTGGCAAATATTTGTTGGACAAGGTTTCAATATGATTCATAATTTCATTTGTGTATTCCGGTGCGTACATTGGGTCAAATCTATCAGGGTCTGAAGAAGACATTTCAAATTTCCTAAACCTTGAATTTATCCTCTTTATTGTCATTATATCATTTTCAGTATATTCAGGTTTCAAAGCGTTAACAAAAGAACTTGCTGTTGACGAAGTCGATCTATTGGATGTATTACTCAATACCCTCTGTTGAGTTTCGTGATGTATCACTGAATTATTTGAATCCATATCAACATCAGATGTTTCTACATTCCCTTCAGATGGCAGTTCTTGGTATATCTCTTGTTTATTTTGTATATTTTCAATTGGTTTATTTTCTTCTGCATTCATAACTGTTTTATTCTTTAAAGATCTAGATGAGTTACTTCTGAATGGTATCGAATTTGAGTTAGATATCTCTGTCAAAACTTGTCTATTTTTATTGTTTAGAGCTTGATGTGCTGTCTTTTTCACATTTATAACATTTTCGTTATTAGATATAAGCTTTGAAGTATTTGAATTGTTTTGTCCAGATTTAAAGTTGTTCATAGATTGCATAGTCCTTAGCTTCTGTTGTTTCTGTATTCTTTCTCTAATATTACTGATGACCTTATCATCAGCATGCTGCCCAAGTATTCCGTAGTTCATTATGTTCGTATGCTTCTTCTTTCAATATTCAAAATAAATAAAAAATTGTTACTTATATGTTTGAAAAGAAAGAGACTTCCTTTATTGCTTTTTTTTTTCTTGATTAGTAATGATTATATTCAAGAATCAAAACTTTTCTTTATGTTCAATAAGTTATAATACTGCCTCTTATTTGGTTTCTTTCAATCTCTATGATTTCCAATATTCAAATTTATTGAAATAATTAATCACACGTAATGGGCTGCGTCTCTATGGTATCGAATTACACACAAAAAAAAAATACAAATAAATAAATCAAAATATAAACAAATCAATTAGCGTGATGTAGTTGGCAAAAAAAAGCACCTGGGGATCTTTGCCCTAATATGGGGGTTTTTTTTTATTTTTACCAATAAATTTCCTATTTAGGAAAAAATATGGTGGTTAATCACCTGGCTAGTATACAATCTGTTACAGTAAAAACAGAAATGAGGTATTTGTAAAGCACGTGCGTGTCACATGACCTTTGCCGAAAATGGAAAGAATTTGAATTCAGTTAAAACAGAAAATAAAAACACTGTGCAGGTTACCTAGGGTGTTACAGTGTTGGGGGTTTTTTTTTGGTATGGTTCTCACACTATATGTGAAAATATACCCTGCTAGATACTCTAGCACACAGAACTCATTCATTCAAGTATATATTAAATTTTGTTCAGTATATTCAAGGTGCACTGATGAAATGTGTCTTTCATGAGTGCTTATATCCGATATCGGAGATATTTCGCCGAACATACCTGTTTTTTAAGCAGCACGGGTTTGAAAGATATCGATGATTAAGAATGAAGCGAGTCTGAGTCGAAGCTGCTTGAATTTTTCAAAGAATAAATTTTGAAAATATGCGAATTTTTATCGCTTAATTCACCTATAGAGCTTTTTAAAAAACTTAAGCGAATAAAATACGGCCAAAAGTTATAACCCCCATAATAAACTACATTTGAAGTGCAATAATTTGAAGTTTAATATTGTGATAATTTCAGTAGATTTTACTATTTTTGATAGACCTTACCATCGGAATTATAGAACCAAAAACCCCTTACAATGATGAGTGATATGTTGGAAAACAGTCAGATTAATGATGAAGAGAATGAAGCAAACAGAAAAAGAACCAAATCAGGTTGTTTTACATGTAGATTCATTAAGAGAAAATGTGATGAAGAAAAAATAGAAGGAAAGTGTAAAACATGCTATAATGCATTTATAGATTGCTTTTGGCCGGGTGATTTGGGTGACAAGTCAGGAGCTTTAACTAAAGAACTACGACAAATTATCAGTGATAAGTTGCACGAAGGTAAGGATGTTTCTAAACAACTTAGAAAGGAACATAAAAAGAGGATGTTGAAACTAAAACATGAACAGCGTCAAATGGAGAAGGAAGCTGAAAGGAAAGCTAGATTATTGCTAAAAGAAGAACTGAAAAAACAAAAAGCTGAAATGGCATTGAAAGATAAGGAAGATTACAAAATTAAAAAACAAACAAATAAACGTGTTAAAAAGACCGAAAAAATCAGTAAAAGTCATGGTCAAAATGAAAATCCTGACTCATCAGAAACAGTTTTAGAGTCTGCAAAAGCTTTGTTGGAAATGAGCACAGGTTTGATCCAATCACCAAGTTTTCCTCCTATTGGTTTAGCCAATATAAGAAGTACTGACTCGGTAAAAGCAAATGAAGATGACGGTAAAAATTCTGTTTTGCTCAAAAAGGCAAACTTATCAACCACTCTCTTTAATTTCAGTAATATAAATGATACAAGTTTACTTTTAGATAAAATGTTTGATTTGGGTGTTCAAAATGAGACAATGCTAACAGCTTATTTCAATAACAATCAAAATAATGTTAATGATTCAAATGATAAGTACCTTAATTCGAATGCACCAAATCCGTTAACCGAGTTTACGCAACCTTTAAGTCCGTTGAATTTCAATATGAATAAGCCAATGTCTCCTATAAACATACAAAGTCCTCTGCCAAATTTTTATGAAATGATATCAAATGGTGTGCACAACAATAATACTGTTAACGAACCCCTTGATATACACACGCCTAATTTAGCCAAAGCCTTATCTCTAGATGATGGATTGAAGACCATAAAGCCTGGAGAAGAAGCCAGAATAATTGAAGATGATAATCAATATGGTGGATTGGATGAAGAATTAGCTGAAAATGAAATAATTTATAAACAACTAATGGCAAGATTTGCTAACAGAGACATGCAAAAGGATTTCAAGGGATTATTACAAAACAAATCTAATAGAGCAGAAAGTGTAAGCTCGATAAATACAAGTAGTACTAATGCATCCATCAAAGATATGAACGAAAAGGAGTTGTTATTGTACTATTCTTTTTTCAATTACTTTTTGCCACAAGTAGGTCCACAAAATACTTTGCCGCAGCTATCTACCAGTGTTACATTCCCACAAATAGAGCATAACGGAATAGTAAAGTCTGTTTTTAAATGTTGCGGGGCCACGTTTTTAGCATGGTGCCAACCTAATGAGTACAGTAAAATTGCTGAAGATTTGTATGATGAAAGTAAAAAAAGCTTACAAAAGTTACTAGGGGAAAGACAATATTTATATGATGTCTCTACTGTAAGCAATGATGCCAATTCTCCGGATAGTATTTCAACTAACAATTCTCTAGGCTTTAACTATAAAAAAATTAAAGGAAATGAGGATTGGATTATAGCTTGTTTCCAACTATTAGTACTTAGAGATAAATTGAAAAATGGACAAGATGTTGTTGATCGTTGTTTAGAAAATTTATCACATTCTTTTGAAACCATCCAAAACAGATACCTGTTGGATACTTCGTCTGATATACCAAACACACCAATTGATAGAATGCTATTGGAGTCATTTGTATACAACTATACAGTCAGTATATCCGTAGCCAAAGATTTTGATTCTAAAAAATTACCCAATCCATTTGATCCTATTATTACCAGATTGGTGGCAATGCTAAAGTTTCCTATTTTTGAGAACTGTGAAGTTGAATGGTTAAACAATCCAGTTTTAGGTTCAAGTGTTGAATGCTTTATTATGCTAGCAAAGGTATCTTATTTAGGCACATTAAAACTACCTTTACCGAAAAATTCTATTTGGGAAATAAGAGCTAAAGAGTTACAGCAACAGTGTCTGTACTACTCACCACCAGCATTGCCGTTCAAGATAAAAAATAATATGGAAAAGTACACAAAGTACAGACCTGGATTATTAAGTGGCTCTATAGTGTCCAAATCCTGTTATTTACTACTATTCAAAATTTTGAATTACGAAAACATGACAGATAAGGAGATATTGGAAGATTTAGATATCAGAAATGTAGTTAAATACGTGGTAAATGCTCTGAATGATATAGAGCTTGGGGACAAACTGCTTTGTATTCTGCAATGGTCGCTGTTAATTATTGGAGCATTTACAAAAACCCCTGAAGAAAGATATGTTATCAGTAAATACGTGATATCTGTAGGTGAAACCATACACTCCCACTACAGTAACCAGATCAAGTTAATACTAGAAGAAATATGGCAAACTGGCAACTTAAACATACTGCTTGATAGTGAACAGATATCTAAGCTAGTAATTTAGAAGTAAACGCTGCTGATAAGGTGCGCTAATAAAATAGAGATCAATTTAGCCGCCTAATTTTATTAGTAAGGAACCCCTATTTTATTCTTATAGAGTTGTTATCTACGTCTTAATGATATGTCCTTGCTTATAAAAAAAAAATTAAAATTAAGCTTTAGTGGCATATACATCCACTAAGGATTCCTTAGAAACCTTCGCATAAGATTTCTTATCTAAGCGAGGAATATTTTGAAGTTTCAGGTTTTCGTGCTTACTTTTTTTTTTTTTAACCAAAGGTGTTAACAGGAAACGTGGTTTTAAGCGAAAACGAGGTCACCCAAGAGGCTTTGAAAAAACACGTTGGCGCTAATATATAAGAAGAGCTAAAATTTCTTCATGGTCAAAAAAAAAATATATATATCTACATATCTTAAAATGGACATCATTAATAAATAAAAGGATATGTAAAACCAGAGAATTTTATTCTTACCCAAAAAAAAAAAACAACTCCCCCCTTCTGAATAATTATTCAGCAATTAATATAATTGTTAGAATATATTTGCTAATTAATACTTATATTTTTCTTATTTCCTCATATATTTAAACAAAAAGTTAATGTCAAAAGAACCAAGTCCCATTAACCAAACTACCGATATCGTTTCTGTTGCTGAAGCTTTACACTCCTCATTTAAAGCCTCAGCATCATTTTCCTATTTTTTAAAAAAAATATTTAACATCGAATTAGATGAAAAATTTTCAGATCACAGAAACAAAGCCATCATGTATTATTATACTTCTATGTATTCTGATTTAGGTGGTGAAGTCATTGAATGTGATGATTTCAATGCTGTTGCTTTAATATCTCCACCAGGTGTTCACATTGATTTCAGTGAAACTAAGGATACTAGATTTAATAAAGTTTGGTATGAAGATTATGATACCCATCTGGAATCATTTATTGGTGAAAATCCATTTTATTACATCAACCTTGTTGGTAGAAACTTTAACCAAGAAAAAAAGAAGGGAACTGTCACCAAAATTTTCAATCATTACATGAAAATGTCAGATTTAAAAGGTTGTCCAATTGTCTTGGAAGCTATATCTGAAGAATCCAAAAACATTTATGAACATTATGGATTTAAGACAGTTCATTCTTTCAGCTATGGACAAAACGAAGTTGATGAAAAGGGTCAAATAGATCCTAAAGGTAAAGGTTTTGTAGCTTATCTAATGCTTTATTATTCGGGTGATTTAAACGAATACAAAAATAAAGTCGTAGAAGCTAGTGAATTACCTAAAATTAACCCTAAAACTTATGAAGTTATTGATGTCAAAATGATAACCTCTTGTTTTAAAGAGTGTAACACGACCTATGCTCTAGAGCCTATCACTAGTGTAGGAATCGCTGTTAACAAAGAAAAATGAAGAAGAGATAGTCATCCCTCTTTGTTTTTTTTGTATGGAATATTTTTTTTAAGAGTATCCATCTTTTTTTTTGGCTGCTACTTTCTGGCTATCATTTTTAGTCTGTTCTTTTAAGTTTGATTGGTATTTCTTCATTTGATTAATGGAGTTTTGTTTAATCTTTCTGCGTTTATTCATATAATGTTAATCGTTTAAGCGAATAGCAATATATGAATTTAAAAAAAAAAAAAGAATGGCTATAATGGGTTCTGGGGTTTGTCAGTCGCATGATGCTAAACACAGAACTTTTGATATATTTTATTAAAAGTTGTTTGCGTTTAGTTGTATCTGGTAAAGAATTGCAACAGCAATTTTTTACTTTTGGTACATGTTGGATATAAATTGGATTTATATGGTAAACAATTGCAACAAGTTGGGGTTGTTTAATCCATATTTAATCAAATTTATATCTTGGAATTTTGAAAATTCCAATTTTGTTGTAATGCAATATGGATATTGCTTATGATAATACCTTTTTTTTTTTTTGTATTTTGTTCATTTTTAACAAGAAGAATTATGTATCTTTATATAGTTTTATATAAAATGCTTAATTTTTATTCAAAAGAAAAAAAACCTCTGTTTATATTTTGTTTGTTTCAAGAACATACACTAGTACTAATGTCAATATAAGCTATGTAAATAAGCAGGTATAAGATTGGTACTATTACTATTTTTTTTTTTTTTGCAAAAAAATAAAATGCTATTAATAATGCCGATATATGCTATGTAAATAGAATGGTATGATTTTGATGCTATTTTGTTGTTTCATGAAAAATGCGAGAAATAATGCCAATGTGTGCTATCTGAATAGCATGCTATAATATTTAGGCTAGTCGTTTGTTATGAATGCAAAGTATTTGAAAAAAAAATTTGTAAAGAATGCTTTAATAAGTCAGCTATAACACATCTTGATTAATATCCTGTTATAAAATTTATGGCATCTAACAACATATCAATCTTATGTTATGACAAGAAAAAGAAAAAAAAAATTCTTTTTCAATACAGAATTAAAATATTAATCATTATAGTAGAAATGTTCATTGTCATTAGGTGTTTTTTTTTTTTTGTTTGTTTGCTTTGATCGTTAAAAGTCTGCTATATTCTCTTTCATATACTAAAAGAATGTGAAAAAATCGTTACAAGTCTTAGTATAGAAAAATATGTATAGCTACTGACTTCTTATTAGTCAAATTGTTTGATAAATATGTTATAAAAAAAAATAAATTTGCTGCTTGGATATTGCTACAATCTTTTTGTTTTATTTGTAAAATATTCCTATATTAATCAAAAAAAACCTCAAAACTAAATAGGTTTATGAATCATATTTATACTGCCTCATTTTATAATCTTAAATTTGAGTATTTTCTCGAAACTGAGTCAAACATTTAAAAAAATGAATATACAATTAATATAGACGGATATTGATGGCAATAAAGGGTATCTGCTTATTTGATTATGATTTGTCAATCAACTAAAAAAAATTTTTTTTATTCCCATCAGTCATAAATTATTGAATACGATAAAAAATCAAACGGTTTCTATGCACAATTAGTGTCTTTCAATATGTAAAAAAAAGGTCACAAATGGGTTTAATAATCACATGAGAATACATGAGTTCATTTGCGGCTTAAAAATCTCCCTAAGAATATTAATTTAGAAGAAAAGTGATCGACAATTATCATCTCTGTTGTTCTAAACCAAAAAGAATGATTAAACATATCAAGGATTAGACTACTTACAAATTTTACAGCATTATGGTATTGTTGGGCATTCAAATGTAGTATGACATAACCTTTACCACATGGCAAAAACGATCGTAATTTGCTCGCTTAGAGGCTGCTATTATTAAACAATAGGGAAATTCGACAGACGGAAGGAATCTGTCTTTTTTCTAAGAAAAAAGTCAACAGCAAAAATCAGACTAGCCTTTTTTTTAAAAAAAAAAAATCAACGTTTGCATTGATAAGCAAAAATGAAATGATTTCATGAAAGAAAAAAAAAGTAATAATAATAATTACCATTTTAAAGCATGATCGACCTAAGAAAAATTTGGCGCTTAATTTTCTTGCATCATATGATGATGTTATCTTTTCTAGACATTGATATAAACTTATCAAGTTAGTTTGTGTGGGGCTTAAAACTTGTTACATTGCTATTTCATTGATAAGAAAAAGCATTCAAGAGATTAAATGTGTACCTGCTTGATGATTTATTATCAATTTCAAAATAAATAAATTAGGCATTAGCAAAGAAACACGTATCATTTATCTTCTGTAAGTTTTGTGGATAAAACAGCTATGTGATTTTACACAAGCAGGAGGCAGTCTGTTTTTGTTTTGCCATTTTTTTTTTTTTCAAAGCTGTTATCAAATTTTTTGGTATTCTTATCTAAAAAAAAACATTGAGTTATACTAATACTCAAATTTAAATGAACTTCAATATGATTGATTTTTCTATGTTGTTCAAATTTCTGAAATATGACCTTAGTGAGCATTATTCTGCCAATGAATCATCTAGTAATGATTTTTACACCGCAACTTCCATGGTCTCGTGATTAAAGAAATTCCATGATCCACAATTTTTTCTTTTTGGTGATTGCGTGATTTTTTTGGGCAAGAATGCGGGTAACACAATGCATCTTAAGGCGGATAAAGGCCAATGGTAAATCATGTAGCAAAAAAACATCGCTTAAGTATTTTTGACGACCAAAGATTTCAAATTGCAAAAAAAAAAATAAAGAAATTTTGAACATAATAACTACAAAACCAGCAAAAAAAACTCAACGTAAAATCAGTTATCCCATTTTTGAATTAATAATGTTTATAGTTTTTCTGAAATGTTATTTCTTATTTGGGATAGTCATTATACAGAATCAATTTAATAGGGCTTTGAATTTTTCTTCATATTCTTGAAAAAAAAAACAACTGTTTTGCATATTATGTGTTCAAATGTTTTTCCCAGAAAGGAAATTTTTTTTTTTGTTTTCTTTTTTTGGAATTTGGTTACTTTAAACGTTCTTCTCTGTTTCCTTCCTTTAAGGGTGAAAATTTTAATTTTCAGATGAATTTTTCACCTGTTATTTTTTTCTTTTGAAAACGTGTTTAGAATGTATCAATAATGAAATATTGCAATATGTTTAATGTCCTATTTTTTTTTTCTGGCCTCTGCTATGGTGTTGTAATCCCTCTTAAACTATTAAAAAATTCTTCTTTACATAATAAAAATGAAATAGTGTTTAAAAAAAATAAAAAAAAATATATTCGATCATGAGTGTGTATTATAAATTAATATGCTATGGTATATATGAGAATTCAAGATTAATGCGTACTTGAAAAAATGCTATGTGTTTTTGGTTTTACTTATTATGAAGTTTGTTCAAATCATCTTTGCAACAAATGTAGAAGAAGGCTTAATTGAAACGGATGTTGTAATGATGGCAGTTTCAAGAATGGTAACAACCTTGGTTGGTTTGGCTGTGACTGTTTGTGTTATAAATTCTGTAACATATTCAATATCATCACTACTGTCAGTTACAGCAATTGAAGAAGTTACTATTGGTAATGATAGACATAATCTGTTTAAAGTAATCAAAGATAAAATGTAGAATAGGAAGTTCATTTTTGTAATATAGGTCTTGTATTATTATTAATATTTTTTGTGTAATTAGAATTTATTTTGTATGAGAAAATAAAGTGAACAATGTAGATGCTTATGCGTATGGTTTAAATTGATTAATTATTTGAAAGTAATTAATAAAGAATTATATGAGTGTAATGAATATAATAAGAATTGATGATTGGTCTTGTATTTTTTTATTCCTATAAAATTAAGCCAATCATTAATATTTATAATTTAAAAAAAAATTAGAAAAGTAAACTTTGAATTCAATGAAATTTCAACCTTTCCAATGTGTGTTTATATATGTCACAGATTTTTGAATTCATCAAATGTGGAATGTTTTATGAAAAATAGAATTTATTTGAGAAATTTAATGGTCAGGTAAATGTTTGAATGATAATGTAAAAACAAAACACGCTCAGAGAAAACGGTTTCTTTTTTTTGTAAGGCCATTTGTAATTATAACTAGGTAAAAAAAAATTAAAGGTGGTTTGCATATGCATAACAATAGATAGTTTTGCCTACACCAGAGATATCTATTGTTTTTTATGATAGCAGATTTGAGCACTTCACGTCATATGCTTTACAATTTGACCTTTCAGTAAAAAAAATTGATTTTATTGTCCTTTTTTTTTTTTTGCGTAAATGTGGTCTTCTAAAAAAAAATACGTTTATATTGTTTTCTTAAAAATGAAATCAATAAAACAAAAAAAATGGATATAATTGAATACACAGGGGGAAAAAAAAGTTACGTATTTCTGTTCAAAACCGTTGAACTTTTCTTAAAATAGACTAGATTTTTCAACTTTCAAAAAAAAATTTGATAAGTGGAATTTTCTTCAGATTTTTGAACTCTTGTCTAATAAAAAAAATGATGGCCAACTTCTGTGATTCCATGAACAAAAAAAAATGCGCCTAAATTGGGAATAAGATTTCCTTTGGTGTTTATTTTCCGTTTTTCGGTTGTAAACTTTAGACGTATAGGTACTAAAAATTTTTATAAAAACACCTTGAAAAGGGAACAACGAAGCAGAGTTTCGTGTGCCTGATGAACAAAGTATATAACATTCTTCATTTGATTTGGACTAATTGTATCTGATTGATAATGATATCACAGTAATAAAGAGAGTAAGAACAATTTGTCATAACTTAAGTTATAGGGGGTTTTTTACACAGTTTAAAATTAACCCAATAAGCAAAAATCATCCACCATTTTAGACTTATTTTCAACTAGCCTTAGAAAAATGTAAATTTTAGAGCAAATTGTAAACCTGTTTTTTAAAGTAAAGGACGCCACAGTTTCTTATTTACCCTCTTGAAATGTTTTTTATTGTTTAGAATTTTATGGTTTTTTATATTTTTCACATTAACAGCCTAAGTAAATGCGGATAACAACAATTTGACCTTTTCAGTGTCCAAAACGGAGTTTTCTTTTTATGACTTTACAGTGGATATAATGAAGAATTTTACATTCCGCTCTAGATGTATTTGTTTATTTCATAGATCAAAAAAAAAATTGCTGTACAGTTTTTTTGGAGATCAAACCAGCTATGTGATCTTTTTGTTTTTTTTTTTTTTTGGAAAGTTCTAACATTCCGAGGAGATCAACAACTCTTTAAAAAAAGTGCCGAGTTATCATGGTTTAATAATAAATATAGTTTCTCCTTTTGTTTAGCTTGATAATATAAATGCCCACTTTTTGACAAATCTCTAGTTTATAGATTTTTATAACTTCTGTATTACTAGGTGTATATTAAAAAAAAAAAAGCAATTAAACATAATAGAAGTTATTTGTATTTATCTCCAAAATATACTTAAAAAGTGCAATTTTACGAGATATAATTAAATTAAGGCCGCCCTCCTTATTTTCTCAAAACAATTAAAGATTTGTTGCTATTTGAGACTTTAAAAATTTAAAGTTAATTGAAAAGTTAAAAGGTTGAAAAACATTCTAGAAGCTAATGTGTGCCTAATTGTAAAGTCTTAGCAATGTCTAAAAAAAAATGATTTCAGTAAATAAGCTATTCGCATATACACGGATTTAAAAAAAAGTCGGTGTGATAATGTAAATGATGTCATTTCAAACTTTATTATTATCGGTTATTCTATTGGATAACAAGGAGATTTCATTTATCAACAATTTTAGGATGATTTCACTTACAAATTCATTATGAAGTAACAACATATTTATGATTTCTTTAACAAATACACTGGGAAGTAACAATAAATGTATGATTTCATTAACAATATGTTTGAAAAGATAAGGTACTGGATAGATGGCATGTACAAGTGCATATGTCACCGAACAAAGTGTAAGCAAAGTTTTTGTCAACAATTAGTCTTCCAAACTTTATGATATTTTTTTTTTCAAGATGCAAGTGGACTGCATATACTGCGTTAAATTTATGGTAAGTGTTTATCATTAGATAAATTATCTTGCCTATATGATGGATTTATTACCATGGGAAGCTTTAATGAAAAAAAAAAACAACAAATAAACTATTCAATAGAATGAACCAAAGACTTAAGTTTTATGTTTTATGTTTCTTCCTGACTGCTTCTTGTTTTTTAGAAAATAATGTCTGTTGACATTAATTCAGCTGATTTTCCCTTTATCACAAGTCATTCATGTAAAATATAGTCTTTTGCAAATATGAAGGCATCCCATTATTTTAACTAAGTTCTTTATATTAAAGAAAATGTTTTGTTTTTGTCTTTAGTCCAAACGGAGGTCTTTTACTAATCTATCATACTTTAAAACTTAACGTCTTTTGTATTACAAAGATCGTCTGTTACCTAAAGCAAACACTACTATCCACCAATTTACTTTATTTGGTGTATCTTGATGGCCAATCCCTATTACTTATTCGTATACAAAAAACTGTGTAGCGAGCAGATTGAGTCACGTTTTTTAGATTGTATTTTTTTGCTGTTTTATCTCCGACAGAAAGTACAACTCAAAAATACACGTGTAAAGTCTTATGGGGGATGTTGGTGTGTTTTTTTTTTTTTTCTATTTTTTTTTAACTCTTCGTGATCAATGAAACTAGTATATTAATAGAATGTAACACCAAAAACTACAATACACCAACACTTACAACAACAATATGTTTGGATTCGGAAGATTTTTTTATGTCTCTTTATTCTTTATCAATGCAGTAGCCATTTTGAATGAGGAAAGATTTTTAAGAAGAATTGGACTGGGCAACAGCAAATCACATGCCCAAATAATGCAGCAACATAATTCATACCCCTACGCTAATTCAGCTGGCAATAATATGAAACCAGACTCTATAAAAGCAAAGCTGATATCATTGATATATTCCATACAAACACTACTCAGAATACCCTTAATCGTTATCAATCTTCTAGTTATAATATACGAACTAATTTTAGGCTAGATTATATAAAGCTGAAAAAATATGAATAAAGAAACTTGTGTAAATATATTGACTTTTTTGTTTGTTTGTTTTTTTTTTTTGTATATATAACAATGCTTGTATTTTATAGACTTATCAAGTTTTCAAACTTTTGGAAAATATCCAAATTCTCAAATTTCTCTTTATACATCTGCCATGATCCGTCTGCGGCTGATTGTAGGAAAGAAACTAGTGAATCATAAATCATCATGTATTGGTTGACATTCTGCACCATGTGTAATCTTTGTTCTCTGAAAGCGGCAACAATATCATAAACAGGATCTTCTGTATTAATGATTTGCTCGTTTTCACGAGAAATTATATCTATTAAGGCATCTGTGCAACAAATGGTACCTGATCTTCCACTACCACTACTGCAATGAACAACAACTTTATTGTTACTGTTGTTAGATGTTTCGCTTTCATCTTGAATGGTTTGGTTTTTTTTGGAATCACAGATGTTTTGCAACAATATTTTGATATTCAAAATATTCAATAAATCACAGTTACATTTAGGAACGCTGAAATCAGGCCATGTAGTCATCTGTACTTGCACAAAGATCCAACTTTTTTGTTCAGAAGTATTTACATCAAACCACTCTAATTTTAATAATCTGATGATCAAGGATTCTTCAATGTCATGGTGAATTTTTGAGCTGAAATAATCCTTGCCTTGAGTGTTTTTGCTTTGTGTAAAGTGTTTTTTTTTTGTAAAAGCAGCAATATTGTCCTCTTCAGCATAAATGCAATGTTTCATATGCATATCACTTATAGAAAACTCATCCAATAAAGTACATTGGATACCATCATAGTTTTTCCCATTGACCCAGAAATTCGAACATTTGTTCATTCCGTTTTCTATTTCTCTGGTTAGTGTTATTACCAAATTAACCTTATTAGATATCAAAACATTATAAAAATCTCTTATGGTGTGTTCCAATGGAGCTTGTGTTGCTATGTATGGGCTCAATCCTAGAGGGTTTTCTGTAGTCTTAAAAGGTGTAGACAAGTAGTTTCCGTTGAAATAGCTATCTAATGAGTTGTTGCAATTTATTGTCATATTTGATATTTTGTGAGTCACAGAATGATTTGGCTTTGAAAGATCATTTCTCTTCGCATTCTCTTGCAAGATCACTCTGGTCTTTTGATATGGAATCACACTCTTGTATCTGTTTTTTATACCATGTTCAAATACATCACCGGAAAACAATTCACTATTGGAATTCAATTCTGCTGGTACGGCATCTTCTTTAGTCATTTCAATACTTCCGTTAGAGCTGCTTGTTATGCTGTTGTTTCTACTTCTTTCAAATAATCTTTTTTGGTATAAAAAATATTGATCTATTCTTTCTCTTTCCAAATAACTCAACTGTTGAAAGTTTCTTACAAAATATAGCTTTTCCTTATTAAGAAGTAAAGTATCCAACCACTTTGGAATGGTAACTGAGGAATATGTATCATCTAGAGGATTCTGGAGGGCTTTTTTAAAATACTTGTAATGTCTTTGGAAAAAAGTCTCTGTACCATTCGAATAGAATATTTCCAAGTCATCATTTCCGTTTCTTTTATGTTCACCTTTCTTTTCAACAAATCTCTTAGCTGTTGAAAGTCTATTTTGTTCTTCAATATTCACAGAATCTATCAATGGTGACAAAGTCTCTTGATACTCAACATTTATTTTGAAGAATTTTTCCCCAAATTCTCTGCTTGATATGTTTGTATGACCTTGAGTGCTTGAGCTGTTAGTAAAATGTTTGAATGTCATCATATGTGCTTGAGGCAACGATAGATTATGTCTGTGTTTTTTACTGCTTTTACTTTTATTGCTACTAAAACTACTAGAATATTTATGCATGGTATTCGTATTACTTGAAAGTATATTACTTCCAACACTTGAATTGCTATTTGGAGAGTATAACCCTGTAGAGTCTCTATTTACCAGTGAAGGTCTAATGATCTTAGGTGATTTCAACTTGTGTTCCATACTATTACTTTTAAAAGCTGTAAAACTATCTAAATTATATTTGTTGTTGTTTTCTAAATCCATCTGATAGGCACCTGTTTCAGAAACAGTCCTGCTATGATCACCAAACTTAAATTTCACGTTCATTGGAGTTGTGTTATTTGAACATTCGCTGGATTTAATGGTTCTTAATTCAGAATCATCAGATATACTTGTAAACGATTCACTTTCCTGAAGCAAATAGTTCTGCACCGATTCTTTTTTTGGGCTCCAACTCTTTGAATTTTCTTTATTGAATATGCATTTGTTATTATTCCGCTTCAAGCAGTTCTCATCATTTTCTTCTTCATGCTCTAAAATTGCATCTGTGCTGGTATTCACATATTTATTTACAGACAACAGCTCATTCGATGAGTTCATAAAAGCCGAACTCAGATTAGTATCTATTAAAAAAGGAGTATTCACCGGTTCATTCTTCATGTCCAATGTACCGGGTGTATTGGTGCTTCCGAAAAAAGACGTAGTTTCATTTTGACTAAATATATTCGACTTGTTTTTGTCAAACGACATGTCTAGTAAAAGATCGCCGCTAAAAGAACGTCTTTGCTTTAAACTAAGCTTGGGTTTTGTTGTATTCTTAATTCTTTCAGGCATAGCGTTTATTAAACTCTTATATTAAATCTCAAAAAGCTACCTTTGCTGAGATATGGTTTGGCGAAGAAATTCTTTTGGTTGTTTTTTTTTTTGGTCAAATGAAAAAATTGTTATTAGAAGTAACACTGTTTTTTTTACCTAATGAATAATAAGAAAATATCAGTACTTGCTTATTATAACCAGTTGTTAACTTCTAAAAGCTATAATATGATAATAATAAAATCACTTCTTGCACTGTTGTGTTGATATAAAAAGGGAAGGTTCTTCTTTTTTTTGGCCGTATCCTGCCTAAGTATTTAAATTAAAAATTATTCAATGTATAGAGTAGAGGTAGACTGTTGCCTTTATGTTTTATAAAAACAAAATATAACTTATTATTATTATTGGTTGTTTAATCTGTTTATCTAATTTATGCTAATCTTAATAAATGTATTCATTTATCCATCTTTTTTATTTTAAAAAAAATTACCTTAACAATGTTGTCTACATCTATTTTTAAAAAAAATCATTGAAATTAATCAGATTTTAAATTCTGTCTAGATTGTTTTATCCACACTAGCAGTCAGTTCCATATGCTGCTAAAAAAAAAAAAATTTAAATAAAGAGACTTTCACGTTTCTTTTAAAGTTTTATGTGAATTATTTTTTTTTTTTTTTGGGCCGTTTTGCGCCTCTTTTCTTTTTTTAGAAATAAAAATAAAATACTTACTGGACCTTGCGTTTTCGCGAAACGTCATAATTAAATATAGGATGAATAGTCCCTGATAAAAAAGGGCATGCAGGCTAAGATGTATAGATATATATGAAACCAAATAAATGCATAACAATAAATCATATGCAACTGTGTTTCATCTTGATAGATGTATCATTTTATTTTCTTTTTTTTTTTTTTGTTTTTTTTATAACAATGGTTCTGTTATCGATGATACGTATTTTTTATTAACAGAACCTTTGGCTATCAAAGCTTCAATATCATCAACTTCCTTAACGGCTTCAACAGTCAGGTTTTCATACTGGCCATTTGGAAGCAGACTTATGTTATCTTCAACTCTTATTCCTATGTTTTGGAAGTGTTTTGGTACGAATGAATCATCGGGTGGGCAATAAACCCCTGGCTCAATGGTCAGTACACTGTTTTCCTTGAATTTTTCTGCCATTGAAATCGCTGGTATATCGTGCAAGTCTAAACCTAAGTAATGACCTATGTGATGTGGATACAGTTTATCGATGTTTTTTTCCAAATTCTTAAAACCACCAACTTGATTTAAGTTTTGATACAGAAGTTGTCTACTGAAGTTATGCAGGTCTGAAAAACTTACTCCACCGCTGACTAATTCTGAAGTTATCTTGATACATTCTCTATTTACATCCAAAACAGCTTCATATAATGCCTTTTGTGGTTCACTGAATTTCCCCAATATAGGAAAAGTTCTTGATATATCTGCAGTGTAGTGACCAAACTTACCCCCAGCATCAATCAGAACCATTTCGTCATCTCTTATAATATCATTATTAATTGTATAATGAATGGTTAGCGCATTAGGTCCACCTGCAACAACAGGAATGTATCCACTGCCATCCAATCCGTTACTTATGAATTTATACTCCAAGAAAGCTTGCAAGTTCTTCTCACTTTGAATTTTTTCAACCATTGCTTCGTTATATGATCTTCCTGAGATTCTTCCACATTCTCTTATAATCTTCATTTCACTCTCAGACTTGATCAATCTTAATTCAGCAATTTCTCTGCTGAAACTTTTCACATTTTTTTGTAAATCCTTAGTTAGAAAAGATTGAACATTATCATTTTGGTAAGCTATAGAATCAGAATTAAAATAAATGTTGTCATATTTCGATAAGACTTTGTTGAAATAAGATTTCCATTGGCTTACTCCGACTACCTCATCAGCATTGAAGAAATTGTAACAATTCTCAGTTCCAGTTCTATGGCCAGTCCATTTTTCTTGTCTTTCATCTTTTTCTCTTACTAACATATGTAGCACTGTATCATCTAAATTTTCTGTAGGTTTTTCCAATATCATCATAGAGTCAGGTTCATCAAACCCTGTTAAATATAAAAAATTGGTGTTTTGTTGAAATTTGTAAAAAACCGGCCCAGATGCATGTTTCACCTCGTTACTTGGAATGACTACGCACGATTTGGCAGGCAACTTGTCAGCTAATCTCAATCTTCTAATATAGTATTCTTGAGCGGATATACCAGGAGTTAAGTCACCTGGTTTTATCAAGTTAGGACGAGATTCATATAAAGCTTGTCCAAGTGTAAAATTTAGTCTACTTGGATAGTTTCCAATGGAATATCTTCTAAGACTTTGTATTAAAAAGTTCATTTCTTTAATTGAATAAAAAAAAATGCTTCAAAGCTTTGGTTTGTATTAATATTGGAGATAGAATGTTACCCTAATTATAAATATATGCTTTATTCCATAAGGGATAAAAAAAGGTAATTCAAATTTTATAGAATTGAATATTAAAAAAAAAAAAAATGTTTACTAAAAGTCACGTGAATTTGCTATATTATAATTTAATGTTATGTTTTCATTTAACCTAATTAAATTTAAATATAATTTATAAAGCTACCAACTTATAAATTGGAAACAGTTATTTAATTTTTAAAAATGGGAATAAAAGCTTGAACATTTGGCAATATTTGTGGTATTATCATCAACAAAACTATTTTCTTCAATTTCGGATTCTTCAATGTCACTATAAGCATAGCTGTTTTTTAAATTAGCATTGTCTTTTTTAGCCAAACCAATCAATCTTCTTTTCTTCTTATTTGTAAACTCACCAGGATTCTCTGCTCTTTCCTTTGTTTCTTGGGTTTTTATCCTAGAACAAATACGGTAGTGATTGTTTTTGTTTTGAATATGAAATTCCAACTTTTGGAGTACATTTCCATTTTCAGTCAATTTTTCACTTTTATATCTTGTTGCTGTGGCTAGTTTTTTCTTATATACAAAAATCATGTTAATCGTTCCACCATCAATCATATAAAACTTTTTATCAATGTTACAGCTTTTGTAGCTTTTGATAAGTACACTAAGATAGTCTTTAGTGTTTGTTTCAACTGTATGTTTGATATTATGATGTAAAGAAACAACTTCTGAGTCAAAAAAATCAATGACCAATTGTTTCACTGGCTTTTCAGAGCCAGGGACATAACAGTTTAAAATCAATGTCTGTATTTTTTTTTGTTGTATCAAATAATTTATATCTGAAAACCACTTGCGGAGTGTAACGTGCTCATCTAGGAAAGTGGCTGTAGTAAGAGCACAAATTACATGTTCTGCATCAACAGTTTCTGCAGTAAAACCATCCAAATCAAAGCAATTTTCTGGTAAAATCCTCATAAAATATAAGAAAGCGTATATTTGATATTTAACAGCAAGAAATAACTCAATGTTCACTGTCGTTTTGACACAATTAGCAACCATAGAGTACGCAAATTTTATATCTTTATAAATCTCAGCAACTCACTTCAATATATATATATATATATGTACATTATCTTTAGTGATAACCCCTTCCTTCAAATTTTACTTGTAAATTAAACTTTTACCACTTCAAATAATAATTTACATGCCCTTTTTTTTGTCTTATCTATACAAAGATAAAAGAAGGACTTGTCTTTATCAAAGACACTCTAAAATAGGCAAGCTGCTATACAAGAATCTAGTAATAATGACAAATACAATATCAATTACCAGATTTAAAGCTTTGTTAAAGCTTTGTTAAATCCATGCTTGAATCCCTGTACAGTTAGTAAACGTCCAACGTATTAATGGTGTGAAAAAGCACACTACTAATTCTACCGAGTGTATAATTGTTTAAACCTCAAGTGGATTCGGTCACGTGCTTTAGATCCCATAGTTTTTTCGGAAAAGAAAAAAAATTTTTTTTTTTTAAATCCTTCACGAGTTTTATTAAGGATCATCACATTAAATTCATAAGGGAATAACCCAATAGAAACAAAGATTTAAGGTCCTACACACAATGTTTAATCTAGCTTTGTCAAAGACGATTAAACCTTCAACATTTGTTTCTTTAAACAGAGGGGGTTTGTTCCATACTTCTGCCAAAACACTAAATTCCTCTGGTAACACCGAAGATTTATCCAAAAATGACGCTAAATCTAATGAAGAATTCTTCAAATACCATTGGGGTCATTGGTTGAAAAATGATGCTGAAGAAAAGGCCAAAAGATTCACTCCATTTTCTGTTAATGGATTAGTTGATGTTTTGAATGATTTGAGAACTCAAACTAAAGCTGCTGTCAGCAGCACAGACGCCGGTATCCCAAAGCCATTCTTCAATCCTAACTTAACCGTCAATTTGAAACAAAACTTAAACAAAGATTTGTTTAATTTGGATGACATTAAAAGCAAATTATCTCTTAAATCCATGGAATCTTACCACGAAGGTAAACATCATCACATATACAAAATCACCACCACTGAAGATAAAGATTTTATTTTGAGAATTCCATACCCAAGAGATTCTGAACATGCCATTGCTACCAGATTAAGAAGTGAAGTCGCTACTAGAGACTTTGCTGACTTAGTTTTGAAGATCAAAACTCCAAAGGTTTACGCTTACTCCCCTACAAAGTTATCTCCAATCAAATCTCCATTTATCCTAGAAGAATTTGTTGAAGGTGATTTAGCAATGAAAAACTGGAATCCAATGATTGAAGACACACCAGTTGACCCATCCACTAAAGAACATTTTGATAACACTATCAGTCAGCTAATGGGTTTCCAATCTAAATTGGCCTCTATTGAGTTCAAGAAGTTCGGTTCTCTATACTTTGCTAATGAATTACCAACAGAATTAAGAACAGCTTCTGATTACGAAAATGAAATATACGTTGGTGAAAAGGGTTCTGAATTTGAAGGTAGATATAAAATTGGATACACCACTGAAAGATCCTTCTGGAGACAAGGTAAAGATGATATTTTAGGTTTTGAAGAACACAGAAAGTTCTTAGGTCCATGGAAAAATGCCAGTGATGTTTTGACTACTTACACTTCTTTAGAATTAGCTGTTGCTAAGGCTAAAAAGGCTTCTGAAGCTGAAATTGAAGTTTACAACAAATTACACTTATTAAGTAAATCTATGATTCAAGATAAGAATGTTAATATTCCAGGATGGGATGCTTTATTGAAGCCAAGATTACAACATCCAGACATTGATCCAATGAATTGCATTGAAACTCCAGCTGGTTTATGTTTAGTTGATTTTGAAAACTCTGCTATCAACCCATTCATTTTGAACCATGCTCCAGAATTCATAGCTTATGATGGTCCAAAGGTTTACACCATGGAAACTGATAACGAAGAATTTAAGAAGCCTGGTGTTGCTGAACAATACATGTTTGCTTACAAAAGAACCAGAAACTTATTCTTATGGGAGCAAGCTTTGAATAAAGAACAACCAGAATTAATTTACAGTGCTGCCCCAATCATCAAACTATTGAAATCTCCAATAATTGTTGCTAAGAACAAGAAATTAGTCAAGGACTATTTGTTAATCAATGAAAAGATTGTTGGTGTTCACGGTGCTTGGCCAATGATTCATGAACAAAAGATTGTTGCAGAAAAGGAAGCTCCTGTTAAGTTTACTGGTAAAGAAATTGAAGAAATCACCAACGCCATCAACGCTTATAATGAAGAATTAATCAAAGAACCTTTTGCTGCCACTCAAAACTGGATTCCATCAGATATGTATGATGAATTTGTTAAACAAGGTATTATCAAAAAAGAAAAAGATGCTAATGGTGACAGTATTCTAGATTTTGCTAGACTTGGCTTTTAAATGTATATACAAGGTTAAAATAAGACTATATGTGTACTGCAAAATGTTTTTTTGTTAACTTAAAAGGAAATTTTACCGCCTTATTTTTTTTGGGAAATTTAATTAAAAACTCCAGTTTCCTATTTAGGATATATGATAAACACTATTGGTTTTAATGTTTCAAAACTTTCTTTTGGAAGACTGTTACATGGATGCCGTAATTTCTTGTCTTTTTGCTAAAAGCTTAATGCTAATGGTTAGATATAATCTTTATACAAATATATAACTTGTAGTTCTCAATACGTGTCAAACTTTTTGCTTGGTGAAAATGTTGAAGATCTTCTTTTGAAGAGTACAATCGTGTGATTGGATATACATAAAAATAGACAATGAGTTTGACTTTGAAACAAGACCTAGATTTTGTTTTAAATTTTATGAAACATTTTAAGTAAAACCCACAACAAGTCTAAAACTATTTCGTTGACTGATGATTACCACTTTTTTTTACAACAAAAAGTAGCCAGGAATGTTAGTGCAAAACCATGTTATAAAACTGATGAATGCATATGAGAAAAAAATAATGTTAAAAACAATATTAAAAATTCTATAAAAAATACTTTAAAAAAAAAAGTAAATTAAATTAATTGTTTGATGCTATTATAAATGCAAATGAAAATGCTAGTAATGAAAAGTGTATATGCAAAATGAAATGAATGAAGTTTATGTTGTACAATTACTTCGTGAATGTAAATTTACGTGGATTGCGTACCAACTTAAAAGTAATCAAACTAATTAGTAGCAATAATGTAGTTGGAAGCGGATGCCTCTGTTTGTGTTTTTTGACCAACGTTGGAAAATTGTAAAACAACTATGCATGCAGTAAAAATGCTGTTTTAAGTTTGTTCCTTCATTGTTTTTTTTTTAAGTTGCTTTCAGTTAGCCGAAAATGCATAAATGGCTTCATGAAAATGTTCAGTCTGAATAATTTGTTCAATTTTGAAAGCAAATACCTATGTCGGTTGACTCCCAAACAAATGATACTTTAACGAAAACCCCCAAAACAAAACGAGTTTAAGCTGGTTTTCAATACATTGTTGAAACTTAAGTGCAGTCCTTTAATGAAAGAAAACTTAAAATTTAGGAGTTCTTTATCATAGGAATGGGTTTTTGCTAGTTTAAAGCTCTCTTCTGATTCAAAAATGTGAATAAAATTTTTAAAAAATTTGTTAAAACAACAAAAACTCTACTTATATATGTGAACAAAAAAAATAATGTGAGTATGTGAAATCAGAAATTAGTCTATACGTCACAACATTCTGGCAACTTTTAGAATTAAAAAAAAAAAAAGCAAGAAAAATACATAACTTAAAAATAATCGATGATCGAGTATAATGAATTGAGATGTATACATTTACGACGATAAAAAACAGGTTTTTTAAAAAAATAACCAAATGTAGGCAACTAAATAACTTACACACTTCCTAATACAAATGATGTAAAAGCAAGCGCTGAATAAATCCTTAAAAGTGATTTCATGTTATACCTACTTTCATGATTTAATTAGCAGTACCTAAATGGTTTTAGTGATGATTACCGAAAAGAAAAAAAAAGCTCCAGTACATTGAAATTTTACAAAGGCACTTTCTAAAAAAATGCCTAAATGCATCATAAGGTATATGAAAGAAAGCTAATTCAATCAATCTAAAGATTTTCAAAAGTCCTTAGATTAAGCGATTTTTTTTCCTCCTCTAATATTTGATATGGAACAACTTCTGTTATCAGAAGTGAAAATGTCAAGGGCAATTTAATATTAATATATTAAGTGCAACGCGAATATGCTGTTTTGCGCTGAGGATAAAAAATCAATTCCCCAAAAGGAGGGACATTTTGTCTAGTTTTAAAATCTTCCGGCGAAAAAAATAAAATTAAAAAAAAAAAAGAAATTTTTAAATTAAAAACCCATTTTTTACGGAACAAAAATTTTCTTTTTTTTACTACTTTAGGAAATAATTTGAGCTTCCGGAACGTCCTTACCTGCAAGACAAAATTTAAGATCTAATCTTCAGCCTATTTTGCCAACGGTTACTAATTTTTTTTTTTTAATCTGAAGAGAAAAAAAAACCAAATCTTTCCAAAATTAATTTAAAAATTATTAGATGGACTTTTGACTTCTTTAAAAATGAATCTTCATTGATAGCATATATAAAGAAAGTCAAATCTGAAATATTTCACTTTTTATTTTGAAGTAATTTATTATTTTTTTAAGAAGAAGAAAGATTTTAAAATAACCGTTCAAAAATAATAAACCCACAAACATATCATAAACTTTTACATAATGGTTTCTGAAACATCTTACGAATTTAATAAAAAAAGTCTTGATGACTTAGAAA
>ERZ794936.172-NODE-172-length-39278-cov-61.469036_pt1 | contig 39278 bp, 22 predicted proteins | sample MGYA00511083_ERZ794936 | MGnify/ENA primary metagenome ERZ794936 (study PRJEB30137, sample SAMN04331409) | food metagenome | isolation source: Y2 must sample point D1 replicate A | place: Australia: South Australia | collected 2014 ... | reverse complement strand
AGGAAAGAAAATGCAGAGGAAAGAAAATGCAGAGGAAAGATCTTCACATATTAAATACAAAAATGCAAGAGAGGTCCGTTGATTGCGAAAAGTCGTAGGTGTTTGACATTGAATATTTATACCGGCTCACGCACGCTACCGAAAATTTTTCAGTTCGATCTGAGGTTTGTACTTTTGATTTCGATCCCAGGAGGGATGGTTGTTTACTGCACGTTGCCTTTGTTTGTTGTGGTAACGCGGTTTCAGTCCTGTCTCTAGTGCCTGGCCACTGAGAATGAGCGCGTGGGCCAGAAACGGTGGCGCGTCTTTCCCGTTTTTGCACTCCATTTCATTTCTTTTTCGCGAGGGCGCAGCAGCCACCCGGGTCGTGAAGGATGATACTGCCCGCCATCTTTTTTTTTTTTGCGGTTTACGGTAATTCGCAGATTTTACGTTGATAATGATATGAATGGTGCCCTCTGGGTAACAGGTGAATATGGAGAGAGAGACGAAGAAAAAGAAAAACAATTGCTTCATTTGGCATATAAGCTAAAAAGACTCTAATGAATTAATTAAGGGAAGATAAGAAGAAAAAAAAAAAGGCAGTTATCAGCAGCAAACGGTATCCAAAATATTGAAGCAATATGGTGATGCTCCATTCTAAAAACGTTAAAGGGTTTCTGGAAAACACTTTGAAACCGTATGATTTGCATTCGGTAGACTTCAAGACATCGTCTTTGCAATCGTCTATGATTTTAACCGCCACTAATGGGGGTATACTGTCCTATGCGACGTCAAACAATGATGTACCGAAAAATTCCATAAACGAAATAAACTCGGTCAATAATTTGAAAATGATGAGCTTATTGATTAAGGATAAGTGGTCAGAGGATGAAAACGATACTGAGGAACAGCACTCCAATAGCTGTTACCCTGTGGAAATCGACTCCTTTAAGACAAAAATATATACTTACGAAATGGAAGATTTACATACCTGTGTCGCACAGATACCCAATAGCGACCTTTTGCTATTGTTCATTGCAGAAGGTAGCTTCCCTTACGGACTACTGGTAATTAAAATTGAAAGAGCTATGAGAGAGTTAACTGATTTGTTTGGCTACAAGCTAGGTTGATGGGTTTAACAATATGTATCGAGGCCACACCTTTTCATGCGTCTCCGGATGGGGGCTGGAAAAAACAATGCGAACAGTCTATAAATAAACACATTTTCGCAGGGACAGAGTTTACGCAGACACGCCATTTACATAAGCTTGATTACGCGGATTGCCGTGGTGCACTTTCGTGCACTCGCACATATATATGCACGTACATAAGGGCCTCATCTTCCTCTCCTTTTTTTCCCCCATCTACCTATCGCTGTTATTGAACGGAAGCATCTTCTTTTTTTATTATGCTCAGAGGGCCCTACATGACAGCTTTTTTTCCCCAATGAGCTGCTACGGTGCCAGATCTGCTTATATTCATTATTTTGGATGGTAACCGTTATAAATTTAAAGCGTTTCTTCGCTAGGATGGTGAATATTAGTATTTATCAGCCGTCTCGTAATCGTTTAGTTCGTTACTAGCGGCAAATTTTGTTTGATTTGTTATATGATCATTTATTTTTAATATCTTGCGTACACAATCAATTGCTTTTTGTTATAACTTGGACATATAAACATTTCGTTCGGAACGTGGCTAAGTCGCATTGGATGTAGTGTGTAAAATAATTCTCGTATATACCTTCAATGTCTTCTCTATTGCGTGTTTGAATATACGACATCCCATTATAATCAGCATTGAGGTTTCTTAGAGACTCGAAATCCTGAAAGGAATCCCTAATGATTTCATCGTATTCACACCAACCCAAACGGATCCAATTTTCGCAGTGGGGGCATTTCACATGGATTCTCCTAAATCCCCCGTTCAACGTTTGAGTGTAGTAGGCCAAAGGAGAGGGAATGATGGATACAGTAAGAGAGTTCAAAATTTTTTTGCTAAACTCTGGCTCTTTTAATACTTGAATTTTGAAATTAAGTTTACCCTGGATTTTTAACAGCTTAGACTCGAAATGGTATAAAGTGTGAGGCTTAAATTCAGACAAAATGCCGTGTGCAAAGAATAAATGTTTTAGGTAGTTTTCAGCTAGAATCCAATTATTCCCCTGGCAAAATCTGCACATCAATTCCTTTTTCTTTTCAGAGTATCGCATGTATTTATACATTATCAGAGAATCCAGACTGTTGGGGTTTGACTCTTCAGTATTGGATCTACTAGTATTGTATAGTGCCTGTACACATGCTGAGGGGGGACAATTTTGATTTCTTTTTATTTTATAACCAAATTCGGAGTATCTGTCTTTCATCCAGCCTCGGATACTGTGATGTTGGAAACACCTTGGAAGAAAAATCAGTTGCTTAGAAATACTTTTAAACACATGCTTACAATCAGTGTTGGCTTTACCAAAGTCAAAATATTCGCTATCGTTGAATATTTTCCTTTGTGGGAATATTTTGTTCTTGATGGTTTTTCTTTTGAGTGATCCACTATTATTGGATACATTCGTGGTGTCCGTTAAAACCCTCGAAAGAGTGGATGTTGAAGAGTCAGGTCTTTTAGACTGTGTAAATTCAGCATTACTGTCTATCCAAAAATCCACACCATTTGTTTCTTCAATACGTTGTACGGGAAAAAAGTAGCCATAGTCCATCTTAAGGCTTTTAAATAGCTAATATTAAATACTGTTAGGATAGCAAGAGTGGGTGATTTATTCGTTAGAAATATACGAGTCAATAAAGTCTAGCACCGAATTAATGTATTAGCGAACAAATTCTTGTGGTTTTTTATGAAATCATCACTACTTCAATGTGTTAAGGTGTATTTTCGAAACATTTTTCGGCGCTGCCAGTAAGACGTACGACCCTTTTTTTAGTGTCAGTAACTATAAAATTATGACGTCCGAGAATAGCGTAGAAATTAAAAAGGGTAACAATGATATCTATCAGCTTTCAAAAAAGGGAAGGGTGGCACAGAACCTTACATTGGACAATGCTTTGCCTTCGCTTATACAATATTTTGCATTTTTTTGCTATCAAGATTTGGTTAATACTGTATCGTGTAAATTGAGATCCCACCTCCAAAACTTGCTTTTGGACAAAGCGATATATTAAAATAACTTAAATATCCGCTTAACCAAGCTCTTGATCCAAACGATATCCGGCTATAGTCAATCACAATCCCTGAAGAACCGTTTTCAAGACCATTATCTTTATACTTAATAAATATATAGATTTACAGGTTATTTGTATATCGCTAGTATTATCGCGTGCTATTTTCTAATAGTTACTGGAGAGTTATATAATTTAAAACTTTATAAAAATGAGCATTGTATGCACTTGCAGCAGTGTAGAACTTATCTGACGAAACATGTTTCTTACTTTGTTAGCTGACGATATCATTAGTGATTTTCAATACCGTCTAAAATATCCACTATAGCTGTCTTTAGCGCTAGCAAGAGCACCGTAGAAGGGTTCCAGACGGATTCTTGGCCAGTAAAGTACATTCATAAGTTAAACTCAATAGTTTTTCCTTTTGTTATGAAAAATTTCTCAAAATATTTTTTATTATTTTGTTCTTCTTGTGGGAAGAAGCGAAGCCTTTGGACAACTCCCCCAGTAGGCGAATTTGAGTTTATAGGAATTTACATTTAAAACTAATTAGAATTATAAAATTATAGCATCCTTGACAATAACTAATCCTTTCTGTTCGTTGGTAAAGGAAAAACTTAGAGGTGCGTAATTTATCAATTCATCAAATGCTGGAATTTTCCTAACAGCGGTACCATTTACAACCGATTCCGAATCATATTCTCCCCAATAACAGCTAATAGAAACAGACAGTTCGTCTTTTGTCCCCAACTTGTCATCCTCTAAATTTCCATCCGTCAAAAGTTTTGGAAACCACTGGACTCCGATATGGTAAGTTTCCTGATCGAAATCAAGTTTATGCAATTGCAGTTCGTTTATGCCAGAAGCAGATTTGATCGTCTTCGTGATATTAGTTTTCTGTGGGGCCGAATTTTTCTTTTGATATACCGTGATTTCTCTGACAGGTGACTTCGCCTGATGTCTACTTTCAAAAGTTAAAGTGCAAGCCCTGTTCTCCTTCACATCCAAAAGTAACTCTGCAACTATTGGTTCGTAAGGAGATCTCTCTGTTGAGTTTCGGTTATTATGTAAAACATGAACCTTGACCATACTGCTGATGTTCGTATTTCCATTCGTGCTCAATAAATTAGGTTGCATTCCATCATACATACAAAGTTCCATTCCATTGGTTACGGAAGTACAGTTAATATGTGTAGAGCTATATTTTATACTTGGTAAATCTTGCAGCATAGGTTTTAAAAAATTTCCTTCTCTTCCAAGGACATGTACACTGGCAGCGTTCCCTTGAGACAAATCAATATTTTGAGAAAACCTTACTTTTAATGGGTTACTATTGGTAAAGGGGTGCACTAGGAGCGTTTTGGATGCGGAAATCAAGAAAAGCAGTGCAGTTAAAGAAATTGTGATATAGTTGACCTTATAGAAAAAAGGTAAAATTGGTAGCGCCATCAAAATACTGCCCACCATTCCGAACCTGAGTACATCAAATGTAGCCTTACTTCCTTCCTGGACAGTATGGTTTAGTGCGTCCATGATAACATCCACACTGTTAAACAAAATAAATGATGGTATTGGTACAATTAGCAAAAATTGAATGATCCAGGCATAATCGGTATACTCAAGTTTTAGAGAATTTTCTCTAGTACTCAATCCTTCCTCCATGCTATTAGACCCCTTCAGTAATGGTACCCTTTCATCATGTTGTTGTGACGATGAATCCATACCATGATCCTCGTCAACATTATGTGATGGGCCAGCTGAAGTAGTTGACACATTATCATCTTGGATACTTGCTTGATCGTCTTGTGACGATGTAAATTGATCTTGGGGTTGTTCTAAGTTTTCCTGGCCGTCTCGTTCCATATCTATTTGAGAATGGGAGCTGTAATTGGAGTGATGGTCCCTACATTCTCTACCAAGCCTCTTCCTTGTTCTCATTCCCAACGCTAGTGCAAGTAGTCTCAATATAGCAGCTATTGTGCTCAGAAGAAAGAAAATCGAGAGAGGATAAAGCCCGGTATACCTATAGTCGGAACTATACAATAACTTCGACGTAAAAAGTAAAATGGTCCATAAAATAATGAACAATTCGATAATTGATAGGCTTTTCATATCGGCACAGGGGAAAAAAAAATTGGAGCAATTAATCAGAACATAACTGGTAAAAATAACTTGAGTGAAAAAAGCCGAGATAGGCCAAAAGTAGTTCCTTGAGAACGTCAAAGGATTGGAACGAATTATGTCGTTAGAGAAAAGCTTTTGGACAATAATACCAGCGGCTAATGAAAGAGGAAAGCGTGTCCACGATAGCCATGAATGAGATTTCCAAGTCATTCTATCACGAGAAATTAAATACAAGCCAATGGCCACAACGGGTGAAACTAATAGAAATATGCAGTTCCAATAGAAAAGCGTTTTAGCGCTTATAACGAAAAACTTCAAACCGATAAAATCAAAATAACAAGCCGGCGTTTGGTCAGCTGTATCCAATGAATTAGAAGCCACATATGCACTTAATTGTAAGGAAGTATGTAGCATATGCCATAAAGATGCCTTGGAGGTATATTGTATTGAATCCTTTATGGTATGATAAAGGTTTCTCGGTTTGTAGAATGCGACATCCCAGCCTCTCATGCCATTTTCTTCGTAAATCTTGTAGTCTGTCTCACTCCTGACATATCTGCTATAAAAACCTTGCTGGTAGATAGAGTTACCAAATGGATTTTCCTTAACAGACTGTTGGTATATTTTTGCTGTTGAAGTATCTGAAGTTCGGAACAGTACAGCTTTACCACCAGCACCAGTTCCCTCTAAGTTAATCACATACTTGGTTAAATTAGACCATGAGTGATTAAAATAAGTTGATGCACCTAGTAGGCCAAACTCTTCATTATTATTAAAGTTGAAAATTAAAGTCCTGTTCGGTCTGTGCTTTATATGGTACTTGAGGTTCGCTAGTAAAGACACTACACCCATGCCGTCATCGGTAGCTCCATATCCTGTGGGTACAGAGTCGAAATGAGCTGAAAGAAGTAACCCTTCTTCCTCAGGATTTTTACCCTCAAGCTTAACTAATATATTAGAAGATTCAAAATATGTCACTCTCGAAAACCTAGATGACTCATTGAAAGGATCTTGTTGCTGAAATAATATGGATCTCTCGCTTTCTTTGTCATCTGAAACACTTGCAAACGAAGAATTCCCTGTAATTTCAAGAACCCTTTTGAGCAAGTAATCATGTACTTTATCATTTTCTTTGGACGTGTACGGATGAAAAGAGGCCGTGATAATCTGTAAATCCCCCCATGCTGTTTCTAATAAGTCATTGAATTCAGGGTGCTCATCCTCTTTTGGTAGATTGAGTTTATAACGTTCATGATCAAAGATATAGAGTAACGTAATAATCGAATAGGTGATTAATAGAAGCAAACTCAAATTTGTTTTCCGGTACTTTAGAACTGATCTGAATACACTTTTTAATTTCATGCCGTGATTCTTTAACTTTACCTATCAATTTATTTCCTTGTAGATAATTTTTCACATTATTTTTTTTTTTTTTTTTTTTGGGACCAAAGGCTATTCAAATCTTTCAGATGTTTGATTTGCGCCCGCAGCGTATCGTTATCAAATTAGTGAAAACGTGGATATCAACTTGAATCAGCAATAGGCCCTACTTAATATGTGACTTGAACCTGAATGAGTCGTGCAAGAATAAACCTATTAAATACAATCAGTGATTAAATAATAGCTATTTTATTAGTATATAAGTGTCCATATTTGGCGTCATTGTTCTCTGAGACATATCTCGCCGGGCTTTACAAACGCAAAGGTAATACTATCTTTCAAGTCGGTGAACGAATCTGTGATAACCTCATCAAATAATTCATCTTGTCTTGCTGGATCGATATGCTTATAATGAACGAGACATTGCCTAATGTATTGCGACTTTTTGGCATCATCGTTGGTGGCTGCTTCATTCATTTTCTTTTGTAAATCCAGCGCACTAGTCCATGTCGTAGTGCTACGCTTTCTCAGCTCTACGGTGTTCTGCTGTTGATTTGTTTCAGGATATTCAATTTCCTCACCTAAACCATCGCAAGAACAAATTAAGTCATGTGTGTTACTCTTGGTATCTGTATGGACAGAAAACAGGTCCTTCAAGTCCTCTTTATTGAAAAGATCATCATTAGAAGATTCTTTATTTCTCATCTCTGAGTCACCTAGAAATTTTTGGCTCAAACTGTTCTTCATTAATTGCCTTTGCAATATTTTCTCATCGATACACCCAGTTGTGACAAGTCTATATATGAAGCACGGCTTTTTTTGGCCATCTCTATGAATTCGTGACATCGCTTGCAAATCTACTGACGGATTCCAATCATTATCAAATAAAATAAGTCGCGAAGCACCGACTAGATTCAATCCTACACCTCCCGATTTTGCACTCAACAAGAATCCAAATATGGCTGGATTCCGATTGAAAGATGTGACGATAGAGTCCCTTTGTTTAGCAGGTATGGAACCGTCGAGTCTGCAATGTGACATCCCAGCCATATTCATCAAATTTTCAATTATATCCAATGTTTGAGTGTAGTTAGACACTACGACGACCTTCTCCTTGGTACCCTTCCTAATACCTTCTAGTAATGTCATTAATACCCTTAACTTACCAGAGTTCAAAGAACGACTATAGCTGTCCTGAGATTGGGTATCCTTTATATGTGATTTGTAATAGGGATCTGAGCCAACCAATCCAGGAGAGTTACAAACCTTTTTCAGTAATGTTATTAGTCCTAGCGAAGAACTGAACGTCAATTGTCCAAAATCTAAACGTGCGCCCTGCAAAATATCTTTGAATGCCAATATCTGTTGGCTGTATGGTTTACAAAATAAAATTATATCCGTCTTTGGAGGAAGGTACTTTTCTAAAATCGCATTTGTTCGTCTCAAAATAAATCTTTTCGTAATTTCTATCATCTCTTTTGACCTTTCTTCCCCCTTTTCCAACAATTCTTCGTTGTATCTGTTTGCAGTGTCTCTGGCTCTAGTTATAGGGATAATGAATCTTCTTTTGAAAGAGGCGAAGCTTCCAAGGATTCCTGGGTTTATGAAATCTATAATAGTGAAAAACTCATTAAGATCATTTTGTATAGGAGTTCCCGTAAGCAAAAGCTTCCTTCTTATGTCTAAACTTTTCAGCGTATTTAAAATTTTAGAAGCCCCGTTTTTTAGTCGATGGCCTTCGTCACACACCAGCATGTCAATCAAATGTTTATTTTTCTCTAATTCTTCAGAAACACTCAAGAGTTTTTCATAGCCAATAATCAAGACTTGATAAGTTCGTTGCACTTTTAAAAAATTTCTGACAGCCATTTTATCCATATCAGGAGAATTCCTTGAGCTTAATGTCAAAACACCTATTCTTGACAAATTTAACCATTTTCCAAATTCTCTTTTCCAATTTCCTATTAAAGTAACGGGACAAACGACTAAAATCTTCTTACAAAGTCCAGTTAATGGTATGCCTGATTGCGAACATGAAACTTTTGATGCAAAAGGAGTTTGCCTAATTAATGTCCAAATCAAAGTTATACTCATTAGTGTTTTACCTAAACCCATATCATCAGCCAAAAGGCATCCACTAATATCTGAGTCATTTTCTAACACTAAACTTTTAGTAGTACAATCGATATCCGGATTTTCAATAGTTGGTCTTGCCAAGCCCATTAAGCAATCATACATGAACTTCACCCCTTCCCTCTGATGAGGGCGCAAGAATTTGCCCAGTAATGGATCAACAATTACGTCAACTTCAGCGGCTGCATTTTTGTTCATTACTATAGGATTATCGATTTTGTTGACATCAAATACTGGATAATATTTTTTGGCTTTGGAATTTTGACTGGTTTTAGGTACTGTGGTCATGTGTTCATTTGTTTGCTTTGTTACTGATTTGAATCTTTTCACAGTGTTTAGTGAAAACAGCTGAGACAGAGGCATTTGATATTTGCCACCGTCATTCTTCGTAGAAGGCACTGTTTCTGTTGTGCTTGTGGTCGGTGGGTTGGGATTTCCCATGTTTTGTGATAAGGCTTCTTTGGCGCTACGTATTTCTGCATTTTCCTTCAATTCGTAATCCAATTGTACTTCATTGGAGCCTGCTTTGAAAAGAGTTTCGAAGAGAGAATCTGAATCACTTGGTAGCATACTTGACCCAAGAAATTTCCCTGCTTCGTTATAAAAGCATAACTTATCGCTACTGGCTTTTAAGGTAGCGTAGCCATCACCACTCCAAGTCTTGTGCTTTTTGGTAGTAGGCTTCCTGTACATGATAGTAAAATATCTAGTGTTTTCATTTGAGGACAGATTATTCGGCTTCTTAGCAAGATTTAAAGTAGGTCCCGCCGAAATGCTTCTTTTCAAGTTGACAGTAACTTTGGCTTTAGATATAGGGGCTGTTGTGACTGCAGTGGCGGTTGGTTTGAGTTGTGTGTACTTATTTGATCCAACCCTTCTTGGAGGCTTGAATGGCTTGTTCTCATATTTCGGTATCTGCATTTGAGTAGTACCGGAATCAAATACCGTTTGATATACCCGAGCTGTTTTTTACCTCCTGTAGGATCTTCTCTCTTCGTCGAGGTTTAACGCATATTACCGCCATTTCAATACAAAAACTCGATTCTAATCGGTTATTTATAGTAGGTTTTCTTTTTTTTTTTAGCTCTTCGCGTTTTATTTTTTATTTTCTTGATGCATATATTAACGCGATCGAGTAAAAATGCCTTTCCCAGAAGTAGAAGTAGGCAAGGCATCCATATTTCAAGCCACATCCATAGAGATACCTCCCAACAGCGCGTTGTTAAAGATTTTGGTAATTACAAGAACGAGGTTAAATTCCTTCGTTAAAACTTAGTCAAAAATAACGGTCATATATCGAAGCCAAAGCAAGCTTTTATAACTATTTATTCATCAACTCATATATATCTAAACTAATTCTAAGAGGTAAAATCGCTCAGATGTGATGACCATATGTTTCAAGCCCATATGCAAGCAACAATGGTCCTCGCGAGAGGGACAACACTATAGAGCCAGGTCACTTTAGTTACCCCACGATTCTTGAGAAGAAACTTCAATCTTCTTGACGTGGTTCTTACCATCCTTCTGAGGCTTCAATTTTGGAACTGTTAATGTTAAAACACCACTTGCGTAGTCTGCTTTAATGTTGTCTGCATCCACACCTGGGTAGTCTGGCAAAGTGATGACTCTCTTGAACTTACCAGAGCTGCTCTCCTTGACCTTGAACTTGTCTTTACTCTCTTCATTCAAGGTAGATGGAATTTCACCAGAAACCAAAATTTGGTTCTTGTTTTGATGGTACTCAATATCAATGTCCTTCTTGCTTTTGACACCAGGAACCACGACTTTCAACTCGTAGTTGTTGTCATGGTCCAAAATATCAACTGGAACTGCGACACTTCTAGGGAAACCGAAACCAGATGGGAACAGGGACAAGTCATTGTCGAACCAATCATCTAAGGTTTCATCTCTGGGATCATAAAGAGCGCCAGCATAGTTATTTGGTCTAGCAACTTCCTTGCCAGTAGAATCCTTTGCGGGTGTGTTTGCTAACTGACGTCTTGGTGCGTAGCCTCTTAAGCCGCCTTCACCCAGCAATCTGTTAAAGGCATCAACTTCGTTGTTGATGTTGTCAAAGAAATCAAAAAATGGACTGTTAAATGACATGTTAATTTGTTTAGTTTGTTTGTTTGCTTTTTTGGATACCTGTTTTAATAGAGATCTGATATATCTTTATCGGTGGTTTTATTAGTATAAGAGAGTAGAATGAAAGGTGAATGGATTAAAAACAGATCTCTAACTAATGGAGGTCCTATTTATATGTTTAGGAATAAGGGTGAAAAAGAACCGTTGTTATGAAATACCACTCAAGAACGTGCATAGATCCGCAAGGACATCTAAAACTCGCATATTACTTAATTTTGTGTTGCGAGCACGCTAAGTGCGAATACCTTACTGTTACGAGCACCCTATATTTTTGGACGCATAAGGGGGAGGGAATAACCATCGATCTTTCTAGAAATCAAGCAATGCTTGAAAAAGCACTTTCGTTGGTTGTGGATGTTCATGTAAAGACGGTTACTATTCCGATCCAACAATGCACCTTGACAGGCAAGGTTCTTTAGGGGTACATACGGAGTTGCTGCTGCCCCAGTAGCATCCCAGTGATTACCAAATGAAGACACATAACCAGATTATTTTGTGCCACATTGCCAAGAAGGTAAGAGAATTGTGGCTTACTGTAAGCAACAGGTTCAACGGTGCATGCAAGATGGCCGCGTTATTTTTTTGGGGTCCCCCCTGAGGCTTATGAGAGAGACCCATAGTCTTGTTTTCAAGGAGCCAAATTGCCAAATGAAAAGAAAAGAAAGTTAAAAATTCAATTAAATTAAACTAGGAGTAATGTTAGTGTATGTAGTAAGAAAATGATTGATGTGCGCAGAATATTGAAACGGAGACTGAAAACATTCTATTGACGGATTCCGAGCGAGAATCACGTAAAGAAGGTTCTAGAAAAAACATAAAAAAATGAAAAAACAAAGTGAGGTTGGAACTAGTAGAGCCGTTTAGGGACTCTTAATTAACGAATTGTCCAACATCAACAACAAAGTGTGTCCTATGGTAGGTTATATTAAAAAAAGTCCAACGATGTCCTTCTACTGGAACCCATATCCAGGTTGTCCAAATTTGATTCGTGCAATGTTTCAATAGACGCTGTCCTTGAGGAGGAGTCGTTTGAACAGAAAACAAAGAGAGCTTTAGAATCGTCGATTGCTATTGTGTTGTTAATTTTGAAAGCGTCTGTTGTTTTATCCATCTCTTCAATATCTTCGTACAACAAATCGTGAATGGAATAGTCATTATCTTGGGAAAATATGGAAGAGATCGAGCTCTTGGTGGAGGAAAGACTGGCGTCTGATTCGCTCCTCGTTGACTGCGTTGGTGATGGAGCCATCCGCAGCTTTTCTTCCTTTGCAGCGTTTGTTTGCATGTGCCTCATGGCCGAGTGGTAGTCTTTAAGCAGTGTTTCGTCCAGTAACAAGCTGCTCCTTTTTAACTTTGACTGACTAGATGTGCTTCTCTTATTCGTAGGAGACAGGAATTGAGAAGGAGCTGTGCCCTCCTCCTTTTTCTGCTTCGTCTTGGAGTGTCCATGGCCAAATTCGCTAGTCAGCGAGATTAGCGAACTTTTGGATCCTAAATGCATGGATTGTCTTTTCTTGGTGTCTGCGTTTGTGTTAGTGCTGGAATTTTTAGAGCGTCTTAGCATTTTACGTATTTTGTCTTTTTGTGCCGTCACAATATATAGTTGGTATGTTCTTTATCGTCGTATATTTCTCGTGCCGAGCTTGCGCCTTCTTTAACAATAAACCAAACGAATATTGAGGCTTCTTTATAACAGTTTGGCAAATAGTCAAGAATATAATGAGCAGCCAAGCGCGAAATTATGAATTCTATTAATATCCGCACTAGTGAATTCGAATACTTCCTTTACAGGTCATTTTCTCCTATTGCTCCAATTTACACTGCTGTGCTTTTTTTTTAATTACGCGCATTAGGTAATTTTACCCCTACGCGAAAGTTAGTCGTAATTTCGTGTTTCTTTTTTTACGTGTTCTGTCTGTCCAGAAGCAAAAATGTTCTTAGCGAAGCCATCCTAATATTTCATGTACAAGGGCCCGCAATAACTGTAATCGGCGGTTTATTATTATATCAGGAAAGTCGAAAGAAGTGACTTGAAGATCATGAAAACGGCCTACTTGGCGTCATTGGTGCTCATCGTATCGACAGCATATGTTATTAGGTTGATAGCGATTCTGCCTTTTTTCCACACTCAAGCAGGTACAGAAAAGGATACGAAAGATGGAGTTAACCTACTGAAAATACGAAAATCGTCAAAGAAACCGCTCAAGATTTTTGTATTCTTAGGATCGGGAGGTCATACTGGTGAAATGATCCGTCTTCTAGAAAATTACCAGGATCTTTTACTGGGTAAGTCGATTGTGTACTTGGGTTATTCTGATGAGGCTTCCAGGCAAAGATTCGCCCACTTTATAAAAAAATTTGGTCATTGCAAAGTAGAATACTATGAATTCATGAAAGCTAGGGAAGTTAAAGCGACTCTCCTACAAAGTGTAAAGACCATCATTGGAACGTTGGTACAATCTTTTGTGCACGTGGTTAGAATCAGATTTGCTATGTGTGGTTCTCCTCACCTGTTTTTATTGAATGGGCCTGGAACATGCTGTATAATATCCCTTTGGTTGAAAATTATGGAACTTCTTTTGCCCCTGTTGGGTTCCTCCCATATAGTTTATGTAGAATCGCTGGCAAGGATTAATACTCCTAGTCTGACCGGAAAAATATTGTATTGGGTAGTGGATGAATTCATTGTCCAGTGGCAAGAATTGAGGGACAATTATTTACCAAGATCCAAGTGGTTCGGCATCCTTGTTTAAGTAAACCATTTATGTAGGATAGTAAAACTTCCAACTATTTTTGAAGTCTTATGGTGGCACCGCACCTTCTTTGATGCTTAAAATTTCCAGGATTGCTTCACAAAATATAAACAATCCGGCCAACGCATTAAAACTACCACTGCTAACCAGAAAGTAAATCAGTAAATCACTTACTTACAATTACTACGTATACAAAGCAAACAATCACATTTCATGTCTGCATAATTGCACAGTGTATGCATAATGCATTACGGCACCAAATTTGGTGTGTAAAGGATAATGCGACACCGGTCTTAGAGATTTTTGCACGAGGATTATTGCCGTACGGCTATTTGGTGTCGTCTCACTCTTCCCCGCGCCGGGACGGCCAAAAATACAAAAAAGGTCAGTCAGGGCCGGCAACCCGATGAGGAAAGGGCCCTTCCAGTAAACTTCACATTATCTTGACAAGGCATTTTTTTTCAAAAAAAGTGCATTTTGATGGACAAAAAGAAAAGAAAACCTCCAGGTTATATTCTTTAACTTGACAGTGTCTGAACATTTAAATTTTTCGAATGGGTTACCTCATCTCACCTGTTTTGGAAATTAATGTTGGAGTAAAAAAGTATATAAGATGCTGTTTTCGTATATATCCCTGTTTTGTGGCATCTATTTCATCTTTTCTCTGACCGTAAAAAAAAGCAGACCATAAAATAGTTTGAAATTAATACATAGAACCAAGCTGTATTATAAGGTGCCTTTACCACCGTAGCTACCTAATATAGTTTCTCGATAAAAGGCGTAAAAATGGACGATAGTGTCAGTTTCATTGCCAAAGAGGCCAGTCCAGCACAATATTCGCACAGTTTGCATGAAAGAACACACAGTGAAAAACAAAAGAGAGACTTTACAATAACAGAAAAACAAGATGAGGTATCTGGACAAACAGCGGAGCCTCGAAGGACGGACAGCAAATCCATATTACAGAGGAAATGCAAAGAATTCTTCGACTCTTTTAAAAGGCAGCTGCCACCAGACCGTAATTCCGAACTAGAGTCCCAAGAAAAAAACAACCTAACAAAGTCGATCAAATCTCGTCACTTAGTCATGATCAGTCTCGGTACCGGTATAGGTACTGGTTTACTGGTCGGTAATGGTCAGGTGCTGGGAACAGCTGGTCCTGCCGGGTTAGTCCTTGGTTACGGAATAGCATCGATCATGCTTTACTGTATCATCCAAGCGGCAGGCGAGTTAGGTCTCTGTTATGCAGGACTAACCGGCAATTACACCAGATATCCTTCTATTTTAGTCGACCCTTCGTTGGGTTTTGCAGTTTCTGTGGTTTACACCATTCAATGGCTAACTGTTCTGCCTTTACAATTGGTCACTGCGGCAATGACAGTTAAGTACTGGACGAGTGCAAATGCAGACATATTTGTTGCCGTGGTTTTCGTTTTTGTAATTGTCATCAATCTCTTTGGGTCCAGAGGCTATGCTGAAGCCGAATTCATTTTCAATTCCTGTAAGATATTGATGGTAATCGGATTCGTCATTCTGGCGATTATCATCAATTGTGGTGGTGCGGGTGACAGAAGATACATCGGTGCTGAGTACTGGCGCAATCCTGGTCCATTTGCCCACGGTTTCAAAGGCGTATGTACGGTTTTCTGTTATGCTGCATTCAGCTACGGTGGAATTGAAGTTCTACTTCTATCTGCCGCTGAGCAGGAAAACCCAACAAAATCTATTCCCAATGCCTGCAAAAAAGTGGTATACCGTATTCTGCTGATTTACATGCTCACCACCATTTTGGTTTGCTTTCTTGTTCCATACAACAGTGACGAATTATTAGGGTCTAGTGACTCCTCTGGATCCCATGCCTCCCCATTTGTCATTGCTGTTGCATCACATGGTGTCAAAGTTGTGCCTCACTTTATAAATGCTGTTATTTTGATTTCTGTCATTTCTGTTGCAAACTCTTCGTTATATTCTGGGCCAAGATTGTTATTATCATTGGCAGAACAAGGCGTCTTACCTAAATGCTTAGCATATGTTGATAGAAACGGCAGGCCTTTACTTTGTTTTTTTGTTTCCCTTGTCTTTGGATGCATTGGGTTTGTAGCCACTAGTGACGCTGAAGAACAGGTTTTCACCTGGTTATTGGCAATTTCTAGTCTTTCGCAATTATTTATCTGGATGTCAATGTCCTTGTCACATATAAGATTTAGAGATGCCATGGCAAAGCAAGGTCGTTCGATGAACGAAGTTGGATACAAAGCACAAACTGGCTATTGGGGTTCATGGCTTGCAGTTTTAATTGCAATATTCTTCCTTGTGTGCCAATTCTGGGTAGCCATCGCACCTGTTAATGAACATGGAAAACTTAACGTCAAAGTGTTTTTCCAAAATTATTTGGCAATGCCCATCGTTTTGTTTGCCTATTTTGGTCACAAGATATACTTCAAATCATGGAGCTTTTGGATTCCAGCCGAAAAAATTGATTTGGACTCACATAGAAACATATTTGTGTCTCCATCACTTACAGAGATCGACAAAGTTGACGATAACGATGATCTTAAAGAGTATGAAAATTCAGAATCGTCGGAAAATCCAAACAGCTCGCGTTCAAGAAAGTTTTTTAAGAGGATGACCAATTTCTGGTGCTAACAGCAATTCCATTCATTTTCCGCTTGGCTTCATCGGGCTTTCGTTGCCACTCTTCAGGATAACAAAATATATAATTGTTTTTTAGCATTAATGCAAGTCGAGAAAGGACAAATCTGCATAATTAAATTAAATTTTTAAGTCTGTTAAGAGTAGTTTTATTTCTACTAAAAATCTTTGCAATCAAACATGTTGTGCGCATAAAGCTTCCACCTTGCACCTACTAATGTTGCAGACTGATGGATGAGTTTGATTACTCATCATATAAACCAACGAAAAAACATAGCAGAATATAACGCGCAAAAAAAGAAACGGACTAAGTGTGTAAATGTGCCAAGAAAAGAAACGGCGACACGGCGCGTAATTGACAGAAAAGAAATGCTGTCTTTGAGGTGCCGCAAAAAGAAAAGCCCTTTTTTCGATCTAGGAGTATAAGGAGGCTACTGACACTGCCGCACGCTGCATTATGTGCCGCTTCTCACGACTCATATTTTGTGGGACCGGAACCGGCATCCACATTCCAACTCCCCGCAGAACACTGCCTTATGATGGCCTTCAACGGTAAATATGTCAGCAGCAAATGCTGCTAGCAGTGGCTGATCCTTTGGTTTCTGCGCCGCTTGTAGTTAAAAATGTAATGGAATATACTGAAAAGTAGCATGCTTTACTAGGAATGACTCTTCAGCGAGAAAAAGAAAAAAAATTTCAGGGTGAAATGCCACTTCTTTGATGAGCACATCTCCTCGTATATATACGTATATATTAGGTACGTATAGTGGCTATTTTGCCATTAGATTATTACTATCTCTAGCTAGTGTTGAAACGAAGGTCCTTTTTCGATACTATCAATTTATTTAGCTTCAATAAAACTCAAGTGATTTTAGAAATGCTATCTTCAGAAGATTTTGGATCTTCTGGGAAAAAGGAAACTTCTCCTGATTCGATATCGATACGTTCCTTTAGTGCCGGGAATAATTTCCAATCATCATCAAGTGAGAAAACTTATTCTAAGCAAAAATCCGGGAGTGACAAACTTATACATAGATTTGCGGATTCATTCAAAAGAGCCGAAGGTAGCACTACAAGAACTAAGCAAATAAATGAAAATACGTCTGATTTAGAGGATGGCGTTGAGTCTATCACGTCGGATTCCAAGTTGAAAAAGTCCATGAAGTCGCGCCATGTTGTCATGATGTCTTTAGGGACTGGTATTGGGACTGGTCTTTTGGTAGCTAATGCAAAAGGTCTACATTACGGTGGTCCTGCTGCGCTAGTAATTGGTTACATCTTGGTTTCTTTCGTGACGTACTTCATGATCCAAGCTGCAGGTGAGATGGCGGTAACCTATCCGACTTTACCAGCAAATTTCAACGCATACTCCTCCATATTCATTTCCAAATCATTTGGATTCGCCACAGTATGGCTTTACTGTTTCCAATGGCTAACGGTTTTGCCTTTAGAGTTAATAACCGCGTCTATGACTATTCAATTTTGGAATGATAAAATAAATCCGGACATTTATATTCTTATTTTCTATGTTTTCTTAGTATTCATTCATTTCTTCGGTGTAAAAGCCTATGGTGAAACGGAATTCATCTTCAATTGCTGTAAAATTTTAATGATTGCAGGTTTCATTATTCTTTCTATTGTTATCAACTGTGGTGGGGCCGGAAATGACGGTTATATCGGGGCCACTTATTGGCATAATCCAGGTGCTTTTGCAGGTGACACATCGATTGGTAGGTTCAAAAACGTTTGCTATATTTTAGTTACTGCTTACTTCTCCTTTGGTGGTATGGAATTATTTGCACTAAGTGTTCAGGAACAGTCTAACCCTAGAAAATCTACTCCGGTGGCAGCCAAGAGAAGCATTTATCGTATCGTTGTGATTTATCTTTTGACTATGATCCTCATTGGATTCAATGTTCCATATAATGATGACCAACTAATGGGCGCAGGCGGATCCGCTACACATGCATCTCCCTATGTCTTAGCCGCTTCTATTCACGGTGTGAAAATTGTTCCACATATTATCAACGCTGTTATTTTGATTTCTGTGGTTTCAGTGGCAAATTCCTCTTTGTATGCTGGTCCAAGACTGATTTGCTCTTTGGCCCAACAAGGCTACGCACCCAAGTTTTTAGATTACGTTGACAGAGAGGGCAGGCCCTTGAGAGCTCTTATTGTGTGTTGCGTTTTCGGCGTCATTGCTTTTGTTGCAGCTTCATCAAAGGAAGAGATCGTGTTTACATGGTTAGCAGCTATCGCAGGCTTGAGTGAATTATTCACATGGACTTCCATAATGTTGTCCCATCTGCGATTCAGACAAGCAATGAAAGTACAGGGAAGGTCTCTAGACGAGTTGGGATACAAGGCCACAACAGGGATTTGGGGTTCCATATACGGTGTCTTTTTTAATATTTTAGTGTTTGTTGCCCAATTTTGGGTAGCATTGGCCCCCTTAGGTAATGGGGGCAAATGCGATGCGGAATCCTTCTTTCAAAATTATTTAGCTTTTCCAATATGGTTGGCCTTTTACTTCGGATATATGGTTTACAACCGTGATTTTACGCTATTAAATCCCCTCGACAAGATTGACCTTGACTTCCACAGACGCATTTATGATCCAGAGCTAATGAGACAAGAGGACGAAGAAAATAAAGAAAAACTAAGGAATATGTCTTTGATGAGAAAAGCTTATCATTTCTGGTGTTAAACTTAACTACACACTCAGGTCTGGACACTTCCCATTAGAGCCGGTTGATGATATCACGGCATGTCCTTAGCGCTGAGCAGGTATGACTTCACAAGCACATTTGCTTGTGCCCTCCCCTCCCTTAATGATCTTATTCGTTTCTGTAATTTTATATTTTTTTTACATACATTCATTAATCATCCGTAGCATACATACCCGCACAATGTCGTTATTGTTTCAAATTTTGCTTTATCCTCCCTTCAACAGAACGTGAAGGGGGAATTTCTATGGCTTTGGAAACCGTTCCTATTCTTGCCTATCCCTTCCAGCGCCTGTCAAACCCCGCCTAAACAGTACTACCTCTTTGGGTAATGGAAAGGATATTTCACCTTGCAATGGCCAGGTAGGGAAAAAAAGAAAAAAAAAAACCTTTCTTCTTCTTGGTATTTTGACTAGGAGGCCATCATGAAATAGTCACAGAAACAACAAATTTATTGTCTTGGCTTGCGATCCACATTGATAATTACTTTCTCGGCACTTGCGGCGCACACATGCAGCCGGACGGCAGCAAGATTTTCAAAACCCAAGCAACCGATACTCAACACAATGGAGCCCAACAAATTGGAGTAATGACCTTATTGGGTAATCAATATTCCCAAAAAGAGCATCAGACGATCTGGTTATGGTTTTTCTTGACTATAACCTTAATTATGAGACTAATGTCTTCGGGAGGTCCCTTTTCCGATTTTCCGACTCTTTTCCGTTGAAGAATGTACTTGTGGTTTTGAATCCTACGGCAGTTATTGCGGCGGTTTGGCCCTTTCTTTCAAAGATTGTGATGGAAATAATTGATTGTTCCGGGAAATGTGTCTTATTTTCTAAAAGCATCTTTTTTTCTCTCCAATTCTTCGAGCTATTTCCAGTGAAGAAAAAAAAAGGTTTGCTGTAAGGGTGAATATGTCTCCAACCTCTTTGAGGTACTGCGTTGCTTCATTCACCATTTAATATAAATAGTACATTGGCAGCCCTCTTTCAAATGTCAATTATTCTCGCTTGCCTAACTTTGTTCGGACCGAAATTATAAAGGCATTCAATCAGTAACAATAATTGCTATTGCATAACTATACCCTCTGCTAAATAAAATAAAATGTCTGTTTCCAAGATTGCTTTCGTTTTAAGTGCCATTGCCTCTTTGGCCGTCGCTGACACCAGCGCCGCCGAAACTGCTGAATTGCAAGCTATTATCGGTGACATCAACTCTCATCTTTCTGACTACTTGGGTCTAGAAACTGGCAACAGTGGATTCCAAATTCCATCTGATGTCTTGAGTGTGTACCAACAAGTCATGACTTACACCGATGACGCTTACACTACCTTGTTTAGTGAATTGGACTTTGATGCCATCACTAAGACAATTGTTAAATTGCCATGGTACACCACAAGATTGAGTTCTGAAATCGCTGCTGCTCTTGCCTCCGTTTCCCCAGCTTCTTCCGAGGCTGCATCTTCTTCCAAGGCTGCATCTTCTTCCGAAGCTACATCCTCTGCCGCTCCATCCTCTTCTGCTGCCCCATCTTCTTCTGCTGCCCCATCATCATCTGCCGAATCATCTTCTAAGGCCGTTTCTTCTTCTGTCGCTCCAACTACCTCTTCTGTCAGCACTTCTACAGTCGAAACTGCTTCCAATGCCGGTCAAAGAGTCAATGCAGGCGCTGCCTCTTTCGGTGCTGTTGTTGCAGGTGCAGCTGCTTTATTGTTATAAAAGGGAACCTTTTACAACAAATATTTGAAAAATTACCTCCATTATTATACCTTCTCTTTATGTAATTGTTAGTTCGAAAATTTTTTCTTCATTAATATAATCAACTTCTAAAACTTTCTAAAAACGTTCTCTTTTTCGAGATTAGTGCTTCTTCCCAATCCATAAGAAATGTTTCCTTTCTTGACAATTGGCACCAGCTGGCTACTCGTTGCTCGAAAACTACTCTCTTTTATTTTTAATTTACGAACGATTATCTTTCGAAGGAACGACCAAACGAGCTAAATATGGGCATCGCCAACGTTAAAAAAATGGACCCTACCGAAGACGTTATTATGCCAAGGCGCAGCGAAGAGTCTGTCTCCTTGAGAAAAAATATGCATGAAACAAAATAGACACGACCAGACCCTCTTCGGGAAAAAAAGTCAAGATTTAACACGTGGCTACACCGGCTGGCTTACAACCAACCAACATAAGATCAAACAACCCTCAAGTTTAGAAAATCCCTAATAGCAACCTCTAAAACCATAGACTTCTCCATTTTCACGTACTAAAAAAGTTCGGGTATGATGTCATACAAATCCTTTCAACAAAAGATGCTTCAAGATCAATGGCACTCGAGATCATAAATCCCTGCAGAGCAGCGGCTCTGCATATAGAATAACAAACAAATCGTATTTTTCCCGAAGCCAAGAAAAAAAGGAGACTATAACCTTTCAAGCCAGACGGAAAACTATCTGCCCAAGGACAAACTGGCATGGGCTGCTTCAATGTTCGGCTACCTTTTTTCTCTTTTAACGGGGTTTGGTATTTTTTTTCTTTACTTCATAAACGAATGTTAAACGACTGTGAAAAAGCCATCCCTGGATTATGCGAGAGTACTCTCAGGGCACCCGTCCGTTTAAAGACCCCAGGCCAAAATAAAAATTTCTTGAAGGAAAAAAATACACAGGGCCTTAAACTGACTACAAAGCCATCTTTTTTCTCGTTTGTCAGCACGTCCCAGAAAAACGCGCAGCCGTAGCTCTTGATAAGTGGCTTCTGCGTTTTGCAACGCTTTTCTGATCTCATGTTTCCTTATGCTGCGGGACATCATTGTCGTTGAGAAAAGTTTCAATTTCAAACGAACTGCCTACCATTGCATTCTCCTTGGAGAAGGGCCTGAGTTTAGGGGAATCACGTCTGGCTATTACATGCTACATCGTGCAGTAGCTCCTACATCGCTAACAGGCAAATCCTACACCCTCTTTAAATCGTTTATCTTTTATATATTATCTGGCCTAAATTTTTACATATAAATATTTATCATATTATGACAGCTCAACTGAATTTCCGGCACCAAGTCATATGAGCACTCGCTACTGTTCGAAGAACAAAAAATATAAAGCTTCTACAAAGTTTCCAGATGTCCATAGGTTACAAAGACAACTTGATGTCAACTATTCTAGCTAAAGATAGGAAATGTGAATTTCCCATCAATTTCGAATGTTCGCCCTCCCAGATAACTCTTATGCCTGAAATGTTCTCTTTTAACAATGAAAGGAAATACCAAACCCTGATACCCTTGATGAAAACATCACATCTAATTGATGATGACTTGAAAGATAAATTGAATAAGTGCGCTTTCGATTTTTTCTCCGGAAAACAAGCGAACAGAACGAGTGACGGGACTATTTCAAGATTAACAGCAAGTGGAAAAACGTCACCGATACTGCCATTGCAAAATATTAATATTGTAAAAGCAGAGAATACCGGTAACGGTAAATCAGATCCATATAGCTCAATTAAAATAAGCAAACCGACAAAAACCGTGATAAAATTGAAATCTACGAAAACCAATACAGCAGGACAGAGGACTCGTCATTTCTGTAAGATCTGCTCTACTGGGTTCACCACTTCTGGTCATCTTTCAAGACATAACAGAATCCATACAGGTGAAAAAAATCATATCTGTCCGCATGAGGGCTGTGGACAGAGGTTTAGTAGACATGATAACTGTAATCAGCATTATCGAACTCATGCAAACAAGAAGAAAAGAAACTGGAAGAGGAGGGAGGCTAGCAGTTGATGTGAGTGAGCTCAGCCAAAAACATTTAACTATTCAAATAACGTACAAATAAAAGACTGATAAATAGTAATAAAACTAAGCGGGTTAGTAATACTCACCAAGAACAATAGCAGGAACGATAGTCGGTTCTCTTTCGTAATTTTTTTAAGTCACAACCCGGAGGGACGTGAAGTTTCAAACCTTATTCATGCCGGGATTACCCTCTGCTGTGATGACGTTTAGGCAATAAGGACTAAAAAAAAAAAAAAAGAAATGCTATGGCAAATTTTATTGATAGAAGTGGTAATGATGATGGAAGGGCTTTTGAGCAGGTGAATAGAAGGTAGCTAACGGAAAAGAGTTATTACACCCTTAATATAATGAATGATGAAATTAATGAGTCACCGCCCAATATATGTGAGCAGTGCTTAGGTGATGAGGCTAATATACGAATGACTAAAATTCCACAAGGCTCTGAATGTAAGATTTGTACCTTACCGTTCACCTTATACCATTTTAAGACGTCTAAACGAAGCAATAATATCATTAAAACATTAATATGTGTACGGTGCGCCACTCAGAGAAACATTTGTCAATGCTGTATGCTTGATTCAAGATGGCACATCCCTATACAACTGCGGGATCATTTAATATCCCTTGTGAACGAGGAAAACGTTATGACGGAGGAAGCAAAAAACGACATGATGAAAAGGTTTCTGTCACTAAAAAACGTGAAATTAGGAGGAGCTCAGATTACGAGTGATCCGTCAGAAGCAGATAATATCGTTGATAAATTGAAAAATATACTTCTGCGAGCAACATCAGATGGCCCAAGTACTCCGTTAATAAAAAACACAACTGCATTGTATAAAAATGAAAAAGGTGCAAATGAGGTCAAAAACTTGGAAAAGTACGCGTCCGTGGACATTTCTCATATTTTGAAGAAACTACCCTTGAATGAATCGTTTTTAAAGAACCCCTCCACCAAATCATTTTTTCTGTATAATATTGATGCCTCAATCCCTGAATGGAAAATAACTGATACAGTTTCGCAATTATTGGGTATAAAGAAATGGAAGGATGGAAATTCATTGTCATTAATAGTCAACCACAAGGCGAAGTGTGGTGGCCTAAGATTTCAATCTAGTGAATTGGGGGAGCGGTTTGTCAGTAAAATAAGTGAGACACTTGTCACACCAAAGGGCCTAAAGAGAGGAGTTTTACTTATTGACCGTTTTAGAATCTTTATCATTCCGTGGTCGTCTGGCTTTTCAGCTGCGTCATTCGGAACCAACACTGCAGAAAATATAAAACTTAGTTTAAGTTTGAATAAGCTTATTCAGTTGGAGCTAGGGCTTTCTTTTCCTACAAAAAGCACAGATAACGCAAAGAATGACAAGAAAAAGACATCAAAAAAAGTTCATAAGGCCAGATCAAAGAAATCGAAACCTCGCGCTAACAAGTTAACAATATAGGTGAAACGTAAGAAAAATTACGGGTTGAAGAAACGAACTGTTTGATCGATTTCGACCATCCATCTACCTTGCAAGTAATAAACAAAAACAGGTTGAGTGGGGAACTTTATCTAAGTTGATCAGTATATCTGACAAATTTATACGGAATGCTGCAGTTTGGATTAGCACGAACATTTTATCTGTACGGTTTGTCGCTTTTAGCTGCTCGGGCTCTTCCTCTCGGTTACCGAGATGATAACTCGGCCGAATTTTGTAAGTACAAATAAAAAGAAAGTGACACAATTCTAAAAGTATCACTATAATTTATTATTTTGAGAAAGATAAGGTTCCATAGGTGCATGATATATTGACTGATTTCTGATAGCTCTTTTTTTTCCAATATCGATAAAAAACTAAAATATGGAGGAACTAGGTTTAAAAAGCACTTTTCCATATGAATATGGCTCAGACTTTACAATGATAAGAACGGAAATGTTAAATACTACGAAGAACGAAACAAATATTTTATTTTCCAATATAAAGAGCATTTTGGTCATTATTTGGAAATACTCATTTACATTTTTAAGATCTTTTTCCGATTCCATCAAACTTATTATTGACGATGTTGTCACTATTGGCTCCCGAAATTTTGCAGAGAGATTACAGATTGAAGCGAAAAAAAACAATGACCAAGAAGATATCTGGGCATCCACAATAATTCTGGGTGTGATTATCGGGTATTTAATCTCTTCTATTAAGAGAAAGAACACTTTTCCAATAATGCCTACGAGCTCACCTAAAACAGATGATTGTAGGTTCAAGACTGGTGAAACCATATCCATTGTAATAAACTTTAATGAAGACTGCCTCAATAATCGAAGTGACGTTACCGAAGAGAGAAATTATGAGGAATCCACAGTTTTACATTCAAAGGAGTCAGTTCTCAGCATTGGTAGGCAAAATATGGTAACTTTGAACCAAAGCGATGAAAATTTCACCTATGACAATTTTGATGAGCACGACTTATTAACTAAAGATTATACAACAGAGGTCTTAACGCGATCACCTGGCTCAAATCCCGAGTTTAAAGCAGTGGTAAATGGTACATTACTTGATAGCGCGAATGAAACGCCGTTTAAAGGTATTGAAAAAAGTATTAACGAAACAATGGTTAAGGTTCCTATGGGATGCGATGTATCTCTCTCCCATTATGGCAGACAATACGCGCCTGGAAATATTTCAATTATGAGAAGCTTCACTGCTCGAGATAATACTAAATCTGTGAGTAGAGAAATTCGTGATATCTGTAAATCGTTTTTGATTATAAAAAGCCAATTTGGTGACGAACTTTTCCTGACTATGTTCATGGAAAAACCAGTTTTCTTTGATAACAACATCCCAATTAAAATAACTGGAGCATACCGAGAAAAACGAGAGCGATTAGATGAAGTGATTCATAAGGATCTTATCCGCTATGATGAAGTTCAAAATTTGACAAGGATTCGCAATTTGCTCCGGGTTAAAAGTCAAAAGATTTGTTCCAGGAGACATAATAGTTCGGTTCCCACAAAAAAATTGTTAGTTAATGATAAAGGCGCAACTTCGATTCTACTGTGGTACTCTAACTATTCATAGATAAAGTTTATTTGATACATAATGCGGAAAATGTAAGATATGCCAACTATTAACTAGAAAACATCTGTACTCTATATATCGGAAACAAAAACTTTACGGGTACAACCATGATGAATAAGCTCGAAATTTTTGCCTTCCATATGAGTCCCATTTTGGTGACCAACTCTCCTACCCGAATTACTGTGATGATATATACTCTTCGTTTTCTAGTAATGACTTCATTTTGCCTAAGTTGGTCAAAATTGTTGTGGGCGGCTTTTGTTTGCACCGAGGAGCGCTCAGTTCGTTATAATACCAGTTTTGCCACTCCTAAACTACTAAAGAAATAATAGAAAGATATATTCATCAAACATAATCACAATCAAAAAAATGTCTACATATGAAGGTATGTAATGATATATTATGAAGTAAGTTCCCCAAAGCCAATTAACTAACCGAATTTTAATCTGCACTCATCATTAGATTAGAGGAACATGGAATACAACAAAACTCAAGGGATTACCAAGAAGTAGGAGGAACTTCACAGGAGGAGCAGAGAAGACAGGTCAGATCCCAACTGCAAGGTCTATTTCAAAACTTTGGTAACACCAGTGGTGAGGGTGATGCACATTCAGATTCAACACTACTTTTACGATTATTATCGCAATTGCTTCCAGAATCATTACAGGAAGAATGGTTGCAAGAAATGGATAAAGGCAAGAGTGCAGGCTGTCCTGATACTTTTGCAGCCTCTTTACCACGAATCAATAAAAAAAAGCTCAAAGCAACTGACAACTGCTCCATTTGTTACACTAATTATTTAGAAGATGAGTACCCCTTAGTAGTTGAATTACCTCATTGCCATCATAAATTCGACTTAGAGTGTTTGTCTGTCTGGCTATCTCGAAGTACAACATGTCCATTATGCAGAGATAATGTTATGGGCCACCGAATCATTAATGAGATTGATACAACTGAAGCAGAACTGGAAGAAGATTGGGGTATGTACGGTTAATATCTTTCTTTTATATTATATAAAGACACCAAACCTAAGTAGAATAGGTAACTACGTCTTCTTTCACAGAAGACAGACCTACAAGTATTTTGATTATCATGATGAAGTAAAAGCAACGATAAACTTTTTACTAGGTATTATTATTTTGCGCTAACAATAATTATCGCGAGTTGAAAATTTTCAAGCGATGCTCCTAACATTACTGTAAAACAACAGTAGATGAGTACAAGGCAAGCTTAAAAAGAAAGTATTCAAGATGGGTAAGAGCAGCAAAGATAAAAGAGATTTGTACTATAGAAAAGCAAAAGAGCAGGGCTATAGGGCTAGATCTGCTTTCAAACTACTTCAACTCAATGACCAATTTCATTTCCTGGATGATCCAAACTTAAAAAGAGTTGTAGATTTGTGTGCAGCACCAGGTTCATGGTCACAAGTGCTCTCGAGAAAACTATTTGATGAAAGTCCCAGTTCAGATAAGGAGGACAGGAAAATTGTCTCTGTCGATTTACAACCGATGTCCCCCATACCTCATGTGACAACGTTGCAAGCCGATATCACTCATCCTAAAACATTGGCGAGGATTCTAAAACTGTTTGGCAACGAAAAGGCCGATTTTGTTTGTAGTGATGGTGCACCTGATGTTACTGGGCTACACGATCTTGACGAATATGTGCAACAACAGTTAATTATGAGTGCGCTGCAACTTACTGCATGCATTCTGAAAAAAGGTGGAACTTTTGTGGCAAAGATCTTCAGAGGTCGTGATATAGATATGCTATATTCCCAATTGGGCTATCTATTCGATAAAATCGTTTGCGCAAAGCCAAGATCATCAAGAGGTACATCTCTAGAAGCGTTTATTGTTTGTTTAGGCTATAACCCACCATCCAATTGGACACCAAAATTAGATGTAAATACATCCGTTGATGAATTTTTTCAAGGCTGTTTTTTGAATAAATTGTGTATATCAGACAAATTGTCTCATTGGAATGAAGAGGAGAGAAACATAGCCGAATTTATGGCTTGTGGAAGTCTTCAAAGTTTCGACTCAGATGCCACTTATCATGACCTACCTTCTTCAGTTGCAGGCACTTCATCGTCCTTAGATCCTGTTCAAAGCCCGACGAACCCTCCCTACAAGAAAGCTTTGGAATTAAAAAGGAGCGGGAAACTCACTAGATCAGTTTGATTGCAATATTACTACCTCTAATCAAACAATTAAATAAGTCACTACATTATAAGATTATCTATAAAATCAACTTTTCCTTGCAATCATTAAAAACGATATAGGTTACGGTTATGTAGAATATCCATTGTATAATATAAAAGAAAACGAAACAGTAATTATATTATATTATATTACATGCAAGCATTGAGGAGTATGGCAATCATTTTTCTTCTTTTTTACTTCACCTCGTCTCTTAAAACATCTGCTTTCGAATTTGCGAGTAATAGAACTTTCGAATTGTGACAGAACCATTGAGAACATGGTGAATCTGTCAATATTACAACCCAAAAGCCGGTTGGTGGTAAACCGTAGTACGGAGCATTACAAAAGATTCCATCGCATAAATTATGCATAAGCATCACCTTGATCCATTTACCTTGCTCCTATTGCCCTGCTTGTTTGTAGGAAAGCCCCTTTTGGTCAAACGAATTGTTCAGTTCGGGTTTACGCATTACATATCTCCTTTTTAGATACAAAAACCTCGAAACGCTCACATAAACCCGGTTGTTCTTTTGAGTACCTGGCCAATGGAGACATAGCTTGGGGTTAAGTAAAAGTGAAAGTCAGGTTGATACATGTGCCTTTTGTTCCACCGAAGAAAGCTTATCCAACATAAGAGCATTATTTAATGGGCTTTCCAATTTATTATTGGCATACACTTCTTTCAAAAATTCACCGGTCTCAACGGCAGCAAGTGCTCAGCAGATGGAAATTATACGTTAAATACTTTTTCCAATGTGATATAACGAAAAATTAGATACTGTGAATTGTGTTTGCCACCTTGATGTTGACTTAGTATTTCCTCTCGGTTGTAAAAGCCAAGAAGGTTTGACTGTTCGTCAATTAAGGTTCTTACGTGGGTTGTGCTAGATACGACGCGAATCAGTATGGTTTCTATCTGCGAATCAGTATGGTTTCTATCTGCCAATCATATCGGTTCTCTTCCATGGGCTAGAACAGATGAATTCTAGCTCTTTTTTAGCTGGACCAGTAAGGTTCAAATGGTTTTTGATAATTAGAGAAGCACATATCTCCTTGTCCATTTCTGAAAATATTAATTCAGTCATATCCACCTAGTCACAAACATCCGCATAGGCTTGATAAAACTCACAAGTGGCAGATTCCGAATTATGTGTCATATTGGGGTCATATTAGGGCCTTCATTTCAGAATTGCTTCTGCTCCAATAAACTTTTTTTAATCCAAAAATCGTCTGATATAACGGGCGATGTCAATTGAATAATAAAACGGGTTCTGTATCTATTTCTTGATCTTTGAAACCAAAACAGTTAGCAGGCAAGTGCAAACAAGTTGTCAATTGCACTCTGTTAACGAAAAAAATATATCTCATCTCCGCCGGCCTTCTCTGGTGGATATATATTACTCCTTCTTAAAGGTCATGCTCCTTTTTACGGGTTCTCGTCGTAATAATCCTGAAATTGTAAAATAATTTAGAGCTCAACACCACCATTGAGAACGTAGAATTTCAATTTTTAACCTGATTCTCTTTCTGCATGAACTCTCCTAGCAATGTGAAACTTCTCTTGAGGAAAATTTTCGCCTTTTTGAATGGGCATACTTGGCCAAAAATTCAGGATTGAATATATATAATCGGAACTTGTATGGATAAGAATTTATATCAAGAGTCTTTCTTAATTGGATTGCTGTGATCTAGTATTGAGATGACTATAAACCGGCCAGGAAATTAGTCTTTTCGAAGCTGGTTTTGGTTTCGCAAGAGTCTTTTTGACAGCTTTTTGGCCTCAATTTGTATCCCCTTAATACGCTTCTTCAACTCTGTCTTAGAGACCATTTCTCCAGTGGCCTCATCTAGGTGTAAACTAGCAATAGCGTCACTAGCTGCCGTGACATTAACTTGCTGTGGCACCTTTATATGTAATATGAACCATCTTTCAATGGATCATAAGAATAAGTGTCATAAAAGGCCAAATATCCATGCATAAATATCGAGTTATTCGCGTCAATGTGATATGGATCAGCTAGTACCAATTTCTAGTCTAGCGAAATCGGGAAAATTTTTCAGAACACCCACTCACCGCATCATTGAGATGGAAATGACAATCGTAAGCAGAATTGTTATTCTTCACAATGTGTAAAAGTTATAAAGAAATAAGAACCACCTTTAAATTAAGACAAAGTAGAATATATTAGCTGAAATTGTATTTGATAATTGATCATTGATCTTATTTGCTATATCTTTAAAACAAGTTTTTGTAGTACTGCGAATTGCCATAACATGCTAAATGGGGAAGACTTTGTAGAGCATAATGATATCCTATCGTCTCCGGCAAAAAGCAGGAATGTAACCCCAAAAAGGGTTGACCCACATGGAGAAAGACAACTGAGAAGAATTCATTCATCAAAGAAGAATTTATTGGAAAGAATCTCGCTTGTAGACAACGAAAGGAAAAATACATCTCCAGATCCGGCACTCAAACCTAAAACGCCAAGTAAAGCTCCCCGTAAACGTGGAAGACCAAGAAAGATACAGGAAGAATTAACTGATAGGATCAAGAAGGATGAGAAAGATACAATTTCCTCTAAGAAAAAGAGGAAATTGGACAAAGATACATCAGGTAATGTCAATGAGGAAAGCAAGACTTCTAACAACAAGCAGGTGATGGAAAAGACGGGGATAAAAGAGAAAAGAGAACGCGAAAAAATACAGATAGCGACCACAACATATGAAGATAATGTGACTCCACAAACTGATGATAATTTTGTATCAAATTCACCCGAGCCACCAGAACCTGCAACACCATCTAAGAAGTCTTTAACCACTAATCATGATTTTACTTCGCCCCTAAAGCAAATTATAATGAATAATTTAAAAGAATATAAAGACTCAACCTCCCCAGGTAAATTAACCTTGAGTAGAAATTTTACTCCAACCCCTGTACCGAAAAATAAAAAGCTCTACCAAACTTCGGAAACCAAGTCAGCAAGCTCGTTTTTGGATACTTTTGAAGGATATTTCGACCAAAGAAAAATTGTCAGAACTAATGCGAAGTCAAGGCACACCATGTCAATGGCACCTGACGTTACCAGAGAAGAGTTTTCCCTAGTATCAAACTTTTTCAATGAAAATTTTCAAAAACGTCCAAGGCAAAAGTTATTTGAAATTCAGAAAAAAATGTTTCCCCAGTATTGGTTTGAATTGACTCAAGGATTCTCCTTATTATTTTATGGTGTAGGTTCGAAACGTAATTTTTTGGAAGAGTTTGCCATTGACTACTTGTCTCCGAAAATCGCGTACTCGCAACTGGCTTATGAGAATGAATTGCAACAAAACAAACCTGTAAATTCCATCCCATGCCTTATTTTAAATGGTTACAACCCTAGCTGTAACTATCGTGACGTCTTCAAAGAGATTACCGATCTTTTGGTCCCCGCTGAGTTGACAAGAAGCGAAACTAAGTACTGGGGCAATCATGTGATTTTGCAGATCCAAAAGATGATTGATTTCTACAAAAATCAACCTTTAGATATCAAATTAATACTTGTAGTGCATAATCTGGATGGTCCTAGCATAAGGAAAAACACTTTTCAGACGATGCTAAGCTTCCTCTCCGTCATCAGACAAATCGCCATAGTCGCCTCTACAGACCACATTTACGCTCCGCTCCTCTGGGACAACATGAAGGCCCAAAACTACAACTTTGTCTTTCATGATATTTCGAATTTTGAACCGTCGACAGTCGAGTCTACGTTCCAAGATGTGATGAAGATGGGTAAAAGCGATACCAGCAGTGGTGCTGAAGGTGCGAAATACGTCTTACAATCACTTACTGTGAACTCCAAGAAGATGTATAAGTTGCTTATTGAAACACAAATGCAGAATATGGGGAATCTATCCGCTAACACAGGTCCTAAGCGTGGTACTCAAAGGACTGGAGTAGAACTTAAACTTTTCAACCATCTCTGTGCCGCTGATTTTATTGCTTCTAATGAGATAGCTCTAAGGTCGATGCTTAGAGAATTCATAGAACATAAAATGGCCAACATAACTAAGAACAATTCTGGAATGGAAATTATTTGGGTACCCTACACGTATGCGGAACTTGAAAAACTTCTGAAAACCGTTTTAAATACTCTATAAATGTATACATATCACGAACAATTGTAATAGTACTAGGCTTGCTAGCTTTGCTTTCCCATAACCAACAATACTTAGTGATGTATCTTAAAACGACTAAAAAACTTCTCATATAACCCTACTGAAAAACGTCTGATGAGCTCTTCGAAAATTCAGACGAGTTATGACCTATATTTGGTTTTCATTTTTTTTAGGTGAACCCCGCCATTCTGAAAATGCCCTATTCAGAGCTCAATAACCGAAAAAACTTAAAAATACTGAATAAAAGCCATAATCCTATGAACCCCCTTTCTTGAATGAGTAAATTCAATAGCATTGTTGAATCAGAATCGGTGCCTCGGGAGCATAAGCAACACAGGACATCATAGAGATAATTTTAGTTGCCATTCATTTTTTGCTATTACGTTTTCCCAAGCTCTTGTTTTCGTCCCTGTCGCCTGTTATTTTCTTTCTAATTAGCACTGATCATGTCGATCACGAATGGTACTTCTAGAAGCGTTTCGGCAATGGGCCATCCGGCGGTAGAGAGGTACACTCCAGGCCATATTGTCTGCGTAGGCACACATAAAGTTGAAGTGGTAAATTATTTAGCAGAAGGTGGCTTTGCTCAAATTTACGTGGTGAAATTCCTAGAGTATCTTAATGAATTTGATAATACAGCAAGTGTTCCCTTAAAAATTGGCGATGTCGCATGTCTAAAAAGAGTATTAGTTCAAGATGAGAATGGATTGAACGAGATGAGAAATGAAGTGGAGGTAATGAAGAAATTGAAAGGGGCCCCAAATATAGTACAATACTTCGATTCCAACGCCTCTCGCCGTCGTGATGGCGTTCAAGGATTTGAGGTTCTTTTGCTAATGGAATTGTGTCCAAACAAATCTTTGCTAGATTATATGAACCAACGATTGTCAACGAAACTGACAGAAGCTGAAATTGTGAAAATTATGTATGACGTTGCTCTTTCTATCTCTCAAATGCACTACCTTCCTGTGCCCTTGATTCATCGCGATATCAAGATTGAAAATGTCTTGGTAGATGCCAAAAACAATTTCAAGCTAGCTGATTTTGGGTCCACGTCAACATGTTTCCCAATTGTCACTACTCATCAAGATATTGCTCTTTTGACTCAAAACATCTATGTGCATACTACTCCGCAGTATAGGTCCCCTGAAATGATTGACCTCTACAGATGTCTGCCCATTAACGAAAAATCAGACATATGGGCTTTGGGAGTTTTCCTTTACAAATTATTATTTTTCACCACCCCTTTTGAAATGACAGGTCAATTTGCTATATTACATTCCAAATATGAATTTCCTGTCAACAAATATTCATCAAAACTAATCAACTTAATCATTATCATGTTGGCGGAAAACCCAAATTTGAGACCGAACATTTATCAAGTATTATACCATTTATGTGAGATTTTAAATGTGGAAGTTCCAATCGAGGATAAGTATGCGGAAGGTGCCTATAATTTTTCTAAATATACGCAGTTTCAGAATAAATTACAAAATGTTCAATTGCAAATGTACCAGTTACAACAAAAGAAAATTATGCAGAACAATAAATTGAGTGACTCAGAAGAAAACTTACTGAATGACATGTTTCTTTCTTCTTTTGAAATCTCATCCAAACTTCCCATGAATGCTAGTGACGGTCATGCCGCTGTTTCTAGAATACCATCTCAAAATGTCGGCCAAGAACTTGAAGAAGAGAAAGAAAGTCAATCCGATCAGAGGAAGTCTACCCTGTCCGAAGATAAATCGTCAAGAACAACATCGAATGCTAACAGTTCTGGTACAGCCAATAATCCTCAAGAAATCAATACAATCCAGTCTCCAGGTATAGAGGACAAATCAATTTTTGAAAATAAAACTCCTGGAGAGTTATATTATCCAAGCGTGAGCGAATTAGATACTTATTTGGACAAAGAATTGGTCAAACAATCAAGTGATCCGACTATTTCTGAACAAAGTCCTCGTTTGAATACCCAATCACTACCACAGAGGCAAAAGAGCACAAGCTCTTATTCTTCAGGTGGCAGATCAATGAAGAGCACATCATATGGTGCAGCAACGATCGGGTCAGACGAAGCCTTGGCGAACGAGAAAACTGCTGGTATTAATAAGATGAAACAACATAAATCGAATAATCCCTTTCCAAAAATGAATGTTGCATACCATTCTACGAATGAATTGAGCAATGACGCAAGTAACTTTTTCCTGGAAGAACAACAGCAAGGCCAGAGATATCAGCAAGCTCAAAATCAAACAGGTACACAAGGGAATACCTTTCCAGATGAATCTCAGTATCAATCTAGAGTTGAACAACAGCAGCAACAACAGGACCAACCCAAAGGACCTGCTAATTATAGCCAAAGAAATTTCTACACTGGGAGGGATCGGTCCAATAAACCTATGCAGTTGGGTGGAACTATTGCTGGAGATAGTGGTAATAGAAGAGTCAACTTTCAGAATATTTCTCAAAATTACGCCACGAACTCCCAGTCAGGATATCTCCCAAGTCAAAATTCCCCAGCAATTCCAATGGTGAGACCTGTTATTTCCATGAATCAGCAGCAAGCGCAACAGATACAAGCCCAGCAATTGCAGGCACAACAGATGCAGGCAAAGCAACAGATGCAAGCCAAGCAGCAGATGCAAGTTCAGCAACAACTGCAAGTCCAACAGCAAATGCAAATTCAAAATGCAAATAATAATGGTACTTACGTCTCTGATAGAACAAATCATACCACAGAAGATATGAGAAATGCTCAGGGGGGTGAACCTCCAATTCTTGCAGGAAATTCTGCAAATGAACCAATGCACTCATCCTCTAAAAATGAAGCTCTCTTAATTGAACTATCTCCATTAAAAGAAGATGCAGGAAAGCAATCTTTCCAAGATACAAATGAGCCTCAAACTGGCGGTATCGAAGATGCCGGCGGTTCAGGAACTATCAAAGGCTCGAACAATAATCGAAATGGCGTTTTAAATTTAAGTTTGAATGAGATGGACTTATCAAGAGATGATACTGGTGCTGCTGTCTCCTCCTTTTCATCGTCTTCATCGTCTGCATCAATTCAACAAGCTAAGCTTTCTGGACGCAAAGGTTCCAGTAAGAGGAACAATTATTCAACAGACGAATTGGGAGATAGTATGGTCTCCAGCGAAAGCATTGATATTGATTTGGATGATGCAAGGAGAGGAAAAACAGCTGAAAGAAGACCACTCCATAATGAAAGAGGTCATAAAGACCAGGCAAGATCAAGTGATGCTAGTAAGTCTAATCAATTCAAAAGCAAGGACTTCAGCAGCGTATCAACAAGGCAACCGCGGCAGTCATTGGATCTGAATTTCCAGGAAGTAAATCTGTCTTCACCAACGTTAACTCAAGAGCATAGAAATAAAAACGACTCGCCAGCACCAAATTCACATCACTCGTATAGAGTTCCACCTCATGCTTCCACCGCAATAACTGAGAATAAGCGCCACAGTACTGGTCACGAACTGTCAACCCGGTCAAATGGCAAGCATGAAACACACAGGACTGGTTCCAAGCAAAGGCACGATTTGGAAAGATACCGGCATTCGAAGGATAAGGATAGCAATAGCAGCATTACTATTAGCACCTCAACTCCATCAGAGATGAGAAAATCCTTCGCTAGGGCCCGTCAATCGCTTGATTTGGAAAGGGTCCGTCGTGAAGCGATGGCAAGTAGTGCATCCAGTAGTGGTGGCAGTAACGGGAAAAGGAGATCTTTTTTCTCAGTCTTTAGAAGCGAGAAATGATTCGATAAATAGAGCACATATAAAATCATATACATACATTGTTACATATAGAGGCGCAGACAATCCGTATATCTTCCTCAAAAACTAAATTGATAGAACAATAGTAACTCAAATCATATGCATTAAGCATATCGTGCGAGATGACGTTTACTCCTGACGCGCTTAACGAGAAGCGGTTAAGTGAAGAGTAATAGTGCTCGCAATTTGACAGAAATGACACCATTTTAAAAGTACTAGAGATAAAGAGTGTAGAAACCGGAAGAACAAAGGTGGAACATATCATAAGGGGAAGAAATGACACAACATAAAAGCTCGATGGTGTACATACCCACCACTAAGGAAGCTAAAAGACGTAATGGGAAATCAGAAGGCATACTAAATACTATTGAAGAAGTGGTGGAAAAGCTTTATTGGACCTACTACATACATTTACCCTTTTATTTAATGGCCTCTTTTGATTCATTCTTCCTCCATGTTTTTTTTCTCACAATTTTCAGTTTGAGTTTCTTCGGTATACTAAAGTATTGCTTCCTTTGAATGATTATTTATATCCTTATTCGGTTAATAATAGTATAAGCTGGAGGCAAGGGGACAGAAAATTTAGGAGGATATCATGGAGGATAGAGTTACATAAATATACACACAATACATAAACTAATAATTGCTTGTGGCTATAGGATATAATTTATAACAGTTGATGTGCCTTTGAAAAATGACATCGTTTGGAATGAGATCAAATTTATCACTTGATGAAATCACAGTGAAAAGCGACTTGCAATGGCAGTAGAGATGACAGGTAAATTCATCCAAAAAGAGAGCCCGAAGTCTTTCTCACATTCAGAAATGGCAGAAGCAGTACTAGAAAACGTTAACGTTCCTGCAGTCGTTTCAAAAGATGAGTGTATTTATTGCTTTGAATCCCCTTATAATGAACCATTGGCCCTCAATGCATCACCTAAACATTCATTGAATATATGCTTAAACTGTTTCCAAGCTACGTGCAACAGACATGTTCCACTCCATACCCGAGTCACAGAATATGCTTGCGATACCATACATTCCAATTATTTAACTATTGCTAAAGTGGAGAAACCTAAGCAAGAAAATGTAGAAGAAAATAATAACAACAAAAAAATAAAGCTACAGGTAATTGAGACGTCAGAAGACGACACCCACAACACTATTTGGAGTTTACAAAGGTTCAATGGTGAAAATGTTCCCAGGACCGTACTTTTGAAGTCGACAGACTCTGACATTTCTTCTACGGCCTTGGAGAAGATTGAAAAGATATTAAAGGCGAAGTCACAAGACTTCGAGGATAAGAAGAACTCCTGGGTGTTAGAAATCAGCACCTGTCCACATACAGAAAACTTTCAAATTCCATCTAAGCCCGAAAATACTGTGAATTTAAACCAATGCTCTTCCTGTGATTTGACTCAAAATCTCTGGTTATGCCTACATTGTGGTAATATCGGATGTGGCAGGGAACAAATCGGGATTGATGGTCACTCACATGCTTTGGATCATTATCGGAGTAATAATAATCACCCATTAGCTATCAAATTAGGGTCTTTAAGCTCTTCAACCTATGATCTGTATTGTTACGCATGTGACGACGAAACTAGATTTCCAGATAATGTTAATTTAGGCAGTGCACTACAAATATACGGAATTAACATACAAGAAAAGATTGCGGATGAAAAGACTCTAGTTCAATTACAAGTGGAACAGAACGAAAATTGGCAATTTAGAATGGTCGATTCTAGCGGTAAAGAATTTGAAAAATTATCCGCTAGTAAGAATTATGGCTGTGGTCTGATCAATTTGGGTAATTCCTGTTACTTAAATTCGGTTATACAAAGCTTGGTGAATGGTGGCGTCCCGAATTGGTCCTTGGATTTTCTAGGAAGTAAATTTCCACTGGATGTTGTATATCCGGACAATAATTTAAAGTGCCAATGGATCAAGCTACTCAATGCCATGAAATGTGAACCCGAACTATATCCAAATGGTATCAAACCTACTACTTTCAAGAAATGCATTGGGCAAAATCATCAGGAATTCAGTTCCAATAGACAACAGGATGCGATGGAATTTCTAACCTTCCTTTTAGACTTGTTAGACAAGAAATTTTTTTCAAGTAGTTCTTCAGGTATTCCAAATCCCAACGATTTAGTTAGATTTATGATGGAGGATAGGCTCCAATGTAACATTTGCGGGAAGGTTAAATATTCTTATGAACCCACAGAGGCTATACAGATTCCCTTAGAGGAGAATGATGAACCTCAAGATATGTTAGAGAGAATCAAGGCGTATTTTGAAGGGCAGACGATTGAATTTAAATGTGCTAATTGTAAGGAAAAGGTTACCGCAAATAAAAAACCTGGTTTCAAATCTCTTCCTCAAACACTTATTTTGAACCCAATAAGGATTAGATTACAGAACTGGATTCCTGTTAAGACAAGTAATGAGCTTTCTTTACCAGGTTTAATAGACAGGGATGATATGCTAGATGTTTCGTCTTATTTATCACAAGGATTTGATCCTCAAACTGAAAACTTATTGCCTGATGAGGACGAAAACCGTAGCTCTTTTACGCCAAACCAATGCAGTATTTCTCAATTAATTGAAATGGGCTTTACTCAAAATGCTAGCGTGCGCGCCCTATTTAACACCGGAAACCAAGACGCTGAGAGCGCTATGAATTGGCTATTCCAGCATATGGATGACCCTGATTTAAATGATCCCTTTGTCCCGCCTCCTAATGTCCCCAAGAAAGATAAGAGAGAAGTGGATGAGGTATCATTGACTTCAATGTTATCCATGGGACTAAATCCCAACTTATGTCGTAAAGCCTTGATACTCAACAACGGAGATGTTAATCGTAGTGTTGAATGGGTATTTAACAACATGGATGATGATGGAACATTTCCCGAACCTGAAGTGCCAAATGAAGAACAGCAACAAAAAAAGGATCTTGGATATTCGACCGCTAAACCGTACGCTTTAACTGCAGTTATTTGTCATAAGGGAAATTCTGTCCATTCTGGTCACTATGTTGTTTTTATTCGTAAACTAGTGGCAGACAAATGGAAGTGGGTTCTTTATAACGATGAGAAACTAGTTGCTGCCGACAGCATTGAAGATATGAAAAAAAATGGTTATATTTATTTCTATACAAGATGCTAAAAGAACGTTTACACACACACACACACACACACACACACACACA
>ERZ794936.171-NODE-171-length-39364-cov-6.514208_pt1 | contig 39364 bp, 20 predicted proteins | sample MGYA00511083_ERZ794936 | MGnify/ENA primary metagenome ERZ794936 (study PRJEB30137, sample SAMN04331409) | food metagenome | isolation source: Y2 must sample point D1 replicate A | place: Australia: South Australia | collected 2014 ... | reverse complement strand
TTTTGGGGATTACATTGTTCATATTTGGTTTAGGTTTAGCTCTCTTTATGTCTTCTATTTCTGAATATGCCGGCAGAAAAGTCACCTTCATATTTTCTTTATCAGGAGTTTTTATATTTATCATTGTCACCATTTGGTCTCCATCGCTAACTGGTGTTTTCATAGCTAGATTTTTATCTGGTGTTTTTGGATCTGCATTTTTATCTGTTGCCAACTCCGTTGTTAGTGATATTTTTGCTAACACTGAAGTGGGTATTCCATCTATCTTTGTCAGTTGTTCTCCTTTCCTGGGCCCTGCTTTAGGACCTCTATTATCCGCTGTTTTCCAGCATGAACCAAGATGGGGGCTTTTTACGTTACTTATTGCTGTCTTTGTTTGTTTGATTTTAATCGTATTTACATACCCCGAAACCTACAAACCTATCTTACTTGCCAAAAAGGCTGAGAGATTAAGAAGAGAAACTGGGGATGATAGATACTATGCCCCTATAGAAAAACAAACCAAAGAAGTCAACTTTATCAGGGCAACTTTAACTAACTGTAAAAGACCTATTGGTTTACTACTTAAAGACCCAATGATATTTACTTTGTGTTTTTACACTGGTTTATGTTTAGCTATCATCTACATGTTCTTTGTTGCCTTCCCGATTATATATATGGAAGAAGTGTGGTCATTTACAACTGTTGAATGTGCTTGCTGCTACCTATCGATTGCTGTTGGTATTTTAATAGCAGCTCCATCATCTCTATTGACGCAAAAGAGATACATGAGAAGAATCAAAGAAAACAATGGAGTTTCATATCCTGAATTAAGATTAGAAGCTTTGAAGATTGGTGGGTTTTTGACTCCAATTGGGTTGATGATTTTTGCATGGACACTATACTCACATGTCCACTGGTTTGGTTCTTTAGTCGGTGCTGGTGTTTTTGGCATGGGTGTCTTTTTCATATTTACATCCATATTTGCTTACATAATTGATGCTTATAGACTATACGCTGCTTCAGGAATGGCTGCCAACTCGCTACTAAGAAGCTACATGGCTGGGATATTTCCATTATTTACTAGATACATGTTCAAGAGATTGGGTGTCAATTGGGCTGCTTTCCTGTTGGCAATGCTGTGTGTATTGATGATTCCAATACCATTTATTTTCAATAAATACGGTGCTTTTTTACGAGCCAAATCTCCATACGCATGGACTGATCCCGAAGATATTTGATTCAAATTCTATCAAACCCATTCAACGATTTTACATCTACATGTAAATAAACTTACATAACTATCACACCTGAATTCATAATGAATATTCCAAATACTGAATAATTTTTTCTTTTTTTTTTAAAAAAAAAAATATTCAACTTATTTAAACAACCGATCTCTGAACGAACCGAAACAACTCTCGTTTTCAAATATTTTTTTTTTTCAAAATTGTTGTATTTATTTCATTTAAATTATCATTGCTTAAGTAATTACTCCTAATGGTAATAATAACCAATACGGAAAGCTTTATAACGAGCAAAAAAAAAAACGAAATATGTCAACTTCAGTTCCTAAGAAAATCTTATGTTTACACGGTTTCCTACAAAACGGAAAAATGTTTTCCGAAAAGTCATCTGGTATAAGAAAACTATTGAAAAAGGAAAACATTCAATTGGATTACTTAGACGGACCAATCACTTTGACGCAAAAAGATTTACCTTTTGTCATTGATGATGAGAAGTGGGGATCCATCGTGGAACAAGGCACTAACAAAGCTTGGTTCTACCACTTTGATGAGTCCCATAAAATAGACATTCAACCTGCTTTAGACTTAGTTCAAAAGTATATCACCGAAAATGGTCCTTATGACGGTATTTTAGGGTTTTCCCAAGGTGCAGGTTTATCTGCTGTTTTAGTCAACAAAATCAAGGAATTGTGTCCAAACCATCCATACTTCAAGGTTTGTGTCTTGTTTTCTGGTTATACATTCAGTGAAAAAAACGAAAAAGATGAAGTTGTGGTCACTGAAAAGTATGTTGATGTATACAAAATGCCAAACCAAGAAGACCCTGTAACCACTGAAATCATTTCTGTTCATGGTTCTACAGACAATGCTGTTCCTGGAATTAGATCTGAATTCTTGAACCAAATTATGACCCAAAACGGCCATTCTGTCAAATCTTTGGTTCATGAAGGTGGTCATGTTGTTGTTAACAAGAAAGACTTCTTGAGACCTATAGTTGAGGATGTAAAGAAGGCATTAGAGTAGCTTTTTTTTATCTGCTGTATTACCTCAAGCTCTAATACATATATACATATATATTTAAATTTTGACTAACGTTGGAATACAGCGTAAACTGAATTTTTTTTCTCTCCCTGTTTTTCATACTGATACGTTTTCGTTATTTTAAAATTCGATTTTGACCTATTAATACTGTATTAAGTAGAGGTATTAAACCATAGTTTTAAGACGAAAAGAAACCACCCACTTATAATCATTAATCACATTATTATCTATGTCAACACGGAGATTGGATAACTTAAATGATTTGGATACTGAGGAGATGTTTTCTCTTCAGGAATTCCCTACAAATACGCACACAGAAACGATCAAGGAAACAACAAGATACCAAGACAGGTCATTATTTTCGAAAATCATATACCATTTAACTACCTACCTTAAGTTCATTGGTCCTGGGATCTTGATATCAACTTCCTTTTTGGATGCAGGTAACTTCTCAACTGCAGTAACTGCGGCCTCGTTACATCAATACAAATTCCTTCATGTGATACTTCTTTCAACCATTACAGCATCAGTTTTTCAAGTATTGGCTGCAAAGCTAGGGATAGTAACAGGAAAGGATATTCCAATGCTATGTAAGCAGCATTTTTCCAAAAATGTGAATATCTTCTTATACATAATATCAGAGGTTGTTATTATTGCAACGGATATGGCTGAGGTTGTGGGTTGTGCTATAGGGCTTTCCTTGGTGGCCAATATCCCGTTACCTATTGGAGTATTGCTAACAATTGTTGATGTTTTAATAATATTGAAGTATTTTAATCCTGCAAATGGAGATATGAGAGTAGTAAGATCTTTTGAGTTCATTGTAGCATTTTTTGTTATGTTAACAGTATTGTGTTTTGTAATAGAGTTATTTCAGATCAGCATCCCTAATAAAGACTTGGTTTGGAAGGGTATATTTTTGCCTTCAAAGGACTTGGTTCAAGATGACGGGTTGTTTGTATCTTTGAGTATTTTAGGTTCTGTGTGTATGGCAGGCTCCATTCTTCTACAATCAAATATTGTACATGCTAGATTAAGAAATTATGACATAAAACTAGGAAATTACTCTATAGATAATAATAAAATGATAAGTACCAACAATAGCGTTATTAAAGGCAAGGTGGATGAATCTATTGGATTGGAAGCTACTGAAAACCCAATTACCGATGCAAATGAAAAAAACATAGACTTTACCGAATACGAGCCAAGTTACGAAGCAGTCAAGCATGCTTATAAATACACAGTTATTGAGCTTTTAGCTTCAATTTTTACAGTTGCGTTATTTGCAAATGCTGCTATTGAAGTTGTTGCTGCTGCATCCATGACGGAAAGTGATACAAGTGATGTTATGAACGATGCTGATTTATACACAATCTACAACATTTTGTCCAAAAACTTATCGAAAACTGCGGGTACGTTGTTTGCATTTGCTTTACTATTTTCAGGTTTATGCGGTGGTTTCACTACAACATTAACTGGACAAATCATTGCCGATGGATTCTTAGATTGGTCTTTACCTTTGAATATTAGAAGATCTTTAAGTAGAGTTGTTGCAGTCTTACCGTGTTTAATTTTAGTTTTTGTATCAGGAAAGAAAGGTTTAGGAGCTGCTTTGAATGCTTCCCAAGTTATTTTGTCACTTTTGCTACCATTTGTCACTTTTCCGTTGATCTACTTCACCAGCAATAAGAAAATAATGAGTGTAAAAAGAAAGAAAAATATTGAAAGTATTACTACCGATATCGGTAACATAAACGAAGATGCTGAATACGAAATGGTTGATATGTCAAATGGAAAATTGACAACTGCATTGGCTGTTTTTCTGTGGTTATTGGTATCTGGTTTGAATATCTATTTGTTATGTAACTTTTCATCTGGGTCTGATGTCAACTTATAATATCAGCCACTCCCGATAATTCAATAGTGATAACCAAGGGGGACGATGCTCTCCCCAAGATTTTCAATTTTTTCCTCTTTTTTCCATTCAATAAGAGTTATTGAAATTTAGTGTTTATTGAACAACTTTAAGTGGTTTATTTAAAGAGAAGAATGTATATATCACCCAAAATAACCTGTTGATTAAGCAGTTGAAATATATATATATCTTCCAATAAATCCTTGATTCAACCGTTGAAATTTATATTCTTTAATACAAGTTCAGAAATCACTCATTAAAAGGAGAAAAAAAGAACAAAAAACAGCATAAAGACATAATGGTAACTAATACAGTGGTGATCAAACTCACACCAAATACTATAAATAATGAATCAAACAGTGCAGGCAATCTTCAAGCTTGTGGTGACGTTGCATTTTTCAGGTTGCAAACGGAGATAAACAACTTTGAAGAATTGATCAATAATGGAGATGTAAAAATCGTTTCATTGACGAAATCATTTCAAAAAGTACTACTGGTGTGCAAAGAAACACTCATATCCACAAGAATATTTGATTGCTTATCAAAGGAAAATGCGCTATATAAAGTGTATTATTCAAGACAAGATACGACAGTGTCTGAAAGCAAAGACGAGCAAAGTTACTTGAAAATACCTAAGGACTTTGAATCCAAGTTTCTGATCTCTCCCCCACACACCCCAAGATATAAAAACTTCAAATACATGGTCATAGAAGAAGACCCCATAGAATTGAATACTTTGAATAAGAAGATACTACAGGAATCGGAGATAGCAGAGGGTGATTCCAAAACACGGATTTTGCTAAAAAACTCCTCTAGTGGTGTGAAAATAACATTAACGGATTGTTGTGATCAGCTTGCATCCTCTGGTTCCAACCTCAGAGTTCATAAAACTCAATTCCCTCCAAAGTCTATATTTGACGATATGTAGAAGAATCTAATTGGTCGGTTTTTGTCTTATCTCCGTCAGCCTAATACCTGCTTTTTTTCCCCCTTCTAATTGGAGCAAATTTTTTCTCTGCTTTTTTTTTTGGTGTGATCTTTTTTGGGCTCCCTGTTACTGAATTCATTTTGGGAAAGTGATAATGAAGTATGTGAAAAAAAAAAAGAAACATAACAACATTTGAATTTATAATATTTCAAGTGAGAATTAATTAGTTGTTTAAAGGAAAGTAGAAAGCTGGAAGAACCTGTACAACTAATTGATAATATCTTATTTATTATACATCCCTTTTTTGTTGATTTTAAATTAGACACCACCATATATACACATAATGTTCTCTAGAGCTTTTAGAATCCCTACTGCCAGATTAGCCATCAAACCAATTAGCCCAGTTTTCAACAAGGCTGCTTTACAAACCGCTTTCATCAAGCCAATCAGAATGTACTCTTCTCACGATGAAGAATCTTTTGAAGAATTCACTGCTAGATACGAAAAGGAATTCGATGAAGCTTATGATGTTTTTGAAGTTCAAAGAGTTTTGAACAATTGTTTCTCATACGATTTAGTTCCAGCCCCAGCTGTGATAGAAAGAGCTTTATTAGCTGCCAGAAGAGTCAATGATTTACCAACTGCCATGAGAGTTTTCGAAGCTTTGAAATACAAAGTTGAAACTCCAGACCAATACGAAGCTTACTTAGTTGAATTAGAAGATTTAAGAAAAGAATTAGGTGTTCCATTGAAGGAAGAATTATTCTCCAAGGACGAATAAATTTGATTTAAAAGGAGAAAATAAAAGAAGGAAATAGTGTTGGATTTGGATCACGTATGAGATTTAATTTAGCAAACAAGTAACCAACACAAATAAGAACCCAAAGTGTTAAATAAACCTCTTCTTTTTTACTTTAAATTTGTACTCAAGTTATATATTCCCAGGATAACGATAAATTATTATTAGAACACAAGAAAGTTTTTAGTTTATTTTTTTATAATTTGGAACAAAAAATTACATTTCATTATATATCCTAGGTTTATTCTTCGTCGTCTTCTATAACAATTTTTCTTTTCTTGACGACATGTTGATCTTCGATATCTTCTTCATCACTGGTCAAGTTTTGGTTGGAATTATCATCAGCTTCTGAAAAGTCACTTTCTCCTTCATCATCAACTACAGCGGATTTCCTATCAGTCTCTACATCATCATCATCTGTGTCGTATAAATCACTATCTGAGTCGGAATCAATTTCTTTTCTACTTCCACTATCATTCAAAGCCTTTGGATCATTGACTGCTTCAACGGCATCAATCCAGTCAGTGTAGACATCTACAGGATCAGACAAAACATTAACCTTTGTTTCAAAGCTCACATTACATTTGTTACAATGCAATGTTCCGATCATTGATATTCTTTTATCAACCGATACAGTTATACATTTATTATGGTTACAAAACGGACAGTCAAAGCTGGTATCTAAAACTACTCTAACTTTTTTAACTGGTTTTCTACTTGATTTTTTCTTGGCCATTCTATATACTGTATACCTTAGTTTCTATGGTTATACCGCTATCATTATACTCTTATAATATAGTCCTTTTTCTGTAGACTGAACTCCTGTGTGTATCTTCAAAAAACATGGAAAAACAGCAGGGGCTTTATTGGTGTCACATGGCTTATGTCCGTTATAACCAAAATACACCATATTGATCATTTCACAGCTGAAAAATTTTCTTCACCAAAAAGAAAAAAAGAAATTTCCTATTTAGGTGCTATTTGTACGTTGGGGGAAAATGACACTTTGAATGTTCATTTGGCAATGTTATACAGTACGACTGCGAAACCAAAAGAAAAAAGATTATATAGATATTCAATATGTCTTCTCAATACTCCTGTAGATTCTACGAAAATAAATATCCTGAAGTTGATGACGTTGTCATGGTTAATGTTCAACAAATCGCTGAAATGGGTGCTTATGTCAAATTATTAGAATACGACAACATCGAAGGTATGGTTTTACTATCTGAATTATCCAGTAGAAGAATTAGATCGATTCAAAAATTAATCAGAGTTGGTAGAAACGAAGTTGTCACCGTTTTGAGAGTTGACAAAGAAAAGGGTTACATTGATTTATCCAAAAAAAAAGTATCTTCAGAAGATATCATATCATGTGAAGGTAAATATCAAAAATCCAAGGCTGTCAATGTCATCATGAGACAAATTGCCGAAAAATTCAACGAAGATATCATCAGATTATACGAAGCTATAGTATGGCCTTTAGCCAAGAAGTATGGCCATTGTTATGATGCCTTCAAGTTATCCATCAACGACGATTCCATACTATCCAAAGAATCCTTTGCTAACTCTTACTTGGTCACTGATGAAATTTTAAAAGATATTAAAAAACAAATTCAAAGAAGAATGACTCCAACTGTTTTGAGATTCAGAGCTGATGTCGAAGTTTCTTGTTTCAACTACGAAGGTATTGATGCCATCAAGGAAACTTTACTAAGAGTTGAAGAAGAATTGACCACTGAAGCCACCAATGATGAAGATGAATCCATTTCTATCAAAATCAAATTGGTTGCTGCTCCACTATATGTTATTTCAACTCAATGTTATAATAAAAACTTAGGTATTGAAAAGCTAGAAGAAGCCATTGCTAAAATCGGTCAATATATTGGTAAATACGATGGTGTTTGTAATGTTGTTATGCCTCCAAAGGCTATCTCCGCCAACGAAGATGCTGAGTTAAAGGCTTTGTTAGAAAATAAGGAATTAGAAGAAAAGGGCAGTGATGAAGACAGCGATGAAGAATCAGATGACGAATAATCTGCTGATCCGTATATATCTTATAAGAGAATGCTTAATAGTATACAACTATCATATTGGCTGTTGCTTGCCTTAAATCCGACACACGGTATATTTTTTTCTTCCCCTTCTTTCAAGATTGTATCGACCCTTGAAACGAACCCCCCAATTGAACATATGTTATTGGGCTTATTAAATTAGGGATATAAGCCCAAAAGAAAGAAATAGTAAATAGTAGTAAGAAAATGAGCACAATAAGAGATAGTAAATTAGCTGGAAGTTGGTATTCAGATTCATCCAATGATTTGAAAAGAAAATTCCAAAAAGTACTGAACAATGACAATGACAACTTAGAAAAATCATCGTTTGTTTTAGCACCCCATGCTGGTCACAGATTCTGCTTGCCTCAAATATTGTCTTCTTTGAAACATTTAGATTTGGAATCAAATACTAAATCAATTATTGTTATTGGGCCAAGTCACAAAGTGGCTTTTAAAAATAAAATATACTTATCTCCGTTCAAAAAGCTTCATACTCCCTTAGGAGATTTATCTGTTGATTATGAGAGTATCCACAAAATGAGCGAGTCTATGCCAAAATATTTGAATTTGGCCAGCGAAAGTATGGATCAAAATGAACACTGTTTAGAGATCATTTATCCAGCTCTTAAATATTTGGTTGATTTGAAACAAATTCAGGATGTCAAAATTATGCCAATGATAATATCAAAATTTGATTCTGAAAGTGTACTGAAGAATGTTATCAAACACATATTCAGCACAATAAACTGCGAAGACACAAAAGTGGTTATATCAAGTGACTTTACACACTGGGGATCTCCTTATAATTATTACTTTCAGATTGATAACATAAAAAAATTTAACAAATACATAACAAATGACAATGTAGAAATACAGCTTGATATCAATAAAAGCATCAACTTACTTAATCTAGCTTCAATGCTGGTTTTATCACCAAACCAAAAAATAGATCAAACTGTTTACAATAAAATGGAGATGCCACAATTATCAAATGCTTATTCAGCCAGCAAAAAAGGCTCCATTTTACATAATTTCAAAAGTTATTTGATGGATACTGAAGACACCATCTGTGGAATGTATCCTATAATTTTTGTTTTAAGTATATTAGATGATGAAGAGTTAAGGGGTATGTTTAAACTTTCACATCAAGCATCTTTTCAATTTATTGATTACAATTACAGTAAAAAAGTCTTTCATCAAGATGATTATAGGGTATCATATGTATCGGGGTACATATCTAATTGATTAAACCTCAAGTTCGGATTTAAAATTGCTTTTTTTTAATATATATCTATATTTTTCCCAAAGAAGTAATCTCTGTTTTTTTTTTTTTTAAATTGTTCAATTTTTCACGTTTTAAAATATTTAAAATTTGTTGCTTTGATATTAAGGATTTTGATTAATCAAAAGGATTGGAAAATGTAGGAAAACCAAGAAATAAACATCTCTATTAAAGTTTAATTCAATATTTTAAAATGGCTAAAGCTAGAGGTAGAAGACAACATAAGCATCAAACAGACGAAGAAGTCAACGAAGATCAAATCGATGTTAATGTTTTACAACAACAAAACTACGGTTCTGAAATCAACGAAGATGGTCAACAGCCTACTCCATCATCCAATGGTAAAGATCCAAATACCTTTTTTGGTGTTTTAGATACTGAAGAATTAGAATATTTTAAGAGACAAGAAGCTACATTATCTATAAATACATTTGAAACAGATGAAGATAAGAAGAATTTCATTCAAAATACCATCAAGGAAGCTAACAAGAAAGAACTGAAGTTAGCCACTTCTCAAATTTGCTCCAAACTGATGGAAAGATTGATACTAGAGTGTGAAGAAACTGATCTTATCAAGCAAATTTTCAAGAATACTTTAGGATTCTTTTATAACCTTTCATGCCAAAAGTACTCATCCCATGTAGTCGAAACTTTATTAATCAAATCTGCTGAAATTGTTGAAAAGGAATTGTTGGCCCAATACGATGGAGAAGATTCAATGGAATCTTTGATGATTGAAATGATTCATGAATTCCAAGATAACATTGATCATTTATTAACTCATCAATACGGATCCCATGTATTAAGAGTATTATTGTTAATTTTTGCTTCTAAATTCATTCCTAATACCACTGAAACCAACTCTCAATTGAGATCAAAAAAGTCTAAGATTGCCAGAAAAATGATTCAAATTAAAGACACAGAAACATTCAATAAGAGTTATAAAACCCCAAGCACTTTTAAAGTTGAATTGAAAAAGATTTTAACCACTTTTTACGAAAGCTTGCCATTAAGTGAAGAAGATAACAGCAAAGCCACTGAACAACTAAGAGAATTGTCTTTGAACAAGATTGCATCTCCTGTTATGCAATTGATCATTCAAGTTGAAGGTATTTATGATAAGGACAGAAAGTTCTATGGTTTAATTTTCAATTCATCCAAGGAACTAGATTCCAGAGATAACAAAGAAGAATCATATGTTAATTTCTGTATCAATGACTCTGTTGGTTGTCATTTCTTAGAAAACTGTTTGATTAACATTAAACCTGTTTACAGAAACAGATTATTCAAGCTATACTTAGAATCTAAAGTTGAAGATTTTTATAAAAGAGCTATGCTACAAGAAAATCATCAAAATGGTATTTTCATTTTAAAAGCATTGATTGAAAACTGTAACTTGAACGATGCCAGAAAAATCTTTACCATCTTGATTCCATTAATTGAAGTTCCTCAAATTTACAAAAACGAATTTAGCATGGATTTGGTTGGTAAGCTATTAGAATTTTCTAACAAAAATGATAATTACATGAGAGAAAAGATTATGAAGAAATTACTAGGTGATTACAACAAGGACTCTGAAAATAACGATAAATTTATGGAAGATGTTCTGAAATTAGAGGGATCTACTTTAGGTAACAGAAAAGATGATTGGCCAACTTCTGAAGAAAGAAGAAGAGCTTTGTTCATGGAGACATTAATCAAGTATGATCCGAAATTCTTGAACATTTTGATTGATAACTTACTATTTGTTGAAGAACATAAATTGATTGATATGTGTTTACACGGTTGTTTTTCATATGTTATAGAAAACGCTTTGGAAGTAACCAAAGTAGAGATCATCAAGAGAAGACAATTATTAAACATATTCAGTAAATACGCCGTTGAACTTTCTTGCAATGCATTTGGTTCACATGTTATGGATAAGCTTTGGTTCTTCTCCAGTAAAATCATGATCAATAAAGAAAGAATAGCCCAAGCAATGTTGGGTGAAGAAGAAAAAGTCAAAAACAGTAATTACGGAAAAATGGTTTGGAAGAACTGGTCATTAGAACAATATAAAAGAAAGATGATGGATTGGAAAAAGAAATGTAAAGATCTAGATGTTGAGCTATTCCCAGATTCAAAGCCTCTACAGCATAAACCGCAAAAAGGTGGTTTGAATAAGCCACAAGGTGCTAAAACCACTTATAACAGTTTTGCTCCTAGAAGAGAAAAAAGAAAATATGAACAAGATAAGCCTGAATATGATCAAAATTATAAGAGATCTAGATAATTATTAGAAAACAAAAAAAAACTTACTATATACTTTGTTTAAGAATTTGAGATTACTTTCTAGTAGTTACACCCAAGTAAGCAGCAACATTGTTGAACAATTCATCCTTGTCCTTTTGGGAAGTTAATAAAACGTTCATGTGTCTTTGCAAGGAATCTTCTTGATTTTCATCAACACTCAATTCTTTCAATTTTTTATCCAAAGATTCATCAGATTCGTGTAAGACAATTGGTGGGACTAATTCATAAAACAAGGCTAGCTTGAAAATTTGAATATCACTGAAGGTTGATAATTCAGACTTGGTTTTTGGATAATCAACATCTTGAGGAGGTTCTTCACCATCAGCATTCAAGATCAAAGCCAAAGGATCAGCATCTTTGACACTGCTGTTGTTGACTCTGTTAACTGATTTGTAGTCTAAATTTAGCAATTGTCCTTGTAATTCACCTACAAGTTGTATTAAATCTTCATTTCTTGCATAATCATCGTCATCATCTTCATCACTTGAAGAATCATCGTTGGTCTTAGAAGATCCGTTTAACTTGGAGATATTCTTTTTTTGTTGTTTGACTTCTAAAGCCATCAATCTCTCCCCGGTGGAAAGAATCAATTTGTTTTGCTTTTCAACTAAAGAAGTAAGTTGGCTAACTTGTTGTTGTAATTGGCTAATAGTGTTGTTTTCGGACATGATTTAAGTGTGTTGTTTGCACGGTTTTTGGATCTTTATTCGCTCTCTATATTTTCTATGTGAAATTCTACGTTTAAGTGTGTTTTTTTAGGGGTTACGCATTCGTTTACCCCCTAATATAAAAAGCAAGCCAACAGCGCACCAGTGACTACAGATCGCACGTGAAGCCCAGTAAGAAACTACGTAATATAACTGATTTGATGTTCTCGAAGTTCATTAATGCTATTTATATATCTTGAATTAAAAAAAATATTACAAAGACGTTTACCAAGCATTAGTCTTTTTCTTAGGTTTTTGTTCTTTCTGGTTAAGTAGCTCGAGTTCTTTTAATCTCTTTTTGGAGTGTTTATTATTCTTACTTGCTAAATCAGCAGCCAATTGAATCTTATCGGCAGTTTCAGATTTCTTAGCTAGTTTACGTCCACCTTCCGCAAGTTCGTATGTGTCTAAGAAATCGTCAAGTAAGCCTTCAAGATCGCCTCTTTCTTTGTTCATATCAAACTCTTCATAGTCGTCGTCATATTGATCATCTTCGTAGTTTTCATATCCACCAATAACTTGATCGAACTTATCATCCAGCACAGTCATTATTTCTGTTCTTGGTATGGCAGAGGAAGACATGGAAAATCCAGAAACATCAGACATAGCACCTTTTTTACGTCTTTGTTTTCTTGAATTGTTACCTGTCTTTTTGGCATTGTTGAATGTGGGTAGGTCACCAAAGTTGTCTTCTTCTTCAGAGAAATCCTCTTCTCCATAATTGTTCATGGAATCTAAATCTTGATCTTTACTGAAGCCAAAGTTAATTTCTTTTTGTTCTTTTTTCATGGCTCTCATATCTTGTCCCCATGATATCTCGTTTACCTTAGCTATGTTTTCTATGCTGAAAGGATCATCGGTGTTTATGATTTCTTTTTTGATTATAGCTTCTTCTTCAATATCATCTGCATTAAAGTTTTCGTCATCATAATATTGATCATCAAACTCATCTAAATCCCAGTTTTCTTCTTCGCCGTTAACTGCGAAATCATCCATTTCATCACCCTTTCCTCCTTGTAACAATTGATTGAAAAAGTCTTCATCATTAGAATCAGCTTCTTCAATTAATTCTTCTAAATTCAGTTCTTCCTTTTCCATCTTTTTTCTAATATCTTCATCAATTTCAACATCTTTATTGACAACATAGGCTTCATCATCTAAAGCGGTCAATACTTCCTTCAATCTTGGATCCATATCTGGCTTAAAACCCTTTAATGAGTCCAAAATATCGACTTGTCTTTCTAAATACGCATCAGTGGCTCTTCCGAACTCAAAATTAGGTTTTTCTTCACCTTCCTTCAACATCAAATCACCAAACAATTCTTCTAATGTTACTTCTTTTTTGGCTGGAGCATTTTCCATTCCTGGCGCAGCAACAAATACAGCTGTTGGATCTTCACCTATAGGTTTCAAATGTTGCAAATAATCATATTCATCATCGTCATATAAAATACCATAATCGGCTGCTCTACCGACTTTTTCATTAGTCTTATTAATTGGTTGAGTATTTTCGCTTGTGCTTGATGACTTTTTAACATAAGGGTTTGTGGAGACCAACTCAGGTACCTCAGATTTAGGCTCACCAAAAAGATTAGACATCATCATATGTCTATTTTCCTCTTGTTTTCTAGCTTTGGTCTTTGTAGCTGATGGCATCAAGATGAACTTAGGAGCATTGTCGTCATAGTACAATGGATCATCCATTGGTCTTGGAACCAACTCAAAATGTTGTTTATTTTGAAATTTACTGTTATTCTTAGCCATTGTGGAAGTTGATAAATGGTCTGTGGTATCTGGTTTTCATTAATGTTTTAACTCACTTCCACTGCCTTTGATTACCTTCTTAGTAGATTTTCAATTTTTTCTTTTTTGAAGAATTCATTTTTCACCCTAAAACGGTAAACACGAATGGGAGCAAAAAAAAAAAAAAAGAAATTTAAAATTTTTTAAAATATTTCAATTATATATTGGATTATGACAAGCATTTGAAGATATTTAGAAGACCAAAAGACGGGTTTAAGTGGCTAGATACCAAGTGATTTAGGAACTATACAAATAACAGAATGTTTATATTAACTAAAATATCAGATCTTATAAAGTTACCACCAGATACATTCAACGAAGATCCACTAACAGCTATAAAATACCAAATCAATAAGAAATATGCAAACAAGGTAATTAACAGACTAGGATTGGGTGTTTCTTTATATGATGTTTTGAGCATGGAAGATGGGCAAATTAAGCCCGGTGATGCAAACGCATATATCCAAGTGACCTTCCAACTCATAGTATTCAAGCCAATGATAGGAGAAATCATCACAGGATTCATTAAATCAAGTAATATTCAAGGTATAAGAGTCACTTTATTCCCACCAACAGACAGTAAAAATAACCAAAGTAATAGTAAGTATCTTTCAGATGCCAAGAAGGGAAGTGTGGAGTTTTTTGATGACATTTATATTCCTAAAGAAATGTTATTTGAAGGTTGTTACTTTTCTGTAGAAGAACAAATTTGGGTTTGGAATACTGATGGAAATGATGAAACAAAGGTTTTCTTTGATTTAAATGAAAAAATTAGATTCAGAGTTGAAAAGGAAATCTTCTTTGATATAAAGCCAAATATGAAAGAACTTCAAGAGAAAGAAAGATTGCTAGAAGAAAAAGGTGAAGATGCACTAAACGATGAAGATTCTGAAGGTAAAGTGGGATCAGATGACGATCCAGCACCATACATTATTATAGGTAGTTGTCAAACTGACGGTATGGGTCTAGTAGCATGGTGGGAAGAATAATTCAAACCAAGATTACGTTAATGATCTGTAGTTTTTTTTTTTTTATAGAGACCTTTTTTTTTTTTAATTTTAATGAAATCTAATATGTTTTATGATTGTAGAATTCTATTAACGACATATATATTAATTGTATTGCATGTATCTGGATGTACTACTGAACTTTTTATAACCATTGATAACCTTCTCCACGGCCTGTAGGAAGTCTTTCTCAGTAGCAACTTTTCTTCTAGCTCTTATAGCAAACATACCAGCTTCTGTACACACTGATCTCAATTCAGCACCTGTAGTATTTGGGCATAATCTAGAAATCAATTCCCATCTTATTTTTCTTTCAACAGACATGGACTTTGCATGAATCTTAAATATATTGGCTCTACCTTCCAAGTCTGGCAAACTAAATTCGACTTTTCTATCAATTCTACCTGGTCTTAATAAAGCCGGATCTAGTGTATTTGGTCTATTAGTAGCGAACATGACTTTGATATTACCTCTTGGATCAAACCCATCTAATTGAGTGATCAATTCCAACATGGTTCTTTGAACTTCATTATCACCACCTTCACCATCATCAAATCTAGCACCACCAATGGCATCAACTTCATCAAAAAAGATTATGCAAGCTTTTTTGGTTCTGGCCAATTCGAATAATTCTCTAACCATTCTAGCACCTTCACCAACATATTTTTGAACTAATTCTGAACCAATTACTCTTATAAAGGTAGCATCGGTTCTGTTGGCAACAGCTCTGGCACACAAAGTCTTACCTGTACCTGGTGGTCCATATAGTAAAATACCCTTTGGTGGATCAATACCTAACTTAGCAAATCTTTCCGGTTGTAACAAAGGTAATTCAACAACTTCCTTCAATTTATCAATTTGTTCTTTACATCCACCAACATCATTGTAGGTGACATCTGGTTTTTCTTCAACAGTCATCATGGTGACACTTGGGTCTATTCTTGGTGGCAATGGTAGTTCAATATGGTACTTTTGTCTATCAACACCAACTCTCATTCCTTCTTCAACATCAGTTGGGGATAATTTATCACCTAGAGCAACAACGTACTTGGCAATTTGTTTCATGTTGATGACATACTTGTATTCAACATCATCTTCTTCGTCTTCGTCATTATCTTCAGAAGGTTGATTGAATGATGATTCAACTCCATCAAAAACACCTCTAGGGATTTCACCGGATTGCAAAGCTTGGTTAACAACATCACCTAGATTATTCAAACCAGTTGTCTTTCTCTTCTTATCTTTAATAATTTTGGTACATCTGGCAACTTGAAGTGGATGTTCTTCTTGCAATCTTTGTGAATCACCCATTATATCCCATAAATGTTGTGGTGCTAGACCTGTGTCTGATTCTTTAACACCTGAGATCTTTATTATGTTTTTCTGTAATTCTTTTATATCATCCTCCAAATCTTTCAAAGCATCCATGTAAGGTGCCTTTCCGTAGGTCTTTAGAACTTGTATATCATCTTCTGAAAGAGGTTGTTGTGCACCTGAAGTGTCTTTCTTAGATTCATCCTCAATAGGTTTTTTGTATTTTTCCCAATCGTTTCTTGGTGCCATCTTTTCAATATGGTTCTTTAGATATATGTGGTATGTTTGGGGTCTTTGTTTTATCTGATTATTACCTAGATAAAGCACTATCAATTGTTACTTATAAATTATTATTTTTTTTGCCACCGTGTGAGTTAAACGATCTTAAAATTACCAGATATTTATGGTGTATTTTTTTTTTTGGTGGTTCAGTGCCGTGGTTACTTGTTTAGGAAAGTGTTTAAAAGACAGGGTAACTCCCATTTAGGAAAGTGTTTAAAAAACAGGGTAACTCCCATTTAGGAAAGTGTTTAAAAAACAGGGTAACTCTCGTTTAAGAAAAATCTACAAAGACAGGGTAACTCCCATGCAGTCACATGACCCGCTCTCTAGCCCGTTTTTCGGGCATCAAAAAAAGTCAAAAATGTAGAAAATTTTTCCCTCAGCAAAAAAAGAAAGAAAAAAATCGTATACGCCTACTAGCAAAACGCTAGTATGAAGACTATGGGGGAATAACGTAAATAACTCAATAATTTAAAACTTGATTTTTTTTAAAAAAATTTGCTATAAACAAATTAACCAAACATAGTTTCTTATACTTCACATAAACAGTATATAGTAGGATAACCCAAAGGACTATCTTTACACATTTTTTTTTTTCCATCAAAAATAAACAATGTTATCTCAACTTTTTAAACAACATAATCCTATAATCAAGTCCAGCTTGACTTTGTCCAGAAGATTACAAAGTACTACTGCTGCCGACATCTCTAAAAAATACAACATCATTGATCACGAATACGACTCTATTGTTATTGGTGGTGGTGGTGCCGGTTTGAGAGCTGCTTTTGGTTTATCTGAAGCTGGTTTCAAGACTGCTTGTATTTCCAAAGTTTTCGTCACCAGATCCCATACTGTTGCTGCTCAAGGTGGTATCAATGCCGCTTTAGGTAATGCCCACAAGGATAACTGGAAACATCACATGTACGATACTGTTAAAGGTTCCGATTGGTTAGGTGATCAAGATGCCATCCATTACATGACTAAAAATGCTCCAGCTGCCATTTATGAATTAGAACATTACGGTGTTCCTTTCTCCAGATTCCCTAATGGTAAGATCTATCAAAGAGCCTTTGGTGGTCAAACCAAGGATTACGGTAAGGGTGGTCAAGCTTACAGAACTTGTGCTGTTGCTGATAGAACTGGTCACTCCATTCTACATACTCTATACGGTCAAGCCACCAAGCATGATACCGATTTCTTCATTGAATACTTTGTCTTAGACTTGTTAAAGTTGAACGGTGAAGTTGTTGGTTGTATTGCTTACAACCAAGAAGATGGTACCATACATAGATTCAGAGCTCATAATACAGTCGTTGCCACTGGTGGTTACGGTAGAGTCTATGCTTCTTGTACCTCTGCCCACACCTGTACCGGTGATGGTGGTGCCATGGTATCCAGAGCTGGTTTCCCATTGCAAGATTTAGAATTCGTTCAATTCCACCCAACTGGTATTTACGGTTCCGGTTGTTTGATCACTGAAGGTGCCAGAGGTGAAGGTGGTTACTTAGTCAACTCTGAAGGTGAAAGATTTATGGAAAGATATGCTCCTTCCGCCAAGGATTTAGCTTGTAGAGATGTTGTTGCCAGAGCCATTACCCAAGAAATTGCTGAAGGTAGAGGTGTTGGTCCAAAGAAAGATCACATGTACTTACAATTATCTCACTTACCAAAGGATGTCTTAGCTGAAAGATTACCAGGTATTTCTGAAACCATTAAGATTTTCTCCGGTATTGATATCACCGAAAAGCCTGCTGAAATTCAACCAACCGTCCATTACAATATGGGTTTGATTCCAACTAACTACCATGGTCAAGCTTTAACTGTTGATGAAGCTGGTAAGGATCAATTCATCAAGGGTCTATACGCCTGTGGTGAAGCCGCTTGTGCTTCCGTTCACGGTGCCAACAGATTAGGTGCTAACTCCTTGTTAGATTTAGTTATTTTCGGTAGAGCCGTTGCCCATCATATTAGAGATACCACAAAGCCAGGTGAAGCTCATAAGCCAGCTCCAGCTGATTTAGGTTTCGAATCATTATTAAACTTTGAAAAATTAAGAACTGCCAAGGGTACCAAGAGAACCGCTGAAATCAGAGAACACATGCAAGACGTTATGCAAAAGCATGTTTCTGTCTTCAGAACTGAACCATTATTGCAAGAAGGTGTTAACCAAATGAAGGAAGTCTCCAAGACCTTCAAGGATGTTAAGGTTGAAGATGACTCTTTGATCTGGAACTCTGATTTAGTTGAAACCTTAGAATTACAAAACTTATTAACTTTAGCCAACCAAACCGCTGTCTCCGCTTTAACCAGAAAGGAAAGTAGAGGTGCTCACGTTATTGTTGATCCTGTCACCAAGGAACAAGTTCCAAGAGATGATGTTAACTGGTTGAAGCACTCCTTATCATACCAAAAAGATATCACTGATGACGTTGAAATGAAGTTCAGAAGTGTTGTTATGACCACTTTGGATGAAACTGAATGTCCTCCAGTTCCTCCAGCTGTAAGAGCCTACTAAGTATTATGACCCATCAATGACTGGTATCTATTTTATACCACAGTATATACATTTTAAAATGATTAATTTCAGTTATATTTATTAAATATCACCAGCTTTATGTTTATATTGGCCATTTTTTTTTTTTTTTGGTTCAGAATTGTTCATTAAGCGATGTTTATCATAGTTATTCACCGTTTTCAACGCATATTTGAATTCTTTGCAAAAAAAACAGTAAAGTATTTAAAAAACAGCTTTACATAACCAAAAACAAAACAAGAAAGAGACTCGCTATTATTTAATATGTCTGGTTCAAAACAGTATATGGCTGTAAACGGTTGTCTTCATGGTCAGTTTGAACAACTTCTGAGTTTAATAGATCCTTCAAACACAGATCTGCTCCTTCTTTTGGGTGATTTGCAATTACTATCGAAGAAACAAGATTTATCTTCATGTTCTATTCCTTATAAGTACACATATGGTGGAGATATAAGCAAAATAACGGACTTTGAAAGAATCATGAATAACAAAAACGACAAATTAGCACAATCCCTTCAACAGATAGGTTTAGTTTTGGGTATTGGAGGAAATCATGAAAACATGGGACTTTTGGAATTGCTTCCCTTTGGTGGCTTTGTTTTGCCAAATTTTTTCTATATGGGATTCTGTAATATTATTAAGTACAAGGGCTTGAAGTTGTGTGGTATTTCAGGAATTGTTAATGACTCCAATGTATATAAAGATAGAGAATTTGGTTTTTCTCAAAGTAAAGGCTTAGAGCAAACCCAATGGTGGAGATTGAATAAAGTGTCCAGTTATCATGTTAGATTTTTTGAAACCTTGCCATTATTGCTTTATGAAGAAGACGATATTGATTTCGTTATGACCCATGATTGGCCACAAAATGTATTTCATAATGAGGCCCCAGAAATTGAAAACAGACTATTAAAGATCAAACCTTTCTTCAGAGATGACATTAAAAGCGGAAAGCTTGGCTCAACTTTGTATGACAAAATCATGGATAACCTAAGGCCTGAGATATGGTTTTCTGCCCATTTGCATGTTAAATATAATACTACGATAGAATACGAAAATGGTGATTCTACTCAATTTGTCGCTTTGGATAAATTAATGCCTCGTCGATTAGCAGATGGAGTTAAGCAGTTTGAATTTCCAGGAGAATCCACTGATGATGATGTTGGAAATTGCTGCATAGAATTAGATGAAAGTTTTTTAAAAGTGCAAAAATGGTGCTACATTAATAAGGAAAGAATTTTTAATGAAATTAAGATCTTGGAGTCAACTCCCACTGAAATAGATAATGTGCTGGCTACAATTAAAAAATGGCATCAACATGAAAAAGACAGTGTAGTCATAGAGAAAGCTTTGACAAAACCATTTTATGATGAAAACGTGGAAGAATACACTAAGCAATACTTGATGATGAACTTGGGAATCAATGTTGGACCGTTTTTTTCATAAAAGTTGATTTCATAAATGAATTTTATATTGCAAATATATAAATTTAAAATAATATTGAATGTTCAACATATCGAACATGTTTAATATTACGTTTAAACTTTTGTTTTTTTTTTTTTTTAAATTTTGAATATTTTTTTTGGTTAAGGGTTTTTATCATTATCAAGCTTAGAACTTGTAGACGTTTTGCTTGGAAGCACCTAAGTCAGCTAATACACCGGTGACTTCACCTTGATCAGAAGGACTGTTCTTTGGACCAGAGAAAGCCTTCATGAATGGAGGAGGACCACAAACGAAAACTTGGTTTTCTGGCTTAACATGAGAGGTTAAATCTTCCTTGGTGATGAAACCCTTCTTGAAGTCACCCTTAGAAGATTCAACGTTGTCTAAGTAGTACTTGACTTCAAATTGTTCAGGGTGCTTGGCAGCAATGGAGTCTAATTCCTTCTTCAATAAAATATCGCTTTGGGACTTGTTACCGTAGAATAACTTGATCTTGGTCTTGTCTTCTGGGTTTTTGGTGATTTCATTAATCAATTGGTACAATGGAGTAATACCGGTACCACCACCTAATAAAACAATTTCTGGGAATGAGTTTGGCTTCCAATCCCACTTTAAGATACCACCCTTGAAAGTAACAGAGTCACCTTCCTTTAAGCTGTGGATATGAGTACCAAACTTACCGTCTGGGTAACGCTTGATAACTAAATCTAAAGTACCCTTGTGGTCAACATCGGTAGTTGGAGTGTAAGGTCTGATAACGTTGCTACCCTTTGGAGTAACGTACTTGGCTAAAATACAAGAAGCAGTCTTTAAACCAGAAACTTGTTCTGGGTCTTCAAAGGCAAAGGTGAATCTCTTGGTATCGTGAGATAATTCTTCGATCTTGGAAATCTTTAAATCGATCCAGTTACCATCACCTAAGAAAACCTTGGATTTGTCAATGGTTTCGTTAGAAATAGTAGAATTCTTGAAGAAGTTTAAGGATTGAATGTTTTGCTTCAAAGTAGCGGCTAATTCCTTGTTTTGGTTTAAGTAAACTCCAGTGGCGGAGACTGCAGCAACTGTGGCTAAAGTTGGATATAAGTATTTAGATTTGAACATCTTTTTTTTTACTATGTTGTGTTTGGGTTGTAGTATAATCCAATTCCTTAATTATTCAATATTTTAAATATTTATAAAGGGGTTAAGTTTCAATTTTAAATCTAACGCATATTTCATTTTTAAGGAGGTCCGAAAGCATAAAAAAAAATTTTTTTTTGACGTTGTATAAAAACAGCGTTTTCGGAATTAGTGTGGTTAAAATCTAAGGAAATGTATTATTTGACACACGTGTTGGGGGAAAAACGACAGGCAGAATTTAAGGTTGAGAAAATGGGGATTAGTAATGTTTACCTAATTGGGTTAGTTAAACGGTGGTAAGCTTAATTGTATAAGAAGTATGTTGTTTTGAATAACCTTTATGTAATTATTTATATATGTGTTTTTTTTGAAATGTAATCTTTTTCCTTAACACGTGACCATATATAAACAAAAGTCTGGTTATGACCGCTATGTATTGATGAAGTCCCCCAGAACAGTATCTCTGGCTTTTGGGATTTCATTTATGACATCTTCAGCAACACAGCTTATACCGTGTAGGTCATAAGCCTGCCTAGATGCTTGTCTCATTATACAGCAACCTGTGAGAACTGCGTTGAAGTAGTCGTTTTGTGAAGTTTTTGAGTTAGCCAAGCTTTGTTTTATTTCTATCCATAGCAAGAGAGTAGATACAACACCAGTTAAACAATCTCCTAGTCCACCACATCTTTTCAATCCGCCTTCGTAAGTGCATTCTTCTTTTATTGAAAATCCGTGTTTACTCAATAAACCTATTTTATCAGTGTTTCCTTTTACTAATACCATGATTTGATGATCCTCGCTTGATTCTTCAAAAATCAAAGGTATGGAATCTTTCAGATGCTTAAACTCTCTTTCATTTGGAGTTATGATCAATCTGTCTTTACCTTTAGTCAGTATTTTTAAAATAAAGTCATGGACTACTAAGATCCAATCCCAATCCTTCTCAAGTTTATCTTTGCCAAATAGCACCTTTTGTGTTATCAAAAATATACCATCTGCATCAATTACTATAGGAATCTTTTTTTGATTATTGTCGATCGAATCTGCAATGATTTTTAGTTGTGCAACTACAGAGTTTTTAAATAAATTTTTAGCTTCTAAATCATGTTCATACATCGGATCATTAATTCTGGAGAGTCCAGGACCAAAAACTATTCCATCTTTGTTATCTGAATACTGTTTGAAGCTTTTGGTATACTTAAGATCTGTGTAGTCTAATAAGGGTAGAGGAGACACCATAAAATCACTAGATTTCATTCTTGTTAGCAAAAGTAAATCTCTGTCTGGCGATAATAGTAAATAAGGTAAGTCGACTCCCATTTTTAATGCTGCTAGGGAAGGAAACCCGGCTGCACCTGGAAATCGCATTGACCCAGTCAGTGCCAAATGTCTTCCTAAACTCCCTTTAAAGGAGATGTCTGCTTTGCGTGGTAAAATTCGCTTTGTTTGATGAATGATGTTTTTCATATCGTTGCTCATAGTTGAAAAAAAAATATATATTTGCTTTTATACTGTATTTTTGGTATTATATTTATATTTTACTTATGTTTTCAGATATTCATGTCTTTAAGGGTCATTAATATAGGGGAAGATTGTAATACCTTTATATTTGTCTTTGTTGGTGTAGCGTTTCAAAATTACACGTGACTAAGTTTTTATATCCGAAACTATAGACTATTTTTTGTCATTTGATTTGTTACATTTGTGATTGTAGACAAAAAAAAAAAAAAGTTCCACCAAGGCAAAAAGACAAAAAAAAAAAAAAAGAGCTACTATATATTATAATTTGTGTGGAAAAATTTGTCTTACGCAGAGTGGAACTGTGCATGCCCTACGGGTTAAAAACCATCTGATGATAAGACAAACTAATGGGCAAACAGATACCACTAATTTTATTACTCAAATATAACAGTAAACGAAAAAGTAGTGTGAAAAAAAATACATATAGCATGGAAAATTTTTTATGGTGATAGTTTTTATTACTATTCCTCTCTTTATATAAACATTTGTTTATAAAGAGATCATTACAAGCGATTCTTAATTAATTATAATTATTTCAAAATATTGACTATATTGATATTATTAACAAAAAACATACAGTAAGTAAACCACACACATAAACAAATACAATAAATAAATATGCCTAAATTAATCTTAGTTAGACACGGTCAATCCGAATGGAACGAAAAGAACTTATTCACCGGTTGGGTTGATGTTAAGTTATCCGAAATTGGTGAAGCTGAAGCCAAGAGAGCTGGTGAATTATTAGTCAAGGAACAAGTCAACCCAGACATTTTATACACCTCTTTATTATCCAGAGCTATCAACACTGCCAACATCGCTTTAGCTCAAACCGATAGATTATGGATTCCAGTCAAGAGATCTTGGAGATTAAACGAAAGACACTACGGTGGTTTACAAGGTTTAGACAAGGCTGATACTTTAGAAAAGTACGGTCCAGAAAAGTTCCAAACTTACAGAAGATCTTTCGATGTCCCACCTCCACCAATTGCTGATGACTCTGAATACTCCCAAAAGAACGAAGCCAGATACTCTCACTTACCAAAGGACGTTATCCCAGCTACTGAATCTTTAGCTTTAGTTATTGACAGATTATTACCATACTACAATGACGAAATTGCCAAGGACTTATTAGAAGGTAAGGATGTCATGGTTGTTGCTCACGGTAACTCCTTAAGAGGTTTAGTCAAGTACTTAGACAACATCTCTGACGACGATATTGCTGGTTTAAACATCCCAACTGCCATTCCTTTGGTTTTCGAATTAGATGCTAAGACTTTAAAGCCAACTAAGCCATACTACTACTTAGACCCTGAAGCTGCTGCCGCTGGTGCCGCTGCTGTTGCCAACCAAGGTAAGAAATAAGTTTACATTAGAATGTAATGAATCTTTTTTTTATGCAAATATATATAAACTTGTTGAAATAGCGCAATGTCCAAATGATGATCAACTCAATGATTTTAACTGTTTTACTGTTTGAATAGCACTATGCGTGTGATTGTTAACTGTCACGTGCAGTTTTTATTTCCCCATCGGATTTAAACCTCATTTTTTGTCCATCGGACTTAACGCCCTTATCTCCATTCTCAACAATCCTGTCATCACGTTATTTCTGTTTTTTGGTCACCTTAGGCCGACCGATAGGACGATTTTGTTAGCTGTTTTTTTGACTACGGGGAAAACGTAAACAGAAGCTTAATTTAGGGGACTCGACTAAGAATTTCAATGTATTTTAAATTTAACCAATATTTTCCACAGAAGAATATATCAGCAATAAAAACCACAAATTTGATAAGAGAAATAAGGCATTATGGGTCTGTTCAATAAAATATTTAGTTCTAATTCTACTTCATGTAGCCAACAAAGTGAGAATACCAGAAAGAAAAGAGCCAATAGCATCAACAATGGTTCTATGCATACGGCAAATGAATCTGTAAGATGTGAACCTGGACCTTTGAAATCACAATGTGAAAAGGCTATAAATACGAATACGAAGAAATGTAATTTTACGCAAGAAACTAAAGATAACTGCCATAAACGTGACAGATCAAAAACTCTTGATAACATGTCTAGAATCTCCAGAGCATACACAACAGGGCAATTGCTAAGCAAAAAGACTATAGCAATGTCTGATTTTTTAGAATACTGGAGAAAAGAAAATCTTTCGATGTTCCATCCAGAGAAAAACAGAGAAGAGTTTTTAAGCTACAAGCCTGGTAATGGATCTAATTTCAATGTCAATCAAACGTTGCAAAACGAAGAGAGATCATCTCCTTTGAAAAGAAAATCCTGCTTCAAAAAAGGCACTTTAATGGAGCACAAAAAAAGATTGTTAAAATATCAGCAATCAAGACTATTTAATTCTAGTAATTCTAGTGATAAGTCAAGTACTAATAGCGATTCAAATAAAAGTAAATCGAAATCTAATCTTTCTAAGCTACTATTTGGTTCAAATAGTAAATCATCCGGCTCTAATGACAACTTGAACAAAATACCTTTGAGAAAGTGGTCTTCACAACCAAATTATAGTGTTGACAAGGAATGTGAATATGACCTATATGGCATGCACGATTATTACGACAACGAGGATCATTCAACAAGTCAGCAAAGCAAATTAGGGAAAAATAATTTCACAAACAATGACCTGCAATTGGTTGAAAATACTAGAGCAAACAGCAATACCTCTCTAGTCTCTTTAGACTCAATGAACAGTGACAGACCAAACAGAATACTAGACCAGTTTTCTTCAGATGATGATACGAGTTCAGACACAAGCAGTGAATTGAATATACCTATTATATCTCCGATAACCAGTATAGATGAAACCCCCTCTAGTATGTACAGTACTGATTATGAAAACTTTAAAGTTCCACCAGGTTTAGAGGATGTTGCTATTCCTAAACACATCCATTTTGACAAAACTGTATTTACTACTGATCCTCCACAACAAATATGCTCTAAACAACCTAGAAAAGGTGATGTTGTTGTGATGAAGGATGGTATAGTAGTAGTGAATAATGAAAAAAGAAAGCATATGCTAGACGGAAGCGCTTTACAGTCCGATAATTTGGATGGTGTGGGTAAAGGAACACATGGGTTGACTGTTGGTGGAAGAGGTGTATTGAAATTACTATCTGATGAAGATAGAGAAGCTTTAGAAAAAAATTTGGAATGGAGATATTACAAAGATTTGAATGACATTAACGGTAAAAATTTCAAACCACTACCTGATATCGAAATTGATGCAAAAAATGAAGAATTTGATAGTAAAATGTTTCCAGATAAGTATAGAAACGTCACATGGAGAGACATATATCAAAGAATTTGTCACTTAAGAGAGATCTTGCCTATTGCATCAATAGTTCAGCAGATTCCTGAGGAATTACCAGATCCGGATACTGGTGAGATTCAATATAAAAGCTGTATTCCAATGATTACATTAAAGAATAACAAGCCTTCAATGATTGAAATTTTGACTTTTTGTGACTTTGTCAGTTGCACCATTGTTGAAACATTAATATTTGACATGTGTGATATGTCATTAGATATGTTTACCAGAATAATCGATGCTGTTTCAGTAATGATCACGAATGTACAGATTTTGCACGAAAGTAGAAAAAACAAAGATGCTTGTGAAAACGAATCTATCAAATTAAGCTTTAGAAACACTCCTATTTCAGAAGATGGATTTAAAGTCTTATGTAAATTCTTCAGCACATTTGACTTCAAAACTGTTAAGCTATCTATAGATCTTTCTGTAGCTCCTGGGGTTAAGTGTAATGTTTTGAGAAAGAAAAACATTCATTGTGAAAGCGATAAAGTTCCAGATAGAATGAGTTTGATGTTGCATTGCAATAAAGGAAAAAGCATCACTGAAATCAATGATTTTGATTACGACATGACTTTTAGAGATGCAGATTGGGCTTTGTTTATAGCATCAATAGCTTGTAATCCTAGTTTAAAGTTACAACAACTATTTTTAAACAATTGTGGTATTTATGATCCAAATAGAAAGAATTTTGGGTTTATTGTGCAAAACTTTTTTGAAAATATTGCTGTTAAGACTATAGAGCTCGGTGCAAGTAAAAAAGACATTGAACAATTATTTCAAATCGCTGTCAAGTCTAAAGAAGATCAAGTCAATGGTATACCAGAAGAAAAAATTCAAAAGTGTGAATTGTTGTCTTCAACTTTACTTAAGAAACTTGAAGCTGGTACAACTAAATTTAATATTAGAAAATTGTTGCTTGAAAGCCATGTATTAAGTTTCCCAAGCTTAAAGCCTGAAATTCCACTTCCATCATGTAATAATAATGCAAGTAAGAGAAACATATTGATTGATCATGCCTTGTTAGGGGATGATACCAGAAGTTACAGTATTAACAAGGATGAAGAAAATGAAATCTTCCCTATTTTCTCTAAAAATGGTAGCTTTGATCATTTAAGTGAAGAGTTGCAAAATAAGATTAAGAGTAGTCATGAAGACTTGAAGAAGTTGGACCAATCCAACATCAGAGACATGATCAAACATTGATTTTTTGCAGTAACTTACCTAGTTTATTTATTAATTCATAATCAAAAATGATTAAAACTTCATTAACCAATTGTAGTGACGTATCTAAAGACTTCGTTCTAAGTCAATTCATAATGCTTTGCAGCTGTCACGGCATTCGGAGTTTAGGCTGTGGACTGATATTTCCTAAAAGAGTAATTTCTCACTAATTTGATTAAAATTAAGGCTTCAGGTATAGAAGTGTATTCATTGTTGTTTCAGTATTGAGAACTGATATAGCTAAGAAGAGTAATTTTTATGTACTTTTTTGATACAAAATAGGTCAAAGCTCAAGCGGATTGTTTCAAGAACAAACAAAACTGAAAAAGAAGCAAAGTTTTGACTGAAATATAAAACAGTGTTAAAAAATCAGATCTATATAAACAACAAGAGTACTTGGTTGAGACTTTTAGGATCTTTGACTATATAATTGTAAAATAATAGTAAGAACCATCCAAAAACAACAACTACTCACAATGCAATCTTCTACCTACGCTACACAATCCCCTAAGGAATCTGAATCCGAAAACAAAGACTTCCACGGCTTCTTCTGGACTGGCCCATCTTGGGTTATCATTCCTCAATGTGTTGTTGCTTAAACTTTTCTAAAAAAAAAAAAGAATGAGTTGAATCCTCACAAATAGGTAGTGATAATAACTAATTTTAACCCAAATGTTTGCTCTTTTAAACTGTAACAAAACTGTTCTTTTTCAGTATATAACTTATATAGCAATGTCTCCTATAAACCAGCTGTTTTAAGCTGACTGTTTGTACCACATTTTACCCAATATTAACCTTATTTACAGCTTTATTCATGTACTCAACTCGTAGTGGTCCAGTGACTATTTAGGCATATATTTGAAGCGCTACCATTTTTTTACTTTTCTTTTGGCCAAATTGCAGTATGTCCTCATCACTTCCCGTTTGAGACATGAAAAAAACGGATTTGTCAAAAAATCAAAACAACTGTTATTAGTGACGAAATAGCATAGAAACCCTAATAAACAACCATTATCTAACAGAAAAATAAGCATGTCTCAACAGCCAGCTTTTACTTTTGGAGCTAGTAATCCATCAGATACTAAATCTACATTTAGTTTTGGTAGCTCAAACAGCGATAAGCCAGCATTTTCCTTTGGTTCTAATAACGCTAAGCCAAGTTTCGGCAACTTAGGTTCAGATACAACTGCCAAGCCAGCATTGTCTTTCGATGCCACTCAAAAAGCAGGTGAATCTAAACCAGCATTTGGTAACTTTGCTGCAACCACCAATCCACCTTTATTCTCCACAGGAGCCACAGAAAAGAAAGATGAAGCTGCTAAACCCCTATTTGGAGGATTAGGTTCTTCAAGTGATCAACAAACATTTGGTTTTGGTACCACTGAAAAGAAAGAAGAAAGCAAGCCAGTATTTGGTGGTTTTGGTACAACTGAAAACAAAGAAGAAAGCAAACCAGTTTTCGGTGGGTTTGGTGATTCAGCAGCTAAACCAGTTTTAAACTTTGGCGGTGCTGAAAAGAAGGAAGACGGCAAACCAGCATTTTCTTTTGGAGCCACTGAAAAGAAGGAAGAAGGCAAACCAGCATTTTCTTTTGGAGCCACTGAAAATAAGGAAGAAAGCAAACCAGCATTTTCTTTTGGAGCCACCGAAAAGAAAGAAGAAAACAAACCAGCATTTTCTTTTGGAGCCACTGAAAAGAAAGAAGAAAGCAAACCAGCATTTTCTTTTGGAGCCACTGAAAAGAAAGAAGAAAGCAAACCAGCTTTTGGTGGGTTTGGTGATTCAACAGCTAAACCTGCTTTAAACTTTGGAGCCACTGAAAAGAAGGAAGAAGGTAAACCAGTTTTAAACTTTGGCACTACTGAAAAGAAGGAAGAAGGCAAACCAGCATTTTCTTTTGGAGCCACTGAAAACAAGGAAGAAAACAAACCAGCTTTTGGTGGGTTAGGTGATTCAACAGCTAAACCTGCTTTAAACTTTGGAGCTACCGAAAAGAAGGAAGACGGCAAACCAGCATTTTCTTTTGGAGCCACTGAAAAGAAGGAAGAAGGCAAACCAGCATTTTCTTTTGGAGCCACTGAAAAGAAGGAAGAAAGCAAACCAGCTTTTGGTGGGTTAGGTGCTTCAACAGCTAAACCAGTTTTAAACTTTGGCGCTACTGAAAAGAAAGATGAACCAACCAAGCCCGCATTTGGTGGTTTTGGTACCACTGAAAAGAAGGAAGAAAACAAACCTGCCTTTGGTGGATTCGGTGCTTCAACAGAAAACAAAAGTGAAAGCAAACCAGTACTGTCATTTGGTGCTGCTGAAAAGAAAGAAGAAAGCAAACCATCATTTGGCGCTGCACCAAAACAAGAAGAAAAATTAGACTCCGTAAAGACTATATCAGCTCCTGTAGTAAAAACAGAATCTACAGTACCTAAATTTGTACCAGAACTTGATATTGAAAACTTAACTTTGGATAATCTAGCCAGTAAATGGATAAAATCTTTAGATAAGTCTTTAGAGTACTATAATAAATTTGGAACTAGTCTTAAAGAATGGGATGATAGCTTGACTGAAAATGGTGAAAAGTTATTAGAAGTACAAAGCTCCATGAAAGAAACTCATGAGTCCTGCAATAAAATAGGTCAATCTTTGAAATACATGGACATGCAAGCAGATGATCTAGATATATTTATGGACAAGGTTGATGCTCAATTAGACCATTTCTTGAAAGACTTGAAGACTAAGCAGATCAACGCCGGTATTGATATCACAACTAATAACCAAGCCTCCTCTAACAGCATGACAGCAAGTTCAAGTAACAACATGAATGAAAATGCCTCTATAGAACAAAAAAGGTGGAATGTATATGAAACCTCACTATCATTGAAAGATGACTTAAGTGTTTTAACTAATAATGTTATTTCAATGGCTGATGAAATTAGTGCGTTGAACGAAAACTTGAATAAATCCATGAACATAGGCATCAGTAATGATAGCGGTAATCAATTATTAAAGGTTTTAAGATCACATTCAGATGCTTTGAACGTTTTAGAAAATAAAAGCAATGCCTTGAGTTCTACTTTAGAATCTGTTTATAAATAAGAAAGTATATACAATAATCTAATTGGTTTTTTTTAAAAAAAAGAATTTAACAATGAAGTAGACGACTTACTCCATGTTATTCTCTCATTTCATTGAATAGTAGTATTATCAACTTTATAAGTGTTTGTAAGTCTGCTGAATAAGTTGCATTATCCACTGATTTATCGCTATTATTTTCAACCATCAAAGAATCTCTCTTCAATAAGTTTTTGATTTGTTGATCATGTTTTTTCAAGAACTTGCTGATACTTAGTTTTAATTGTTTATTTTCAAAGCTTAAGCTGCCAGATATAGTGACAACAAACTTGAAAATTGGAATTAGAATTTCAAAGACAGAGATCAAATCTTCGTTTTTAGATTTGGCATTATTGCCCATTGACGGTACGTTGTTATCCAATTTTATTCTAATTTGGCCAGTTAATGTTTGATTTAATGTAATAAATTCTTTAAATTCCAAATCAGTTCCCAAATTCAAATCCAATGATTCAAATCTTAGTTTATTCACAACAGACATGGCGTCATTTTGTAACAATTCATAAGCACCTAACCTGGTTGAAGCAATATCTGTCAACACACTCATTGTGAATTTGAATACAGTTAATTCATATTTAACATCATCAAAAGACAAAGCAGCATATGTATCATTATGAACCATTTCATCCAAGTTTTTGATGGAACTGATCAAATTAGACAGCATGTTACTATTACTCAAAGCTTTGATGATAAAGTTTGATTTATTTCCACTGACAAAGTTACCCAAATGAACTAAAGACTTCAAAAATAGAACACTAGTGATTCTTTCAGGACTTTGGCAACTACCATTAATGCAGTCCAATACCATAATTTCTATCAACTTTTCGTCTAGCATCTTCAAATCATGAATCAACCTTTTCAAAGTTGGATGTATAACAACTTCAACAGAAGCATTACCATTGACCTCATTTGTCTTTTCATTAGCAACTATCAATGAGGTCAAATATTTGTTCATTAAAACATATAAATCAGATCTCATAGATACAGATGTCAATGGAGATGAGATACCTTGAACTGATGCCATAAACAATTTGTATAAGTTCTTGTCATATACATTGTAACTTAAGTCGCTTAAAATATCATACAGCATGACTATCAACGAAATAAATTCTTCAGCATATTTGATATTAGAATCAATCAGTAATTCAACTTCACCTATCAAAGATTCAAAAGTGTTTAAAATGAACTTGTTCTTAACTTCAATGGATAGCACACCATCAGTAACAATTAATTGAACCAATACATTCCAATTGTGTACAACACTTTGTTGGTACTTATTAAAAATTGCTCTGGTATTTAGTTCCGTAATACTATTCTTCAAAATAAATCTCTCTTTTTCGTCTTGCTCGTCATTGGCAATAGCTAATTTTGAAGCCTTTTGCAGCCAACTATATTTAAGATCTAGTAAAGAGTCCAACTTCTTGAAATCAAATATATCTTCACCTGTTTCAGTGTATTCTTTCAAACTTAATGTATTCAATACGTATTCAAAGTTTACACCAGTATTGTATAATTCAAGTTGAGATAAGTACATCTTGGAAAAGTTATCGTAAGATATATTAGATTGATTATTGAATAACAAAAAGTCGTTATTCAAAATATCTAATAACTTAAATATTATAGGTTTGTCCCCAGAAGTGGAGCCGATCAATGAATTGATAACTTGCCCAATTGTTTGAGAATTCTTAAATTCATGAATAACTAAACTCAAAAGCTCCAATAATTCAGATCTAAACTTGAAAAATGTCATTATGGTAATGAAAGAAGGATTATTAGTATCTTTGATCAAATCAAATTTATTCTCCACGCCGTTCCAAAGGGTTGTCTTCTTATCAACAACAAAGGTCAGTCTGATTAATTCCTCTATGAACCCAATGTTAAGTAAGTATCCGGCTAATAAATTCAAATCTAAAGCAGTCATATTCTTCAATAATTCAAAGCATGCAGATAAAAGCCTCATAGGTATCAAAGGTACATTTTGTTCGTTAACAAATTCTAAACATTGAATGATTAATTTGATCAAACTTCCAAAAACAGAAACATTTGAAGAAATAAACGTTTGATAAGTTGATGGACCAAGAGTTGTGCTAGGATCCAATTGGAACCCTGAAATTAATTGAACCACCTTAGATTTTGAAGATACTCTTTCATTTAAAAACTTGATTAATTTAATTTTGTACTCAAAACCTTCCTTGGATTCCAATGGGGTGTCTAAAGCAAGCATAAAAGAATTCTTTATTGATATGGAATCTTCAGAGTTTTGTAAGATGTTAAATAGTTGATTCATTTGATGATCATCATTGCTCTCAAACATCAATGATATGGTATCTATATTGGAAATGTTCATGGCCATGTAAGGAGTAGATAAGTTCAAAAACAATTTTGTAACCAAGTCGACATCTCTTCTTAAAATATCTTTGAAAGTCTTGGTGTTTTTAAATTCAAATATGGATTTGTCTACGTAATAGTATTTAGTAGATCTTAAACCTTCTTTAATTGACGGTAAAACAGCATCATTAAAGCAATCATCAATCAAACACAAGTATTTCAAAACGTCAGTGGCTAATTCCAGTTTTTCAACCTCAATAGTATCTGTTAAAATTTTCTGATTTTGATTAACTTTGATCAAATTTAATAGCACTTCGATATTTTCTCCAATATTTAAAAAATTGGAAATCACATAGATTGCAGGATTTTCTATCAAGTATTTAACAAAATTTCTTTGAGGAACTAATAAATCCATATTGATACCTAAACAGGAATTCAGGTCAATTAGTTTTTGATAGTCAAAAGTTTTAAAACAGTTGTTTATTGTTTCTAAAATCAAGACTTGTAATTTGCTCTTCAAATAAACATCACTTATAAATTGGGAATTTACAAACAAATCATTAATCACATATTCCAAATATGGAGAGATACCTTTTTGTATTCTTTCAACAGATCCAAAGCTTACTGGTAAGATCATTTGATCAAAGGATAATACTTCAGTGTCTTTATCTAAGGTAGTTAGCTTTTTAAATAATTCAACAAATCCAAAGATCTCAGTTATGTGCTGGAAGTTGTTTTTGAAAAAATGAATATAACTTGAGGATTGTGGGTTTAAAATAAACTTGTTATCGTCTCTTTTCAAAATATGTTTACTGGAATTCTTTAAAGTATTTCCAAAAATCAAAGAGTCTAATTTGATCCAAATATCATTTCTATTATTTTTTGTAATAAAAGAGCCTACAGTCTTCATAATTAGACCCAGTAATGGAGTATTTAGGTTCATCAATTGAAACAAGATATTAGTAAAAATATTAGCAATTGTTTCCTTCTCAGAGTCTTCAAGATTGCTGGAAATGTTACCAACAAATGAAATTAATGAAGAAAGTAAAAGTACAGATTCTTCATTCAAGTTCTCAAATGAAATGTTCTTTTCTGCTTCTAAATCATTGTTTTTAGAACTATCATATTGACTAAATCTTGAATTTCTTCCCATATATCCCAAATGTTGAGGCAGTCCTTGTTTTGAGGAATTTAATCCGCCTATATTGTGTCTACCTAGATTTGTATGTCTGTTAAAAATATCAGAGTCTATTTCAGCTATATCACTATTACCAAATCCATTGTTTGAATCTTTCTTTCCATTTTCCCATTCTTGAATAGCCTGAGAAAATTCGTCTATGATAGAAGCTAAGTTATCGAAATAATTACTCTCCTTATTGATTTTGTTAACAGTGATGCTTGAGAAATTTGTTGCATTAAATTGTTTCCCTTTCATGACAAATGAAAATATGGTTTTAGACAAGTTTTTATTGTTGGCAAATGATGACAACATAATGTAGTAACAGGAAGTCATCAATGAGTCTTTACACTTGGAACCCCATTTAATGAATCCATTTAAAGCAGATTCTTTATCTTCCCAAAATGGCATACCTAACTCTTCTCTGTTGTTATAAACATAATAACAAGATATGAAAAATCTTTCAATATCGGCTTTTTTGTAAAGAGAATCTTCATTTTTGTTCAAGTTGTTAGAGTCAGCATTGAAAGTAAAAAATCCGTTATTGCTCAAGTTGGATATTTTACCATTGGCTTTGTTAGTTGAATTATTCTTTCTTTGATCTTCTATTTGCTTTTGTTGAATGCTTTTTAGTAGAGCTTCTTCTTCCTCCTCTCTTAATTGATTCAAGATAAAAGGACAATGTTCTATAAATTTGACTATTAAACTGTTTAATGAGTTAACAATAAAATAGTCTTTCAACTCAACAGATAATTCAATGGACTTGACAGTGTCTTTACTTTCTAAAATGTAGCCTGTCATTTCTATGCTAGGTAGCTTGGTATCTTGTAAACTGAATGGTAACAATTTAGGCAAGTGTTTTTCAAGTAATAATCTTACAGATCCAACTTGATCAGTTAAATCGTGTTCTTGATTTTTGGTGGTCATACTAGCAAAAATCATCAATTCTTCAATAGCACCAAGGAGAACTAACTTATAAATAGGTTTAGAAATCTTGTTTTCAAAATCCAAAGTTTGTTGGTTATAAGTTATTCTTGTTGGATCTTCTTTAAACCATTCAGTAATATTAACCAATATATTTAGGTAAATCAATACCCTGAAAGGACATAAATAAAGTTTTTCATTGGTTTCTATATCCTTTGTAATCTTATTCAATAAATTCCAAATGTAGTTTTCTTTTCCCTTATTGATCTTCTTTGGCAAAAAGTTACCAAATTGTAATAATAAAGGCAGATAGTATAATATAAAGCTGTCGTTATTATTCATATTTTTTTCACTGAAATCCAATAAAGAAAATATCTTTTTAAAATCCTGGTCATCATAGAAAATGTTCTTGTTGTTATTAAGCAAAAATCCTGTATTGAATTGAGCAATGATATCATATTCTCTTGTCAAGAAATCTCTTTTTAACTTGTTGATGTCTTTTTTCAAAGATGTGTATTGTTGGACTGTATTATCTTTATTAATGTTTTCTATAATCAAGTTGAAGTTAGAGTGTAGGTTTTCCAATGATTTAAAGATATTCTCAGTGATCAAAGTTAAATCTAGCTTCTCCATTATTATGTTAACTAATTTGTCATATTTTACAGTATTTAAATTGAAGACGTAGTTCAAAATTTGTAATAAATACTGTCTTCTCAAAAAAAAGGCAACTCTACCTTCTTTTACTAAAGAGTCTTGGGTAAGTAAAAATTCATTAATAGCTTTCTTTCTTTCAGATATATTCAACAAGAATTCAGCTAAAACTAACTCATCTATGTTTAATTCATCGGCTAGTTGTATCACTGCGTATACAAACTCTTTTGATACTTCGTATTCTATATCGTGAACTGAAAACTTTAAAGTTTCAACCTTTGTTCTAGATTCTTGGCTTTTGGTTGGGGTTACCAATAGGTTGTTCAAATCATCAACACATTTGTCTAATATCAAAACTCCATTGGTCAATCTAGTTTGTGATTGCGGCTGTTGTAATATAGAATAAAAGGTTTCTAAAACACCAATATCCCAAAACATTATATATCGATTTACTTCTATAACTGCGTCAATATCTCCAGATTGAACTTCAAAATTAAAGACCAAATAACTTCAAACAATAAAAAAGTCGAAAAAATCGCTATAATTTCGATTGGTTATGGTTCTACTGGGGGTTTTTTAAGCGTATTACTGCTAATAAGGATACTAATAATATTTAAATTATTAGTGATTTGTTTTTTTGAAAAAAAAACATGGGCTAAGGAACACCATAGAAAATTTTTAGTCGCCAAATCTGGGTTTCCTTAGGCAGGGGGAAAAAAAGAAATGTTGCACTGTATGGTACGCAGAAGGGGGTTTAAACAAGGCTGTCTAGAAGGCTCTTGTAGGGTGAAATATATAGGTTCTAGTACGGAATGGTTCATATATCTGGTGTAAACTACACTGCTTACTCGTATATGAATTTTAAAACGCCAATTGGTTTATTCTGTCGGCTACAACGGAAGCAACTACTACGGTATACAACTTGGTTCGGAGAAAAGCAATGTTTTTATGTTAAATTTTTCTTTTTTTTATGTGTAAATTGGGTGTGTATATTTACAGCTGAGAGGTATAGTTGATTCTTTGCTTAAAAGCAGTCTTTTGTACCCAAAGGGCTGTTGGTAGAACACTCGCAACGAGGTTTAATCAATGAAAACGTTTGATTTTCAGATTGTCTTATCTCCGACAAATTATATGTCACGTGTTCACGTGTAATTAATACACTCACGTGATCAATCCTGAGTGGTGTTTTTGCCTTTTCGCCAGATCCACCTGGTTATCAAATACACTTGTAGCACAACCCGTCAATAGTTCACACTCACGTACCATGAGTTGGAAGCTTAACGTTCTTTACATAACATATGTGTACTACATTATCTGGGTAGGACTGCCTATTTTTTTCAAAATTGACCCTACCACTAATAAATTTCAAAACCACATATATCTGCGAGATGAAATATTGTTTCCCTTTAGACCCAGTGTAGGAGTATTGATACCGATTTTGATAATGCTTGTTGGACTAATGATTATAGGCACTTTCCTAGGGGTTTTGTGTATCAACCAGCAGGATGCAATCAATAAAAGAAAGGCAACAAAGAAGATAAAGTGAACATCAAACAAGTGATTTATTTTTTTTTTTTTTTAATTCGTTTTCGTTTGTTAAATCTTATGAGATCTATATATAAGTGTATAATAATGATAGTGTTATATATAAGAATAAAAATGATAACCATCAATAAGCTATTTTGTATAGATTATATTTTTGATCATCTCAATTAATCACATAAAGCATTTATTTTCTTCTGAAAGAAGTACCTTCAGTCAACTTAGCTTTACCACCAGTTGGTTGACATAAAACCTTCTTACAGGATTCACAATCAACAGCGGTTTGAGCGTGAGAGAAGATGGTAGTAATGTTTAAACAACCTGGACACTTGACATCAAGGAAGTAAGATCTTGGACCTTGAACTAAGGTTTTTAATTTATGCTTTCTGGCTTCGGTGGCAGCAGATGGGTGTAATAAATCTTGAACTAAAACCTGTTTATTAATTGTATTTTGTTTTAAAATAAGAATAATGTTTAATTGTTAGTAAATTTTTATAATTCATTTGTTTGCTTGGATTGGATTGGAACGTGGGAATGTGTATGGACTTCCAAAAAGAAGTTTATCTACTTGAAAATGTAAAAAACATATTGTAAATATGTTTTTTGAATCCGTTTTGATGTATGACCAATATGAGTGGTAATAGCACCTCATCCATATTACTCGTTTAAAAAATGGTGTACAGTTTGACAACTTGGTGGTAAATCTTTCCATAAACTCAATAAATGTTCTTTATTTCATATGATCAAAAACATAATTTCATCTTAAGATGCTTCAAACTGTCTTAAAAAAATTGCTTAATTCGTATTGGAAATGTGTAAGTGCAAAAAACTATATGATTATCTTGTGACATGAAAACTAAAGTTTAAAATCAAATTTGCTGTCGGTGATGCTACTTCCAATTTGTACACACAAATAACTGAATACGGTTCAGATCATTTTAAGTATCACTGTAATTATCATTGTCTCCTATTTGCACAGATGCATTTGTCCGCTATGTTTTCATGTATGCAAAACTCCACTTGACTGTTGTATCGACCTTGACCATCATTTGAACTTTTTATAATTTATTCTTACTGAATAAAAAACTGTACACACATATGCTAAAACCTCTTTATAAACTGTCATTCATCAAAATTCAACTTAACATATTTCGTTTTTGTAGTAAACCCATTTGATTATCCATATACATTCTACCTCATATATCCATTCCTTGGGGATTGTCACAAATATGTTAATAATTAAAGAAATATGCTTGAAACAAAAAATCAATAGTATCTTAACTCATTCTTCTCAAAAAGAACATAAAAACTCCACTTTATGTATACCATTTGATTCTTTCCATTATTTCAAGATACTCAATTCTCTAATCATAACCCATTTGTGGTGTAGGTTATCAATAACCTTATAGCAGTTGTACATACCATATTGTATATTGCTCTTTGACTGGTGTTTTTCTAGGAAATGATTCTTTAATTTAACTTTTTTTAAAATTACTTTCTGATGTAGACATTAATACACTTAAGCTGTAGAAAAAAAAAATATAGAGATTTTTACTAGTGAAAAAAATGTCTACACCGAATACAGAATTAGCAAAAAAAAAAATTAAAAAGAAAGAAACCACCTAAGAAAATGTTCACACCTAAGAAATACCTAATAAAATCACCATTTCGCTAATAATTAAAGAGATTTAAGTGTGTTAATGGAATAAGTAAAATTACCACGCACATATATCACAGATTCATGATATTTTAGTGAGTATATTAAGGTATATCAGACGATTTAGATGAATAAAGTAGC
>ERZ794936.170-NODE-170-length-39446-cov-41.902313_pt1 | contig 39446 bp, 32 predicted proteins | sample MGYA00511083_ERZ794936 | MGnify/ENA primary metagenome ERZ794936 (study PRJEB30137, sample SAMN04331409) | food metagenome | isolation source: Y2 must sample point D1 replicate A | place: Australia: South Australia | collected 2014 ... | reverse complement strand
GCATTCCCGCATTCCCGCATTCCCGCATTCCCGCATTCCCGCATTCCCGCATTCCCGCAGCATAAAACATCACAATAATGAAACAAAAATGAAGGAGCAGAGGAAATAGCACAAAATGACAAATCGTTGCATCCTGTTGTTTGTAGTGACAAAAAAAAGTCAAAGGTTAAATAATATTCATCTGTTAGTTGAATTTGTTATAAAAAATATCAAGTAAACGGTTACATTCAACCAAAGTATTATTAGCAATGTATTAATTTCCCAGGTTACCAGTACTATAATGCTTTCCGTGATCAACATCACAAAAAATTGAAAATTATTAACTGAGGAATCAATCGTGAGTATAAAAGCCGGACTGGCTATGATGGGTGTATTAACTGTTCTTTCATTTACCGCATCTGCTGCACAATCAATTAATAGCGAGCAGGCACAAGGTATGCACTCCATCGGGGTTATCACCGTCAGTGGCATTAATTCGGCACCGTCAGATATTAATCAACAATTAAATAGCAAAGCTGATGCAATGGGTGCCCGTGCGTATGAAATTACCGAAAACTATATGAATGGTAATTATCACGCGACTGCAGTAGTTTTTAAATAACACAGTAACTTTCCATGTAAGGCAATGACTGCAAAATACTCTTTCCTGATAACAGGATAATTACGACGGAAAAAAAATAAGGCTAATCGCTGCGGTAACGTTAGTTCTCCGTCAGCCTTATTAAGGTGACAGTCTGCAGACTGTTATACCGGTTCCGGACCATAAGATAAGAATAATATTATAACGACCGGGCCTTCCCGGAAAGAAGTTCTATCCCCTGAAAAATGTCATTTCAGCCCCCTTTCGGGGGCTTTTTTTATTTGTCCTGATCGTCAGTCGTCAAACCTCTTCCGGATGAATGACATGACGTAGCCTTCTTTAATTACAGGTTAATCAATGTGTTTCGGTAGCGTATCAGGATGTCCTCCAGACGGTGCACCGGCTCGATCACAGAAACCGGCACCGAGTGCTCATGAAGCTTCTGCTGGTAAATTTCCAGTTCCTGTAATAGCTGATTGTAATAATGGCTCCGCTTCTCATCATTATGTGATGAAATAACTCTGTCTCCGGTATGTCGCAATCTGCGATGGAATTCAGATAACTCAGCCGCAGGCGGGATATTTGCCTTTCGCAAACGTTGATGGCTAATAATCAGCGTTAATGCCAGACGATATTTATTAATATCATCCGGGAAAAGGTTAAGCAGCAGGAATAACTGCTGATAGAGTGCCGGCAGATGATTTTCCCGGCGCCTTTCAGGATCCGTCGTCAATGCCGATACCGCAGCATAAATAAAGCGATTAAGAATTTTTCTTCCGGTACGGGCTTTAGATTTATCCCGGATAAGTAAAATCACCATCATCGCCAGGAAACAGCCAATAACCTGCCCCAGTGCACTATCAAGGAAAGTATTAATACCGAAATCCATCGGATTACTCAGAACCAGAATATTTAGCGTACCGACAAATGCACCAAGAGTACCCAACTGCCGACGCTGAATAAAAATACCGGCAACAAAAGCCATACTGCCCATGATAAGACAGAGCAGAAAAATGCTTTGTTGTGTCCCTGGTAGCAGGAACATGTAATACAGTGCTCCGAGCGGAACGGCCACTGACATACCGTACAGAAAATCTTTTGCCAGCATCAGTGGATTGGGCAATCGCATGGCTAATGCGGTCACAACCGCCAGCATCACCATACAGGCACTGCCGGCATTCCAGCCGGAATAGAGCCAGAAAAGTGACCCCAGAGCGGTAGCAACAAAGGTACGGATCCCGTTTATCATCGCCGGATGCGTCTCGGCAGAACGCACATGCACAACAATTTCACGTTGCAGGATAGCTTCTTCAATATGGCTGATCCTGGCATTCGTTTTCAGCCCTTTCAGTAACACCAGATATTCACTGGCGGCACCTATCCATGTGCTGATCGTTTCCGGCACCTGGCGGTTCCCCGTTAATGTCACCAGACGCCGTAACGCTTTCAACTGCTGATACAGTTCAGAAAAGTTACTGACATCACGGTTGATCACCTCATAAAATTCAGAAGGGATATACTCTTGCCGGGTCGTGCTGATTAGAAAGGTTTCTGCGGCCTGGGTTATCATGGTCAAAGAAAGTGTATTGAGCATCTTCATCCGGCGACCGGAACGATGCCAGTGAGTCGATTCCATTCTTAGTTGCTGACGCATTCCCCCCAGCGCAGTGGTACGACGGACTAATGCGCCCCAGGCTTTATCCAGTTCTTCTTTATCCGCCTGCCTGACACAAATCTGCAGCAGCTGGTACTGAGCTATCAGTAACGATTCGGTTTCATGGTCGATCACTTTCTTAATCGAACGGGGAGAAAAGATAATATCGGCCAGGATCACACAAAAAATCCCGATGCTGATTTCACTGCAACGCTCAACCGCAAAACGAGGAACCAGTGCCAGTGAACCATTGGCCGCGACCGTCACCATGATAATTAAGGCGGTGTAACCGGCCAGCCCTAATGCATAGGCATTCTCAGCACGCATCAGCGAAGAGAGCCAGACACAAATTCCGGCCCACAGACAACACAACATCAACATAACGACGGGCGCGCGGGCAGTGAAGATCATGATAGTCAGCGCTGCAATGCACCCAAGGAAGGTACCGATGACCCTTAATATTCCCCGATGCCGCAGAGCCCCGGAGTAAGGGTCTCCGCCGGTAGCAAACGCTTGTCCGCCTGCTACAATCGCTGCCGTCATTACCGCCCAACGCGGAGTTTCTAAATTACAGAAGAACCCCAGCATCAGTGCCAGTAAGACGGCAAATGTCAGCTTAACCGGGAAACGTAAAAACTGAATCACCGCCCCCACAATCAACCAAACTCACGTAGTCGGTTCAGTAAATCTGTCGCCGGAGAGGGTTTTTCATCAGGCCGGTCTTTATCTCCGGTAACCACAACCGTCGCCGTCGTCCCTGCCGGGAAACGATTGCCAGGTTGAACATCCAGATGAATACGCACCGGAACACGCTGTGCCAGACGGACCCACTCCAGGTTAGAATCGACCGTTGCCATGCCCTTGGAGTCAACACTGCTGCTACTGTTCGTCACCCCGGCGGCAATACTGTCGACGGATCCTCGCAGGACGGTATTGCTACCCAGCGGAGTAATTTCTGCCCGGTAACCCGGTTTAACACCACTGAGTTTGGTCTCTTCCATATAAGCAATGACATAGAATGTGCGAGCCTTCACCAGCGCCACAGCCACAGAGCCACGGCTGATAAATTCTCCGCCATACACCGTCAGGTTAGTCACCCAGCCATCTGCCGGCGCCCTGACATCCGTACGGGTTAAATCAATCTGCGCTAAATCACGGGCAGCTTTCGCCTGAGCCAGTTGCTGCTCGCTGGTTTGCAGAGTGTTATTTGCCTGTTCTACCGCTTCTTTCGACAACGCAACGGCACCCAACTGGTTACGACGTGCGGCTTCGCGGCGCTTCTCGTCCACGACCGACTGGTAATAGTCAACATTCGCCTGCGCTTCATCCAGCGCTTCCTGGAAGCGTGGACGGTCAATTTCAAACAACGTGTCGCCTTTTTTCACGAACTGGTTATCATGCACTTTGACATCAGTGATGAGCCCGGTGACGTCAGGAGAAATCGCCACGACATCGGCGGCAAATTTAGCGTCCCTTGTCCACGGCGATTCGGTGTAGTAGACCCAGGCGCGAAAAACAATCACGATGGCAACGGCCACCAGGATCAGGGTTATCGCATAACGTGCGACTTTTTTTATAAGCGTTTTCACTGAAACCTCAGACCATTAAACTGGAAACAAGATAAAAGACACAGCAATAAAGAGCCGTATTAAAAAGTGAAGGATGCCAGACCAGGTCATAAATACCGGTGGGCGTCAGAATTCTTTTCACCACCCAGAACAACAGCAGTGACAGAATGAGTTCAACGAAAACGGGCGGAAACGATAGCCCGAAAACGACTAGTACCGGGTGAACACTCATTAAAAATCCTTTAGAATCAAGACCATAAATCAAAAGGCACTCGGATACCTGATGATCACGGCCATCAACATCAGGATGAACTCGACCTGATGGCGGGTGAACCACAAGCATATGTCAACAAAAGCGATTTTGTATAATTTTCAGACGTTACTGCAGCACAAAATTATCGATGCGATCAGACTATAGTAACGTGTCTGATAGTTAGTTTTCTACAAAATGTGACGCAAATCACTTTTAAGCCAGAGTTAATAATGGAAAGATTGAAAGGAATGTCTGTTTTTGTGAAAGTTGTCGATCTCGGTTCTTTCACTGCAGCAGCACGGCAATTACACCTTAGCGTATCTTCTGTGAGCCAGACAATCGCAAAGCTGGAGGATGAGCTTCAGGTTAAACTTCTTAACCGAAGTACACGGAGTATCGGCCTGACCGAAGCCGGCAGGATCTATTATCAGGGCTGCCGACGCATGCTGCATGAAGCTAATCAGGTCCATGAGCAGCTCTACGCCTTTAATAATACCCCTATCGGTATGCTGCGCATCGGCAGTACCACAACCATGGCGCAGAATGTCCTTTCGCCGATGACCGCTCAGCTGCTGCATGATTACCCCGGTCTGAGCGTCAATCTTATTACCGGTAACCCTGCGCCTGATTTGATAGCTCATGGACTGGACCTGGTGATCCGCTCCGGTACGCTGGAAAATTCCGCACTCTTTTCCCGGCGCCTGGGAAGTATGCCAATGGTGCTGTGTGCCTCAAGGCATTTTCCGGGACTGCATGAGTTACCCGGCCGTCCGGAGGAGTTAGAAAGTTTTGCGTGGCTGGAATATAGTGTGTATCCCTACAATGAATTTGAGCTGGTTTCACCGGACGGGCAGACGCTGACACTGACACCGAAGGGGCGTTTTGCCACAAATGATCCACTGACACTGATTGGCTGGCTGAAAGCGGGATCAGGCATCGCTTATGTGCCGTTAATGTGGATACTGGATGAGATTAACCGCGGTGAAATTGAGATCCTTTACCCGCAGTATCATGCGAAACCACGCCCGGTGTACGCACTCTATACGGAAAGGAATAAGCTACCGCTCAAGGTTCAGGTCTGTATTGATTATCTGACCGAATACTTCAGTGAAATGGCAAAAAAATATCAGGAAAACCGGGCAAGAAATTAGTACGCACCCCCGTGACTGACGGTGCGTACTCAGATACTGCAGAAGATCAGGCGGTACCACCGACCGTGAGTTTATCCAGCTTCAATGTCGGCTGACCGACACCGACAGGGACACTCTGTCCGTCTTTACCACACACACCCACACCTTTATCCAGCGCAAGATCATTACCGACCATAGAAATCTGCTGCATTGCTTCAATACCTGAACCTATCAGCGTCGCCCCTTTCACCGGCGAAGTAATTTTCCCTTTTTCGATCAGATAAGCTTCAGAAGTTGAGAAAACAAATTTACCGGAGGTAATATCGACCTGGCCTCCACCGAAATTCGGTGCATATAAGCCATATTCAACACTTTCGATAATCTCCTGTGGCGTTGACTGGCCGCCCAGCATGTAAGTGTTGGTCATCCGGGGCATTGGCAGATGTGCATAAGATTCACGACGACCATTTCCGGTCGGCGGAACCCCCATCAGACGGGCGTTCAGCTTATCCTGCATATAACCTTTCAGCACGCCGTTTTCGATCAAGACATTGTACTGACCCGGTACACCTTCATCATCGATTGCCAGAGAGCCGCGCAGTCCGGACAGCGTACCATCATCCACGACCGTACACAGATCAGACGCCACTTTTTGCCCCATCTGTCCACTGAAGACCGAGGTCCCGCGGCGGTTAAAATCCCCTTCCAGCCCATGACCTACAGCTTCATGCAGAAGAACTCCCGGCCAGCCCGCACCCAGTACTACCGGCAAAGTTCCTGCCGGAGCCGCAACCGCAGACAAATTGACCAGAGCCATGCGCACAGCTTCTTTCGCCCAGGCATCAGCCCGGACTTCACCCTCTTCATCGGCCAGGAAGAACTCATACCCGGTACGCGCGCCCCCGCCGCTGGCACCCCGTTCACGTTTACCGTGATCCTCCACCAGCACACTGACAGATAAGCGGACCAGAGGGCGAATATCTGCCGCGAACGTTCCGTCGGTTGCTGCGACCAGTACCTGCTCATAGATACCTGTCAGACTGACACTGACTTCCTGTACACGAGAGTCCTGTGCACGTGCAACTTTATCAACACGGTGCAGAAGGGTGATTTTATCCTCACGGCTCAGGCTATCCAGCGGGTTAACTGCCGCATACAACGGCTTATGGTTCACCGCGGCCAGCGTTTTCACTTGTCCGTTACCGGATTCACGCACAATGCTGCGGGCAGCTTCAGCACTTTGCTGAAGGGCATTCAGCGTTAGCTGGTCAGCATACGCGAATCCTGTTTTCTCGCCGCTGATAGCCCTGATACCCACACCCTGGTCAATATTCCATGAGCCTTCTTTAATAATGCTGTCTTCCAGACCCCATGATTCATGGTAGCTCGACTGGAAATAGAGATCGGCATAATCCAGACGGCGTTCTGAAAGCTGGCCTAACAGGGAAGAAATATCCTGCTGTGTAATATTATTGGCAGTCAGTAACTGCTCACTTACCAGATTCAGTGTCATCGTTTCTCACTCGTATTATCGCGTTTAGCTATAGCCTGCTGTAATTCCGTGATGCCGTCAATTCAGACATCATTTATCAGTCCGGGGTTTGCGGAGTATCTCATGGATTTGCGGGTCATCCAGGGTTCCGCCAATATGGTAACGCAGCAGGGAGATTTTATTCCATAACGGGGCCAGGGCCTTACTTGCGGCAAACACGGCCGCCCCGACCACGGGATTAATGACAAATGCCGTCGCCACACCCACAGACGCTGACAATTCAGGTGCGACACTGGCATTCAGATTGAGCCGACGGCGAACAAAATCCGCATTCCCCTGCATCGTGATATCGGCTTCCAACCCGTCAATAAACAGATTATCGGTACGTAATACCCCTTTTTCAATCCAGGCGGTCCCTTTGATCGAGTCAAAATAGAACCCTTTATTGCTGAAGGTATCTCTGAAATCGAAACGTAATTTACGCAGCAAAGCATCCACACTGACCAGGCGCAACAGCTGTCCGGCTGTCCCGGTATTGACACTGGTGATATCTCCTTTACCGGTTTCCAGTTTCAGCAGACCACTGAGGGTCGGCAGATCCGGCTGCCAGGGGGCCTTCTGCCAGTGAAGATCATAGTCCAGTTTCACTGGTGCGCTCTGCACAGGAGAAGTCACACCGAACCACTGTAATGTCCGGCTGATGTTGTCACTGGTAATTTCCCCCTTCAGAGAGGTACGGGAATGCGTCCCTGACTGATCCCATTCACCGCTGACTTTCAGATGTGTATATGCGGAGTCCAGCAACCCATCAGTAAGCACTAACTTTTCACGAGAGGGCGTTAAACGTGCGGAAAATTTTCCGACGTTCTGACCGGCAAACCAGCACTGATGACATTGCAGTTGCAATGCCGGCCATTGTGCAAAACTGTATTTCTGTGTCGTGGTCGATGGTGAAGAGATGTTGTTCCCGGCCGGCCACTGTGGATTGTAGTACAGGTAGTCGAGATTCAGTTGCCACGGACGGTTCGGGTTTATTTGTAACTGGCCCCGAATTTCTTTACCGTTTGCCGTCACCCGTGTCGCACCATCCACACTCCGTGACAGTAATACGGTCAGGTCGTTCCAGTTCTGGCCACCCAGCGCCAGTGAGGGTGTATGCAGAGTGATATTTCCGGGCAGTTCAAACGGCTCTCCGGACGTTTTCAACGCATTGTTATCAGAATGATTTCCGCCAAATAACGCCAGCCACTCTTCACCCTGTAGCGCCGGCAGGTTCAGTATCATGGAGGGGGAATCCGGAAGTGCTGGCAGCTTCGTGGTCTGGTCCTGCCACTGTCCTCTATCCAGCCGGAACTCCGGCTCAAGCAACCAGCGACTGATAAATCTCTGGTCCTTACCGGCGCGGCCACTGAGCAGGAAACTTTTTAAGTCCCCTTTGACATTAATCTCAAACGGAAATGCACTGCCTGAATCTTTCAAAAGCGGCGATGGTAAGTGACTACTTACATCCTTTGCATCTCCCTGTATCGCGACCTGATAATCAGCGCCCCCGTGATACGGCAGGCTGATACTGACCTTCCCCTGCCACGGTAATTTCCCGCTCAGTCGTGAGCGCAGTGACGCCGGGAGTAATTTCAAGGCCGCAGGGTTCCATTGCGACTGCAGTGCAATATTAACCGCAAAGTCTTTTTCCTGCTCACGGGTATTGAACGTGAATTCGACCGGTTGTCCATACCATTGGGCATGCAGAGTATCACTGTCCAGGGCACCATTCTGATACCGGAACCGGCCGTTCATATTTGTCAGCCGGGTTTTCAGAGGCTTGATATAGAGACCATTATTGTTCAGTCTGACATCCCCGGTCGCTGTCACCTGTTTGCCATCCAGCGGAATATCCAGGTTGAGATGACCGGCGACGTTTCCCTGGATCTGTAATTGTGCGAGCGTTGCCGCCAGGGATTTAGCCAGCGGCGTCTGACGGAAATAGTCATGAATGTCCTGGCCGCTCCCACTGACATCGCCGTTGATAATTAACTTTTCCTGACGATAGTCAGTGATATCAGCCGTCAGGTTCTCAGCCACCGCGTTACCCAGCCGGGCATGGGCCGCTTTCATCCATAAGCCGTCATTGACGAAATTCAGGTCAATATCCAGGTGCTGCAGAGCTGGCCAGTCCGGCTGAAAAGCATAGGTGGCGTCACGCAGCGGAACATAGACCTGAAACACTCCGTCATGGTGACGGAACGGAAAGTTGTGCGGGTTACCGGCAAAAATCAGCGTCGCATTACGGGTTTGTCCCCCTTTGATTGCACCACTCAGATAATCCGTCAGACCTTTCCCCATCAGATGGTGAGGGAAATATCGCCAGGCATCCCCGGCATCGGTCACGTCCATGCCGGCAAGGATATCCAGACGTGGCTGGCCTCCTTTTCGCTGCTGATAACGGAAGTTACCTGCCGCTTTCAGCGATCGTGCACTGGCGATCACATTCTCTCCGGACAATAACAGATCACCGTTCCGGGTATCCCAGCGGAAGGTACCGGTAACGCCCTGCATTTCCAGAGGAGCTTTAAAGGTATCCCCGACCGCCAGATCCTGCGGGCCGGCTGACAGGTTGATTTCTCCCTGGTCAAAACTGCCGCTGCCTTTGCCGGAAAGATCACTGACGGCAGGCAGCGCTTGTGTCGCCTGCCAGCTCAGGTTGTGCCAGCTGGCGAGAAAGCGGCTCTGCTGAGGGTACGGTAAGGAAAAGTCGATCGCCAGGCTGTCTATATTCCCTTCAGGCTGCAGAACGCGCCATTGTTCGGCCAGTCCGGGGGCCAGCGGTGCCAGTAGCGGTACCAGCGGCGCGATCCGTTGTAAATCCAGCCGGGTCGCCCGCAGACGAATTTCGGAGGTCTCTGCTGCGCGCAGTAAATTATTCTGTTCCGGTTGCCAGTAGAAGGAGAGTGAGCCTTGCGGCCAGGGAATGTCGTCTGTTGCAAGCCCGGTCCGCGGAATAGTCAGCGCCCAGCCTTTACCTGTACGGAACAGATGTGCGGTAAGATTATCGACAGTAAGCTGGTGCGGATCCTGACCTGCCTGCCAGCGGGCAGTGCCTTTGGTGAGTAACAGATCCCCGGAGTCCGGCACCCCGGCTTTCAGGTTGACCCAGGCCTTCAGGCTGAAATCGGCAGTACGGAGTGTGGTGTTATCTTTCATCCAGCGCCCCAGCCAGGGTTTCGCATCGACGCTATCTGCCTGTAACCAGACTCTGCCGGTATCAATCATGCCGTTAAGATCGTTCAGGTCCAGCCTGACCTGAACGACGCCATGCTGGCCAGTGATACTGCTCAGGCTGACTTCACCTTCAGCACGATGACGTTTACCCTCATTAAACCAGGTCAGTTGCGGGATAGCTAAGTGAACCTGCTGTCCTGACAGCGACGGGAAGCTTATCTGGCTGTCCCGCAAAATAAAGTGGTCAAAGCGGTGGAGAAAGAGATTTTCTACCTGGCCGAGGCCCAGCGACTGACGGGATCCGGAAGAAGACCGGGGTAAGGTACGGGTCGACAGCTGTAATTGCCAGAAGGTCAGATCGCGGAACTGTAACCGGGCGTGCAGTAATGACTGCCAGACGTCCAGCGCCAGCCGGACATGGAAAACCCCGAGGGTCGTACCGTCGCCAAGGGTACTTTGCAGACCGCGGATCTCAACCACCGGGCCAAAATTCTCCCAGCGACCGGTGAGTTCATCAGCATGGAGGGAGGTGCCACTCAGAGAAGAGACCGCCGACAGAATTTCTGTACGGTACTCATTCATATGCGGCATCAGGAGTCGTAATCCACTGATAAGCAGAGCAACGATAACGATAAGCGTAGCGGCTATCAGCGACAAGATCCCGGGCAAACGCCTCACACACTTCTCCTTGATTAATTCAGTAATAACCCCGGTAGGGCAAGCCGGTGCCAGCAGTAAAAGCTCTGATGCATATTATAGCTGAACCCGGGATCATCATCCTGATAATCCTCCGGGTACAGCGACAGGGGTAAGTCCTTACATCATGACCACATCAAATTGTTCCTGGATATATAACGGCTCAGCATGGATTTTTACCTGCTTACCGATGAATATTTCCAGTTCGGCCAGTGCGTGGGATTCTTCTCCTTTGAGAGCATCTCCCACGGCCTGCGAGGTATACACCAGAAAGCTGTCAGTATCATAGGCGTGATGCACGCGCACAATCTCACGCATAATCTCATAACAAACGGTTTCAACGGTTTTTACTGTTCCGCGTCCGCTACAGGTAGGACAACCGCCGCACAGCACATGTTCCAGACTTTCACGGGTTCGCTTACGAGTCATTTCCACCAGCCCCAACGCCGAAAAGCCATGGATCCCGGTTTTCACCCGATCTTTACTTAATACATTTTCCAGAGAGTGTAAAACACGACGGCGGTGGTCATCATTCGCCATATCAATAAAGTCGATGATGATGATCCCCCCGAGGTTACGTAATCTCAGCTGGCGGGCAATCGCCTGGGTCGCTTCAATATTGGTATTGAAAATCGTCTCATCCAGGTTTCTGTGACCAACAAAGGCCCCGGTATTGATATCAATGGTGGTCATTGCTTCCGTCTGATCGATGATCAGATAGCCGCCAGACTTGAGTTCGACCTTACGGTCGAGCGCCCGCTGAATTTCGTTTTCAACGTCGAATAGATCAAAAATTGGCTGTTTGCCGGTATAGAGCTCAAGTTTTTGTGTCATTTCCGGCATATATTCTGCCGTGAACCCGAGCAGCAATTCATAGGTCTGACGGGAATCTATCCGGATGCGATCTAATTCTGCTTCCACAAAATCGCGTAGTACCCGCTGTGCCAGTGCCAGCTCACCATATAACAGCGAGCGTGTCTGATGACGTTTTTTACGCTCTGAGACTTTGCCCCAAAGCCGTTTCAGAAATGCGGCATCCTGTGCCAGTTCAGTTTCACCGATACCTTCGGCAGCAGTACGAATAATAAATCCGCCATTTTCGTCACAGTAATCTGCAACGACTTTTTTCAGCCGGTTCCGTTCTTTTTCACTTTCAATACGCTGGGAAACGCCCACATGCGAGGCTCCCGGCATAAAAACCAGATAACGGGAAGGTAACGTAATATCGGTGGTCAGTCTGGCGCCCTTGGTCCCCAAAGGATCTTTCACCACCTGAACCATCAGATCCTGGCCCTGACGGACCAGTTCAGCGATATCACGGACATGGAATTTCTTTTGTTCATCCCCCGCCACACATTCAGTATGAGGGACAATATCAGAGGCGTGAAGGAATGCAGCCTTATCCAGACCAATATCGACGAAAGCAGCCTGCATACCGGGCAAGACACGGCTGACCCGGCCTTTATAAATGTTACCGGCAATGCCCCGTCTGGACTCTCTTTCGATATGGATCTCTTGCAGGATCCCGCCATCAATATAGGCGACACGGGTTTCAGAGGGGGTGACATTCACAAGTAATTCAGTGGTCATACTGCTCCTTTTCCGCCGTTAACACCTGTAACCGGGCGAGCAGCTCTTCTGTTTCAACCAGCGGGAGCCCGACGACAGCATAGAAGCTGCCATCAATACGACGAACAAAACGCCCGCCTTTTCCCTGGATCCCGTAAGCACCGGCTTTGTCCATAGGTTCACCGCTGGCAATATAACTCTCAATATCGGCAGAACTCAGCTCACGGAAGGTGACATGGGTAATAACATTTTCGGTGACGGTTCCCTTACGGCTTGCCACCGTCACCGCGGTCATTACCTGATGCGTTTTTCCTGACAGCGTTGTCAGCATCTGCCGTGCATGCGCTTCATTGGCAGGTTTTTCAAGGACCTCGCCGTCAGCAACCACAATCGTATCCGCACCGATCACCGGTAAATCGGTCGGTGCGATACGCACACCTGCCAGTGCTTTATCTAACGACAGGCGGCAAACATACGCTTCTGCCGTCTCGCCCGGGTGTCTGGACTCTTCGACCGTCGTTATCAGACGTTCAAAATGCAATCCTGCCTGAGCGAGTAATTCCTGTCGGCGGGGTGAACCGGAAGCCAGATATAAGTCGGGCATAATCATCCTTACTGAATGGCAAACTGATGACGAATTTTCCGCATCAGCAAATACAGCCACGGCCAGAGAATACCATTAACGATACCGCCCCAGAAAATCTCCGGCCGGAAAGAGACATCGCTGACCATAAATTCTGCCCAGAATACCACCACATCAACAAAAAGTGATAAGACGGTCACCATGCAAGCTTGCTGCCACAGGGCAAGATTGCGGAACAGTTGAAATTTATAAGCCACCAGATAAGCCACCAGGCTGAGTGCCAGTGCCCGCACTCCCAGTGTAGACCCGACGATCAGATCCATTACCGCCCCAAGGAAAAAAGCAGTACCGACATTGACCCTATGCGGTAAAGCCAATACCCAGTACAGCAGGATCAGCAATAGCCAGGAAGGCCGGAACATATAAAACTGATCCGGCCATGGCATGACTTCAAGGATAAGAGCTACCAGAAAGGATAACCAGATAATCCAACGCCCCTGACTCCTGTAATGACTAGTCAAGGACGTTCTCCATGAGCAGAAGACGTGGGGGCAGCGGGGTCGTTATTCCCCTCTACCCGACCGGCCTCGCCTGCTGGCGGTAAAACCTGTGGCATCACCTGCATGAGTCGTTCATCAGCGGCCTGATGTACGGCTTCGGGTGAAATATGGGTGCCGTCAGTCGTATTACTGTTCCAGAGAAGCAGAAGATAACGCAGGCGTTGTAAACCCGCTGCAGGTTTCGCCTGAATAATTGTCGCTGCACTACGGGTATCTACAGACACCGAAGAAACCACACCTACCGGATAGCCTTCCGGAAAACGCCCCCCCAAACCGGAACTGACCAGCACATCGCCTACCCGGATATCCGGATTGCCGGAGATATTTTCCAGCTGCAGATTTTCAGCACATCCGGCACCTGAAGCTATGGCGCGGACATCGTTACGCAATACCTGCACGGGTAATGCATGGGAGGCATCACAAATCAGCATGACGCGACTGGTAAATTTCCCCACAGAGACCACCTGACCCACCACGCCTTTTTCGCTGATCACCGGCTGCCCTTCATAGACGCCATTATCGCTGCCACGATCAATGATGACCTGATCACTGTAAGGATCTGCCCCCGCAGAGATTACCTGAGTAATCATTTTACGTTCACCGGGACGTAACGGTGACCCCAGTAATTCCCGCAAGCGAATATTTTCCTGCTTGTACTGTCCCAACAGCAACAACTGACTCTCTTTCAGCATCAGTTCACGGCGCAATGCCGTATTCTGCTGTTCCAGCATTTTCCGCGACGCAAATGTTTCAGCAGCACTATCCAGAAAGCGTCCGGGTCCATCTGCCAGAAAGTAAAACGGGCTTACAGAAGTATCCAGGTAGCTACGGATCTCGCGGAAAGCTCCCAGACGACTATCGGCAATGATAATGGCTATCGCGGCAACCACTGCTAAAACTAAGCGTAACTGCAGAGACGGACCTCTGCGAAAAATCGGCTTCATAAATCCTGCGTGTTCCTCAACAAATATTAAGGGAGTGCGTTTAGCCTGCACTCCCTTAGGCTGGACACGTCATCATTGGGTGTTCAGACAGCAATATCCGGCTATTCAGCGTAGCCGGTAAAAAGCTCAGGGTACGGCCGGACTATCACTCTTCGCTGAAGAGATCCCCGCCATGCATATCGATCATCTCTAACGCTTTACCGCCGCCACGGGCTACGCAGGTTAAAGGATCTTCAGCGACGACCACAGGAATGCCGGTTTCTTCCATCAGTAAACGTTCGAGATTACGTAATAACGCTCCCCCGCCGGTTAATACCATACCGCGTTCTGAAATATCAGAAGCCAGTTCCGGTGGGCACTGTTCCAGGGCAACCATTACCGCACTGACGATACCGGTGAGAGGCTCCTGCAATGCTTCCAGTATTTCATTGGAGTTCAGCGTAAACCCGCGAGGAACACCTTCAGCCAGGTTTCTGCCACGAACTTCAATTTCCAGCACTTCATCACCCGGATAGGCAGACCCTATCCCGTGTTTAATGCGTTCAGCCGTAGCTTCACCAATTAATGAACCATAGTTACGGCGCACATAATTGATAATAGCTTCATCAAAGCGATCACCGCCGATACGTACAGAAGATGAGTAGACCACGCCGTTCAGAGAGATCACTGCCACTTCAGTCGTACCGCCACCGATATCAACCACCATTGAGCCGGTGGCTTCAGAAACCGGTAATCCGGCACCGATAGCGGCAGCCATAGGTTCTTCGATAAGGAAAACTTCACGCGCACCCGCACCCAGTGCGGATTCACGAATGGCACGACGCTCAACCTGAGTCGCACCCACCGGGACACAAACCAGTACGCGCGGACTCGGGCGCATAAAACTGTTACTGTGTACCTGTTTAATAAAGTGCTGTAACATTTTTTCAGTGACGAAAAAGTCAGCAATCACACCATCTTTCATCGGGCGGATAGCGGCAATATTACCAGGCGTACGACCCAGCATTTGCTTAGCTTCCTGGCCGACGGCAGCAACACTCTTCGGAGAGCCGGCACGATCCTGACGGATAGCGACCACAGAAGGCTCGTTCAGCACGATGCCTTGCCCTTTTACATAAATCAGGGTATTGGCGGTACCCAGGTCAATGGACAAGTCATTGGAAAACATGCCACGAAATTTTTTAAACATATCTAAGGGGTAATCCTGCAAGCTGGGGGCGGAAAATAAAATCCGCTTACTTTACCAACCACACGAAGCCGCCACAAGGCGCAACAACATTCTGCTTCGGTGAAAAAACAAACAATTGTACATTTATGCCAGCATGATTTATTGCAAGCATCATCACAGCACTGTAAACCCGACATTTTTCCGCCAGCCATTTTTTACGTAAATCGCTAACGGAAACAAAATCTAACATTTATAGCCTGCTTTTCAAGCAGACAGACTCTGAAAAGACAGCCAGATAATCCCTCATGAAACCCGGTTCGCCTGTGTTTCACTGTATTTCCTGCGGCCTTTTCCAGCCGGAATCATTTCGCATAAATTTATGCCGGTAAGGGTGGCGCAATAAAATCGCCTTGTCCACCGCTAACACCTAAATTAATCAGCATCATCCACTCTTCACGCGTTCTGACACCGGTAGCGAATACTAACGTTGATACCGCATGACAACTCTCAACCAGGCTACTCACCAGTAATTGATTCTCCGGACAGCGTTCAATATTGCGTACCAGTCCGCTATCCAGTTTGATGACCTCTGCTTTAATCCGTGACAGATAGGCACTACTGACCAGGGTCTGACCCGCCTGACTGATAATAATCCGGCAACCGAAGGCCCGCAGGTCATGCAATACGGTAAATAACCGGTCGATGTGTTGACACACATCTGCCTCAGCAAGTTCAAATAAAAAATTTTTTCTTTTAGAGCGAGGTATCTGTAATAGCATTTTGTAGAGCCATTTCGCAAAAGGGCGTTGTAACAAGGCATCTATCGTTAACGGAAACGACCAGTCGCCCGTCCCGCTTTCTGCTGCCAGCAAAAACCCCCGGGTCAGAAACTGGCGATCCCAGAGTGCAGCCATTCCTATATCACAGACCACTGGCATATATTCTGCGGGCAGAATGGATTGATCCTTATCCTTAATACGCCCCTGTAATACCCGGTGATGTATCTGCCCTTGCCAGTCAGTGACTGCTTTTTGCAGGAGTAACGGGCCACCTCGCTGATAGGTACTTTCCAGTAAGGTCCGCCAGCGAACACTGCCACGGTCCGGCTTCAGGTGAGGGCTTTCTTCTATTGCCCAGTTATTGCTGCCAAGAAGCGTCGCCCTGCGCATTGCCAGATCCAGCCGCTCCATCACCTGTGCCATACTCTGGCCACGCTGCCAGTCACTGATCGCAATATGCACAAAATCGTCTTTATTATAGACTCCGAACGGTGCAGAGGCTTCCGCGGCAGTCACCAGTTTTGCCGCGATCCCCTCGGCTTCTTTGAGCGATCGATGAGGCAATAACACGGTGAAATCATTCTGAAAATACCGGGCCAGCAATGCCCCGGGGTAACAACTGATCAGCGCTGACACACTATGAACAAACTCAAACAGCCGCTGATTATTTCGCTCTGCTTCATTCGCTGCCGAAACCCCCTCTGTCCCGGTGAAGCGAAGCATCATAATACAGCCATGCTCTGCGGCCTCTTCCTGCGGATCAAGTAAAGTGGCGAAACGACTGTTAAAGAAAAGGCGGTTATTAAGCCCGCTTTCGGTATCCAGCGACGCAAATTCACGGATCAGGGTATCTATCCGCACACGTTGAACCCCGGCCTGTTCTATCTCCTGTAAAAGTGTATCAATCGCCTGACTCACTTTCGGCGGCCACTCAGTTATCTCAGGAGTTAATGCTTTAGTGCGATCACCCAGTAAAATCCGCTGACTTCTGGCTTCCAGTAACCCCATCCCTGAAGACTGCCGATCCAGCCAGAAATGCAGCAACAATAAGAGCGCAGACATCACCAGTACAACGACCCCCATGACGATAAAAGTAGAAATGCCGGCAAACGACACAAGCCAGGTCTGGACAGGGTTCAGGATAGTAATACGTAACGTCAGGGAAGGATGGTGCAGTAACCCGGTGGAAAAATGGTAAAAATGGTTGGGGGTAGCTTCAACCAGTGGGAACTCATGACGGGAAAGATTAATGACAGCATGTTTTCCGTCATATAATTCAAGTCGCTCAATATTGACAACCGGCATCACTCCACGCAGCCATCGTGTCATTTCCGAAGGGGGGCGAACAAAAAGCGCCTGATCAATAGAAGTCGCAAGCGTGTTAAACTGATGCTCAATACGCTGTTTATTGAGCCAGAGAAAACTGGCGATACAGCCGAATAACATCAATAACATCGCCAGCATACTGACAAAAGTAATGAGTGCGGTAAGCCGTGTCGTTGAACGCATCCCTGTGCTCCCGGTGACTGAAACCGATCCAGAATAAGATAATATCAGCATCCCGCTGACCGTTGAGCGAAAATAACACAAGCCTTTCCTCTCTGCAGTGATAACTCATGGCAAACACATTTCTTTACGTTCCCGCCTTCCCCGCGCAGAAAAATCGCTGGCTATACTTGGTACTCTGTCGGCAGAAAGCTGGCCACCCTGTAACCCCGCACCGATGCCACCCGGAAGGGCCCTGAACATGAATAAACCGTTTAAAGAATCAGACGTAACTCCGGAGCAGGTATTCTTCTGTTCACGCCGGAAACTGCTTAAGCTGCTGGGGATCAGTAGTGCTGCCTTGTCTCTCCCTGTGACCGCCAATGCCGGTATTGCTGACTGGTTTGGAGGTTCGTCTTCCGAACCTCCGCTGGCCTCACCTCCCCGGCCGATCGATTTTACGTCCCCGGCCATGTGGCAGGCAAAGTTAACCCTGACCCCGGAACAGAAAGTCACCGGTTATAATAATTTTTATGAGTTCGGGATGGATAAAGCCGATCCTGCCGCTAATGCCCGGCAGTTTAAAACCTCGCCCTGGAATATCACGATTGACGGCGAGGTTGAGCACCCGATGACGCTGGATATGGACGATATTTTCAAAAAATTCCCGATGGAACAGCGTATCTATCGCATGCGTTGTGTCGAGGCGTGGTCAATGGTGGTGCCGTGGATAGGATTTAGTCTGGCATCATTGCTGAAGATGGCGGCCCCTACCAGTAACGCACGCTATGTTGCCTTTCAGACTCTGTATGACCCACAGCAAATGCCCGGACAGCAGGACGGGCTGAACAGTGCCGGACTACAGTACCCTTATGTCGAGGGGCTGCGTCTTGATGAAGCGATGAACCCTCTGACGCTGATGACGACCGGAGTCTATGGCAAAACATTACCGCCGCAAAATGGTGCCCCCTTGCGCCTGATCGTGCCGTGGAAATATGGCTTCAAAGGGATTAAATCCATTGTAAAAATCAGCCTGACCCGGGAACAGCCTCCTTCAACCTGGAATCTGATGGCCCCGGACGAATATGGTTTTTATGCCAATGTGAACCCGCATGTGGATCATCCTCGCTGGTCACAGGCGACAGAACGATTTATCGGCCCCGGCGGGTTGTTCGATGTGACCCGGCAGCCCACACTGATGTTTAACGGTTACGGGGAGCAGGTCGCTTCGATGTATAAGGGGATGGATTTACGGAGATATTTTTAATGGCCATCCGCGGAAATTCCGGAGCGGTACCGGTTATCCTGCTGAAATGTCTGCTGCATCTGGCCGCCTTTACGCCGTTTGTCTATCTGGTTTTTTCGGTCCGTAGCGGCGGGTTCAGTGCCGACCCGGCCAAAGATATACAACATTTTACCGGCCTCGTCGGGCTAAAGTTACTGATGGCAACCTTGCTGGTGAGCCCGCTGGCAAAAGGGTTACGCCTTCCTCCGTTACTACGATGCCGCCGGCTGCTGGGAATATGGTGTTTCACCTGGGCCACCTTACACCTGCTGAGTTATTATTTTCTGGAGCTGGGGGTGGGTAATCTGTCTTTACTGGGACAGGAAATCGTCCGACGGCCCTATCTGACATTGGGTATGATCAGTTGGGTGCTACTTTTCCTGCTGGCGATAACCTCTTTCCGACGCGTGCAAATACGCGCAGGTCAGCGCTGGCAAAAACTGCATAACAGCATCTATCTGCTGGCGATATTGATCCCCGTCCATTACTTATGGTCGGTAAAAGCTTACTCCCTGCAACCCTTTCTCTGGCTGGCTTTCGCCGTAATATTGTGTGCACTTCGCCTGAAAAAATTGTGGCGTAAAGCCGATTTATAAGTTTATCAGGTTGGCTTATTACCTCAATTTCTGTTAAAAAGTGCCGCGGACTAAGAATTGATAAACTTCGCGGATAAAACGACTAATATGCGGCGAATTGCCACGAAAGCGATATAACCGAAAAATTCTTACTCCCTGAACGCCTCTTTTTTGCCTGAATGGGTGACAAATGCAAACAGGGAGAGTATTTTACGCGTTGCCTTTATTTTTGCAGGAGATAGCCACACGATGGCAGATAACTTTCATATTTTGCTTCTCAATGGTCCGAACCTTAACTTGCTGGGCACCCGGGAGCCGGAGACCTATGGTCATACGACATTGCCGGATATCGTCAGTGAGTTAACCCATCAGGCCGGGAAACTGAATGTGAAACTGAGTCACCTGCAATCGAATGCGGAATATCAGCTGATTGACCGCATTCATGAGGCAAAAGGCAATGTGGATTACATCATTATTAATCCTGCCGCATTTACGCACACCAGCGTAGCCCTGCGGGATGCCTTGCTGGCGGTCAGTATTCCTTTTATCGAAGTGCACCTGTCTAATGTGCATGCTCGTGAACCTTTCCGCCATCATTCCTATCTCTCCGATATTGCTGCCGGTGTCATCTGCGGATTAGGTACCGACGGCTATCACTGGGCTTTACAAACGGCAGTTAAACGCCTGTCAAATTCAAATTAAACAGAGTACGGAACCACACTCATGGATATTCGTAAAATTAAAAAACTGATCGAACTTGTTGAAGAATCCGGCATCGCTGAACTTGAAATTTCAGAAGGTGAAGAATCCGTTCGCATCAGTCGTTCACCTGCCAACATGGGTTATCCGGTCATGCAGCAGGCGTATGCTGCCCCTGTTGCACCTGCTCCGGTCGCTGCCGCACCTGCTCCGGCCGCTGAACCTGCAGCCGCTGCCAGCACAGAAGTGAGCGGACATATCGTTCGTTCACCGATGGTCGGAACCTTCTACCGCACACCAAGCCCTGATGCTAAACCTTTTATTGAAGTAGGCCAGAAGGTGACTGCAGGTGAAACTCTGTGCATCGTCGAAGCAATGAAAATGATGAACCAGATTGAAGCTGACAAGTCAGGTGTTGTGAAAGCTATCCTGGTAGAAAACGGCCAACCTGTTGAATTTGACGAGCCATTGGTCGTCATCGAATAACGAGGCAACCATGCTGGAAAAAATTGTTATTGCTAACCGTGGGGAAATTGCGCTGCGTATTTTGCGTGCCTGTAAAGAACTGGGCATCAAAACCGTTGCGGTACATTCCACTGCAGATCGTGACCTGAAACATGTCCTGCTGGCAGACGAAACCGTATGCATCGGACCAGCACCTTCAGTTAAAAGCTATCTGAATATTCCTGCGCTGATTTCAGCCGCAGAAATCACCGGTGCGGATGCTATCCACCCGGGCTATGGCTTTTTGTCTGAGAATGCTGACTTCGCAGAACAGGTTGAACGTTCCGGCTTTATCTTTATCGGTCCGAAAGCCGAAACAATTCGTCTGATGGGCGATAAAGTTTCCGCGATCAACGCGATGAAGAAAGCCGGTGTTCCTTGCGTCCCGGGATCCGATGGATCACTCGGTGATGACATGAACAAAAACCGCGAAATCGCCAGACGTATCGGTTACCCGATTATCGTTAAAGCCTCCGGCGGCGGTGGCGGACGTGGTATGCGTGTTGTCCGTGGCGAAAAAGACCTGGAACAGTCCATTAATATGACCCGTGCGGAAGCGAAAGCAGCTTTCAATAACGATATGGTCTATATGGAAAAATATCTGGAAAATCCGCGTCATATCGAGATTCAGGTATTAGCCGATGGTCAGGGTCAGGCAATTTATCTGGCTGAGCGTGACTGTTCAATGCAGCGCCGTCACCAGAAGGTTGTTGAAGAAGCCCCGGCACCGGGAATTACTCCGGAACTACGTAGCTTCATCGGAACCCGTTGTACTCAGGCATGTATTGATATCGGTTACCGTGGTGCCGGTACGTTTGAGTTCCTGTTTGAAAACGGTGAGTTCTACTTTATTGAGATGAACACCCGTATTCAGGTAGAACATCCGGTGACTGAAATGATCACCGGTGTCGACCTGATCAAAGAGCAGTTGCGTATTGCCGCCGGTCTGCCACTGTCTATCCGCCAGGAAGACGTGGTCATTCGTGGTCATGCGGTAGAATGCCGTATCAACGCAGAAGATCCGAATACCTTCCTGCCAAGTCCGGGCAAAATTACCCGCTTCCACGCACCGGGTGGTTTTGGCGTACGTTGGGAATCGCATATCTATTCCGGCTATACCGTACCGCCTTACTATGACTCCATGATAGGTAAACTGATCACTTACGGTGAAACCCGCGACGTCGCGATTTCCCGTATGACCAATGCCTTAGCTGAGCTGATCGTCGATGGTATTAAAACTAACGTCGAACTGCAGCTGAAGATCATGGCTGACGAACATTTCCGTGAAGGTGGAACCAATATCCACTATCTGGAGAAAAAACTGGGGCTTCAGGAAAAGTAATTTCTTTTCTGAGTCACTGCCAAGGCCGGATTTTCCGGCCTTTATTATTTTTGTCTTTCCGTTGAGGTTAACGATGGACTCTCGTTTCAAACAAGCGCATAAGGAAGCCCGCTGGTCATTGCTTCTTGCGATTAGCTGGCTGATTGTCTGGTCAGTCAGTGCCTGGACGGGGGGAACAACACCGGGCATTTTCGGCTTTCCCCGCTGGTTCGAATTATCCTGCCTTTTTGCGCCGTTATTTTTCCTGTTTCTGTGCGCCTTAATGATCCGCTTTATTTTCCGTGATATCCCATTGGAGGGTCAGGGTGAACAGTAAAATTATGCTTCCTTTACTGGGGTATCTGCTGCTTGTGGCGGCGATCTCCCTGTTTGCCATGTATCAGCAAAAAAGGGCGAAAGGCGCGTTTCTGAACGAATATTTTCTCGGCGGAAGAACGCTGGGTGGATTTCTGTTAGCCATGACCCTGACCACCGCGTATGTCAGTGCCAGCTCTTTTGTCGGTGGCCCGGGAGCCGCCTATAAATATGGCCTGGGGTGGGTTTTTCTGGCCATGGTACAGGTGCCTACCGTCTGGCTTTCATTAGGGGTGCTGGGTAAGAAGTTTGCCATTCTGGCACGCCGGTATAATGCCGTGACCCTGAATGACATTCTGTACGCCCGCTTCAAAAGCTCTCTGGTGGTATGGATTGCCAGTCTGGCGCTGTTACTGGCGTTTATAGCAGTGATGGCGGTACAGTTTATCGGCGGTGCCCGGCTGCTGGAAAGCGTTGCGGGGATCCCCTACACCCGCGGTTTGCTGATCTTTGGCGGTATCATTGCGCTCTATACTGCGCTGGGGGGCTTCCGGGCCAGCGTGTTGAATGATGCCATGCAGGGACTGGTGATGCTGGCTGGGACGTTCCTGTTACTGTTCGCGGTGCTTCATGCCGCAGGCGGGCCAGCCCATGCGGTAGCCACACTGAAAGCCATTAATCCACAACTGATAGAGCCTGAAGGTGCAGGTAATATTATTACTGTACATCTGCTGATTTCATTCACTGTGCTGGTCTGTTTTGGCGTACTGGGACTGCCTAATACGGCAGTGCGTTGTATTTCGTACCGTGACAGTAAGGCGGTTCATCGGGGGATACTGCTCGGCACATTGGTGATGACTCTGCTGATGCTGGGAATGCATCTTGCCGGTGCGCTAGGCCGCGCGATTATCCCGGATTTGTCAGTCCCTGATCTGGTGATCCCGACGCTGATGATGAAAGTGCTGCCCCCTTTCGCTGCCGGTATCTTCCTTGCCGCACCGATGTCAGCGATAATGTCGAATGTGAATGCTCACTTACTTCAGGCATCGGCCACACTGATTAAAGATCTCTATCTGCGGATCTTCCCGGAACGTGCAGAAAATGAAGTCCATCTTCGCCGTTTATCCACCTGGCTGACACTGGCTCTGGGCATCCTGCTGATTATTACCGCATGGCACCCACCGGCGATGATTATCTGGATGAATCTGCTGGCCTTTGGCGCGCTGGAAACCGTTTTCCTCTGGCCGCTGGTGCTGGGGTTATACTGGAAATCGGCCAATGCCACCGGTGCGGTAAGCAGTATGCTGTCCGGCGCGATCAGTTATACCTTGCTGGTAAGTCTGAAAATTCCATGCTGGAACTTCCATCCGATAGTTCCTGCCCTGTTACTGAGTCTGGCCGCGTTTCTGATGGGTAACCGGCTGGGTAAACCAACACCCCGGGACATATCCCCGGCGGTGAAGCAATAAAGAGATACGCTATGCCTTGGATACAAATCAAAATTAATACCTCAGGTGCCAATGCTGAAGCAATCAGTGATGCGCTGATTGAGAATGGAGCTGTTTCAGTCACTTTTCAGGACACCCATGACAACCCGGTGTATGAGCCCCTGCCCGGTGAAACCCGCTTGTGGGGTGATACCGATGTGATTGGCTTGTTCGATGCTGAAACAGAGATGCAGCAGGTTATCGGTGTTCTGGAACACCACCCATTACTCGGGGCGGGGTTTCACCACAAAGTCGAACAAATCGAAGACAAAGACTGGGAACGCGAGTGGATGGATAACTTCCACCCGATGTGTTTCGGGAAGCGGTTATGGATTTGCCCGAGCTGGCGCGAAGTTCCGGAACCTGATGCCGTCAATGTGATGCTGGACCCGGGTCTGGCATTTGGTACCGGCACACATCCGACCACATCCCTGTGCCTGAACTGGCTGGACGGACAGGATCTGAACGGCAAAACGGTGATCGATTTCGGGTGTGGTTCCGGGATCCTGGCCATCGCAGCCCTGAAACTGGGTGCAGCTCATGCTATCGGTATCGATATTGATCCTCAGGCGATTCAGGCCAGCCGGGACAACGCGGAACGTAACGGGGTTTCAGAGCGTCTCGACCTCTATCTTCCGGAGCAACAGCCTGAAAACCTGAGCGCAGATGTTGTGGTTGCCAATATTCTGGCCGGCCCGTTACGTGAACTCGCACCCCTGATCAGCGTATTACCCGCCAGCGGCGGTAAACTGGCGTTATCCGGTATTCTGGCCAGCCAGGCAGACGATGTGTGCGACGCCTACGCGCAGAATTTTGTGCTGGACCCGGTAGCGGAAAAAGAAGAATGGTGCCGTATCACGGGACAGCGTAAATAAAAGGGTTTCCCCCTGAGAGTCAGCGGTAACATGGCTCACAGAAAGACTTCTGCGGCACATTTTATAGTGCAGATATGCTGTAAATTCTTCTGTGAGCTGTTTTTTATCCGGTACAAGCGGGGAAAAGAAAGAAAGTTTTTCAAAATCCTGACGGCAGTTCAATCCTAAGCTATTGATATAAATGAATAAGTAAATAATTTCATAGGGTGAATATCTTTTCCCTTAATCAATGGCGGTATATTGTTCAAAGTTTGGCCTTTCATCTTCACAAAAAAATGCGTAATATACGCCGCCTTGCGAACATATAAGGTCATCTCTTTCCCATGCGCATTGGACCATACCAGCTCCGAAACCGATTGATTGCTGCGCCAATGGCAGGTATTACCGACAGACCATTTCGTACGCTTTGTTTCGAAAACGGTGCAGGAATGACAGTTTCTGAGATGATGTCATCGAACCCGGAAGTCTGGGCCAGTGACAAATCCAGATTGCGTATGGTGCACTGTGATGAGCCAGGTATCCGCTCAGTACAAATAGCCGGTGGCGACCCGGATGAAATGGCAGCGGCAGCGCGGATAAACGCAGACTCCGGTGCTCAGGTCATTGATATCAATATGGGTTGTCCTGCAAAGAAAGTGAACCGAAAGATGGCTGGTTCTGCATTGCTTCAGTATCCATCGCTGGTAGAGTCCATCCTGCGGGCAGTGGTGAATGAAGTGGATGTTCCGGTCACCTTAAAGATCCGTACCGGATGGGATACCGAAAATCGCAATTGTATAGAAATTGCCCAATTGGCTGAGCGTTGTGGTATTCAGGCGTTAACTATTCACGGACGTACTCGCGCATGTCTGTTTAACGGGAACGCAGAATACGACAGCATTCGGACAGTTAAGCAGAACGTGTCCATTCCGGTTATCGCGAATGGAGACATTACTGACCCGCATAAAGCCAGGGCCGTACTGGACTACACCGGAGCTGATGCTCTGATGATTGGCCGGGCGGCTCAGGGAAGACCGTGGATCTTCCGGGAAATCCAGCATTATCTGGACACAGGGGAGCTGCTTGCACCAAAGCCACTCGCAGAGGTGAAGCAAATGCTGATTGGACATATACGGGAGCTGCACGACTTTTATGGTCACGGCAAGGGATACCGTATTGCCCGAAAACACGTTTCCTGGTATTTGCAGGAAAATGCCCCTGATGACCAGTTTCGGCGCACATTCAACGCCATAGAGGATGCCAGTGAACAGCTGGAGGCGTTGGAGGCATACTTCGAAAATCTTGCGTAAACGAAAAAAAGAGCTGAAAGAACTATGTTCGAACAACGCGTAAATTCTGACGTACTGACCGTTTCTACCGTGAATTCACAGGATCAGGTAACTCAAAAACCACTTCGTGACTCGGTTAAACAGGCACTGAAGAACTATTTTGCTCAGTTAAATGGTCAGGATGTTAATGACCTGTATGAGCTGGTACTGGCTGAAGTTGAACAGCCTCTGTTGGACATGGTGATGCAGTACACCCGTGGTAACCAGACCCGCGCAGCACTGATGATGGGTATTAACCGCGGCACCCTGCGTAAGAAACTGAAAAAATACGGTATGAACTAATCCTTCATCCCTGACGGTTTGAAAAGAAAGGCACTATCCTGACGAGGACAGTGCCTTTTTTATGTCCGTCTGTTGGCGGACAATGCGGCCCCGCCAGTGCGGCGGAGCTTCGCCCTTTCGGGGTTATTTTTTCAGATAAAGATCTTTGGTCTGGTAGAAAGCCAGGGCTGACGGAGCAAACCCACCCACTTTGGGACTGACCATATAATCCTGAGTGAGGTAGTAGATAGGGATAGCCGGGGCTTCATTTGCCGCAATATCTATCGCTTTCTGGTAATGCGCCGCGGTTTCTGCCGGAGTCTGTGCCGACTGCGCCGCAGCAATTTCATTATCATAATCCTTATTGCTGAAGTTACCGGTATTATTGGTATCTCCGCTGCGGAAGGTATTCAGGAAGGTCGAATACTCATTGTAATCCGCCCCCCAGCTGTAACGAACCAGCTGATATTGACCCTGATGCATGGTATCCAGCATCGATTTCCATTCCTGGTTCTGCAGCGAGGCTTTCACACCCAGTGCACTTTTCCACATAGAGGCGGCCGCGATGGCAATTCGCTGGTTATCAGCCCCGTTGTTATACAGCAGAGTAAAGCTCAGCGGATGAGAGTCAGAATAGCCGGCCTCTTTCAGCAGTTCGCGGGCTTTCGCGATACGCTCAGCCTGTGTCCAGTGCGCCCAGACCGGCGGGGTAATAGTCACGCCTCCCATCGACAACGGAGCCACGGTCCAGGCTGGCGTCTCTCCCATCCCTAACACTTTTTTACTGATAATATCTTTATTCAGGGCCAGATTCAGGGCCTGACGGACACGGACGTCATTGAACGGCGCACGTGCACTGTTGATATCAAAGTAGAAGACACTCAGTTCCGGTGCGACAAAGACTTCTTTAGGCCTTTCTTTCTTCATCCGTGCAAATTCAATCGCCGGGATCGTCGAGGTAATATCAATTTCACCGGCCAGATAGCGGTTCAGTTCTGCACTGCCGTCACTGATAGGTAAGAAGGTTACCTGATTTATCACTGTATGGGCATTATCCCAGTAGCGTGGATTACGCTTCAGCGTGATTTTCTCGTTAACAATCCAGTCGCTTAACTGATACGCACTGCTGCTGATCATATGGCCAGGCTGCGTCCAGGAGTCACCGTAGGTTTTGACATCTTTTTCGCTGACCGGGAACAAAGACGGGTGCGCAACAAATTGCAGGAAGTAAGACACCGGCTGATCGAGCACGACTTTTACCGTTGAGCTGTCCGGCGCATATACACCCAGCTTATCGGTCGGCATTTTTCCGTCAATGACCGCCTGTGCATTTAAGATATGCGCATTCGCGGTGAAAGAGGCATAAGGCGAGGCTGTTTTAGGATCCGATAACCGGCGCCAGCTATACACAACGTCCTGAGCCGTGATCGGAGAGCCGTCTGACCAGGTGGCTCCGGAACGGATATGGAACGTCCAGGTTTTATGATCCGAGGTTTGCCAGGAATCGGCCAGTGCCGGGATAATATGACCATTGTTTTCTACACGAACCAGACCTTCAAACAGGTCGTTAATCACTGCCATCGAACTGTTGTCTTCGACCTTATCCGGGTCAAGAGTTGCCGGCTCGGCACCATTTCCCCGTACCAGGTTTTGCGTGGCCGCCAGTTGCGTACCGGCAGGAACCACCGCCGAAAAGGCAACGGAAGAAAAACAAAGCCCGGCGAATAAAAGAGAGAGACGGGTACGGCGGGTGTGTAGTGTTTTTCCTTGCATCAATGAATACCTCTGTGAGTTTTTTATTTTATTAATAATCAATATCACAGATTAACCCGTAAGTTAAAGAGCCAGTAAAAGCACAATGCCGGCAGAAGCCGTGGCCCGGCTTTCACTTATCCCACACCCGACCGGCCGCAGACCCGCGTTATTCCTGAAAAAAGGAAACATAACGATAGTATCATGTAGCCAGAAATACCCTCTCGCTGACTTAAATACTTTTTTCTTATTTTCAAAGAAAGCAGCAGCACTGGCGCTGTTCCGGATGCATGAAAGGCAGTTATACCGGAGTGCGATAACCGTTATTTTTTATTCTTCTTATTCACACAGAATAAAATAATGACTGAAAGTTGCTGATATTTTCGGCTATAAGTTGCCGCGATGATTACCGATAAAGCCTGTCACTGATGGATCCTTTTTATCAAAACCCCCATGTCTCTGTTGTCTATGCCTTTGTAAAAAAAGCCATGGCAAACAGACAGTAGCCTGACGGATATAATACAAATATCAGCAACCAGATACTCCCGCTATAATAAAATAAATATATGACAGATAGCTCCGGGTAATAATAATAAATCCGGAAGATCCACTGCAAAATGCATTTTATCCGGTCAGTCATTCTGACAAACTACTCATTAATCCCTGCAGAATATTCCAGCGGATTATTCGATGTATCTCAGTCTGTACTTATTTAATCTTCTGTTTTTCATACGGATTTATCCCCGATACTGACTTCAGTGTGACAGCAGGTTATGTTGATAAGGAATGATAATCATAATTAAAGTGAGATATTTCTATGTTAAGGAAAGTCACGTTCTCAGCATTCGTACTCGGCTGTACGATGGGCTCGCACTTTGCGATAGCGGCATCCGCGCCGGCTGTTGAAGCAAAGCACGGGATGGTCGTCACCTCCCAGGATCTTGCAACGCAGGTCGGGGTTAATATCCTCAGGCAAGGCGGAAATGCTATTGATGCCGCCGTCGCTGTCGGTTATGCCGAAGCGGTCGTTAATCCCTGCTGCGGTAATATTGGCGGTGGGGGTTTTATGACTATCCATCTGGCCAACGGTAAGGATACGTTCATTAATTTTCGTGAAATGGCACCGGCCGGAGCCAGCGCAAATATGTATCTTGCCGCCGACGGCAATCTGATCCCGGGCGCAAGCCTCTATGGCTGGAAAGCCTCCGGGGTTCCCGGGACTGTCATGGGAATGGAAACTGCGCGTAAAGAATACGGTAAACTCAGCCGTGCACAGGATATGGCTCCGGCGATCAAGCTGGCGCGGGAAGGCTATATTCTGACACGTGCGGATACCGATATTCTGGATACGACTGTCGCCCGTTTCAGACAGGATCCGGCAGTTGCAAAAATCTTCCTGCGCCCTGACGGGACTCCCTTACAGCCAGGTGACAGACTGCGACAGACTGACCTTGCCAACACACTGGAACGGATCTCCCGCGAAGGTCCGTCAGCATTTTACAAAGGGGCTTTCCCGGCAGCCGTCGCGAAGGCTTCTGCAAAAGGGGGCGGTGTAATTAATGCGGCCGACTTTTCTGCCTATCACATTACTGAAATGGCCCCGCTGACCTGCACCTACCGTGGCTATACCTTTGTCTCTGCGCCTCCTCCAAGCTCCGGCGGGGTTACACTCTGTGAAACACTGAACATCCTTGAAGGGTTTGACCTGAAATCGATGGGCTTTGGTTCTGCGGCGATGGTCCACACGCTGGCAGAAGCTATGCGCTTAAGCTATGCCGACCGTAATACCTACCTGGGGGATCCGGCATTTGTGCATAATCCGGTCGATCAATTACTGGATAAAAAATATGCTGCCACCCTGCGTAGCAAAATTCAGGCAGATAAAGCGACCCCTTCCGATCAGGTAAAACCGGGCATTGTGAGCGGTGAAAAACCGGAAACAACCCACTACTCTATCGTCGATAGTGAAGGTAATGCCGTTTCCACAACCTATACCATTAACGGCCGGTTTGGTGCCGTTGTTATGGCTCCGGGTACCGGCGTACTGATGAATGATGAGATGGATGACTTCACCACAAAAGTCGGGGCTAAGAACCTGTACGGTCTGGTACAGGGAACTGCAAACAGTATTGCACCAGGTAAACGCCCGCTATCTTCCATGAGCCCGACGCTGGTCACCAAAGATGGCAAGATCTTCTTAGTGCTAGGATCTCCCGGTGGCTCCAGGATCATTACGATCACCCTGGAAACCGCGCTGAATATTATTGACTTCGGAATGGAGCCCCAGGAAGCCGTGAACGCACCCCGTATCCACCAGCAATGGATGCCGGATGTGGTTTATTATGAAAAAGGTGGGTTGTCTCCGGATACCTTAAATATCCTGAAAAATATGGGCTATAAGATGGTTGAACAGACCCCATGGGGTGCGGCAGAACTGATTATGGTCGGACTGCCGGGTGCTGCCGGCGTTACATCGGCTTCCAGCTCCGGTAATGACGGGGCCGTTTCCGGCAAAGTCAGGGAAGGTTATCTGTACGGTGCTAACGACGTACGCCGTCCGGCAGGATCTGCACGCGGTTACTGATCCGGTAATTATCATTTGTTAAATGGCTTTTCGGCACAATGCCTGAAGATGCTCCTGAAAGGGAAACCCGGGATAACGGGTTTCCCTTTTTAATGGATCGTCACCGCGGCTGCCCTTTCGGGCCTGTTGCATAGAACCCCGGTAAAATCTCTCCGTAAAACGCTTCAGGGCCCTGCCGGTAAAGGGATAGAAGCGAAAAGGCAGGCAGAACAATTAGTTCCGGAGACAGGAATAGCGTTTATTTACTTTACCTCTCCTGAGCCATGCAGATCCGTTAATGTATTACCAATAATACAATGGATCGGATCTACGTGATCTGCTGGTTATCGTGATGACAGATCCCTCACCTGACATAACCCACTTTTACGAGCACCCGGGTATCGCACACCCTGCCGGAAAGCCCCTTAATACCGGTAACGGACACGAACAGAACCTCCGCCTTTATAAATAGGCTTTCTGTCGCCATCCGGGTAGCCCGAAAAATACCCGCGCAGATAGACTCCGGTTATTAAAGGTACGGCCCACACGGGCTTGCCTCAGTGACTGAATATCACAATCCTTTAAACTTATATTCCAGGATAAACTCAGAGGCGAAACTCTTCGCCCGTATAGGGCGCCCGTCTGCCAGTTTCGGTGTTTTCCCGTTCAGGGTTTGATATGACCAGCCCGGCCCTACCATGGCTGACAACGACAGTACCTTTGACGATGGCTGATGCACAATCCAGCGGGTAAATGCATTAATTTCTCCGGTCACCACCGGCACAGATTGATAGCTAAAACGGGCAATACTGCCGGTAATGCCTGCGGTCAATGCCGGCGTTAACTGGTATCCCACCAGACCGGAGAGTACCGCTTCCCGATCCCTGTTGTAATCATTACCTGCTTTCGCCATTCCGTTGAACGTTCCCCGTGAATTCTTACTCATATGGAAAGGATAAGTCCCTACCCCTGACTTTTTAGCGGCCCGGGTATAGCTGGCTGCCCAGCGGAGCTGCCAGAACGGTGTAGTGGAACGGGCTTCGATCGTGAAATGTCGGGCCCGGTGATCAAAGTCTTTCTGTTGCTCCGGCATTTCCCGGTAATGGCTTAATGCCCTGGTGAGGTAGAGCTGGCTATTCAGGGTCAGCGTCGGGGTGGGCGTGACGCTGGCCTGAAAAATATGACGAGAGAGATAATCACTGCTTTCCCCCCAGGCGTATCTGAAATCTGACATCTGATTTGCCCAGCGGAGATCCAGACTACTCAATGCATTGATCGTTTTCTTGTCGTTGGTCAGAAAATGTTCACTATCCGGCGAGCTGCGGCTCATCGATTTCGTAACTCTTGCACCTTGCAGTGAAAGCTTGCCGTAGGCCAGGCGGCTATACCCGCCGGAATAGGTCGTCACTGACAGTCGGGAAGAATCCGAGATGACACCGATATCTTTCAGAGACAGCCATCCCCATCGTGCTTTAACACTGCGATCGTCCTGAGTGTATTGTAATCTGAGATTGCGCTGACCAAATTTATGATACCCCGAAGCATTACTTCTTTTATTTCCCTGGCCTGAATTATAAAGCACGCCACGGGAATTAAAATAATCTGTGGCACCGAGTTTGATCACGTAATTCCAGGTGGCATCAACACCGAATATCCCCGCAATATCTCCTGAGTGAAAGGCAACCATGGCTCCCTGCCCCCAGGCGTTGTGGATCCTTTTCTCCCCGCTTTCCTCTTCATTAAGTGCTTTCCAGTAGTTCTTTAATGAAATATCAATATCTGATTGTTTAAAAAAAGAGGATACGGGGGATAACATTCCCCCGCCCTCGCCTTCAGGCCGTAAAGCAATGTCCGTTGCCTGTGCACCCAGTGGGAAAATAACCACCAGCAGTCCATACCTGATATCCATATATCTTCTCCCTGAAAGGGGCATTATCCTTTTTACTACCGATATAGAATTCCGTTAGTCAGAGACTCAATCTTCCAGGGATTTTTTCCCCGCCTCAACATATTTCAGAGTACCGGGTTCGATAACACGATATTCCCCGTTTTTATAATTAATTTTCACCACAGCAGCATTTGCGAGAGGTTTTATTGCTAATGGTTTATTCGTCAGTTCATAAACTAAATTCATTATGGTCATCCCCGAGGTCACAATAAGAATATTTTTCTCATGCTTTTCCATACCTGCAGAAATAATACGTTTTACTGCGTCGTGGGTTCGGGCCTTCACCTGCTGATAGTTTTCTGCCAGCCCCTGAGGATCTGCCGCAGCGATGGCATTCTGCAGTTGTTTAATCGACAGATTTTCCTTTGCCATTTCCTGCATCAATGCCTGACTATCCCGTAAGCACAGAACCCGCGCACTGGCATCCCTCATTTCTTCGTTACGTAACCCTTCATAACTGCCGAAAAACGACTCACGTAATCCCGATAATTCCGTCGGTGTCAGTCGGGTTTTCCCGGACGTCTGCAGGATAATTTCAAGCGTACTACGCTGACGTCCGCTATCCCCGGAATAGACGCTATCAAAAGGGATATCTTTCAGCCCTGCACCCAGATAGCGTGCGATACGCTGCCCTTCCTCCGTCAGAGGCGAGTCCGCCCACCCCTGAACATGGTCTAACGTATTCAGCAGGGTTTCACCGTGACGGGCGAAATAGAGCGTGATTTCATCGGAATGACTCTCCGAAGAGGCAATACCGGGCAGCGCATTGAACATGAGAACAACAAACAACAGATATCTGCTCATTATAATTCCTTTTAAGTAATAATGGAGGAGTCATCCTGCTTACAGCTTCCTATATAGACATCACAATATCTTCCTTTAAAATATAAACAAAAAAATACAGATATGTATTTCCATCTTCACAGTCTGTGAGTAAAGTCAAAAATAAAAACCTGCCATTATGAAAAGTGCAATAAAACACAGAAAGATAAAATTATCTTTAGCTGGCTGAAAAACGTTAGCGATTAATAAATTTTTGAAAATAAAGTATTAATCTTATTCCCTGAAAGCAGATGATTTAACTCTTCGCAATAATCATATTCTTGCGGCTTCAATGACTGTGCTTTCAGTGTGCGATTCGTGAGTGCCGGATAGACCTTGTCTGTCACCGGAGGGGGCGTCACCGATGTTACTTCTCTATGGTACCGGGTGAACCTTTTGAGTAAAACTACCAGCCCGTAACACCATCATTACGCCTGCATTATGATCCGGACGGGTCATCCTCACATCTGTTTCATCCGTAGTCCTGTCCCTGCTGTAGGATTATGTTCACCAGTGAACTGCTGTTTATCTATGGATACGTTTAGACATATTGATAAACTCAGTGGCGGAGTTATATCCCGGTTGGCAGGGTTACTGCAGGGTCCTGTCCCGTAGGATCCTGCACTGGCCAGGTTCGTTCTGCGTGCCCTGAAAGGCCAGCAAGGACTCACTCTGGTAAGGGGTTCTGCTTTGTACTCTGAGTCTGGAAGATTGTTTAAGCGACCTCATTGGCCTCCGCCAGTTCATCTGGCACCAGGAGGTGCGGTGTAAAACCTCTTTCCGGTTTAATTTTCGGGTATTCTGTGGCAACGATGCAGAGCAGCATACTGCAAATAATAAGACTAAGCGGAAAGTCATCTTGTGGCCAGAGAAACGGGTCACCTGTCATGGGCCGGGACAGCGAATACTTAAAAAGCTCTTCCCGTAAAGGAAGAGCTTTTCGTGTCCTATAGCTGACTACGCTTTAACTTATTGCAACGCCTGATTCAGTGCTGGTGTTCCGAATGCCACTAAACGACCATTAGACAGAGAGAACCATTGTCCCCAGAAATTTTCAAGACTATCCAGGGTTTTTCCACTGATGTAATGACTATCTGACGGGCTTAATAATCCGGCGCCTAAGACATAAATATTTGCCCCCTGTAAATCAGCCACCAATTGCTGATGACGTACATTGGCCAATATATTTTTCACATTTAGCTGACGAATCTGATTATGGTGATAAAAAGAAGCCGAATCACTATTTTCAAGCATATCACTGACCAGTAAAATAATGCGGTGCTTAGCCGGTGAAGCCTGGAGATCCTGCCCTATACTTTTCAGCGAATGCAATATCTCACTTTTCGGGATATCGGCACGGGATTCCTGCATAGCCAAAACAAGCTGTCTTCCCCATTGCATCGTAAACTGTGATTTTTGCTGATTCAGACAGCTATCCAGATCATTAAGATTATCCATCGGAATATCTCCACGGACAGAAGCTGAAGGCGGTGCATCCAGATAAGTATCTGCGGCTAAACGCATATACTGTCCGGGGACCACGGCAGAAAAGGTATATAGTTTTACATCGTCACCTGGCTGAATAAAATTAGCCACCTCATTCCATACGGAGTGTTGCAATGCATCGGGTAAGACTACCGTCTGATCAATGATAACTATCAATTGTCTCCCACTGGCAGGTGCACGCCACTGTTCCGTATGAGAACGCGAGTAACAATCTCCTCCCTCTGGCCCCATAGCCGCATTCACAATCAGCGGGCAACACAGGGACAGAGCAGCTAGCAATCCGGGTAGCTTTTTTTTCATTATTCACTCCCCGTCGGCATCTCAGATCCAAATCTTCCACATTTTTTCGCCAGCCGCTGAGTAGACCAGATACCCATGATCTGTTGCTCAGTGAGCTGTGCAAATTGAGGATAAATATTTACCAATAGCATCAGTTCTTTCTCTTCAACATTGGTAATATCCGGATAATCGAGAGGCATCATCGCTGCAGAATCTCTCTGCATGGTCACAGACGTTTTATCCGGGGAGTCGTTACTTTCTGCCGGGGAATGAATATCCTCTGCTTTAACGTGAGAAAATTGCCCGATGGCAGGGGAACCGGTATTCATAGTCGTCCGTGCATGCTGAGAAATATTCGTCTCCAGCTGCTCATAACTTTGGTATTCTGCCAGTTCATTCAGACGGCTCTTTTCACGCTCCAGGGCTAATACCTCCTCCTTTTTCTTGATATAACTGTCAAAATCACGATTAACAGAATCTTTTAATAATTCCCTTTCTGCTGCGCTGGTTGTCGTTTTATTCATTAAATTACGACGTAACATACTCAGTTTATGGTCAGCATGCATACTGATAGCGCGCTTTCGACGTTCCATCCATGAACGCATAGCCTGAGCATTAGGAAAACGATGAGTGCGGAGCCATGCCTCTTCCGAGTGAACGCCAGCAAAACCTAAATTCCGGCCCAGGAAAAATGCAAAAAACTGAACACCAATATAAATGACAGAAAGAATAATAAAGGTCACCAGCGAAGCGTCATGCTTCGAATGCTGTATATCATTTTCAGCCTGTTGACGTGCCTGCTGATCATTTTGAGCCGCTTGTGCGGGCAGGACATTACCCCATGGACTACTCACATCTGAACTGCTTTGAATACTGTTAACCGCTTGTTCGGACTCAACCATCTGTAGTGTGTAATCACGTACGACAAAAGCAGAGACCGCGATAATAACTATCCAGGCATAAAACCCAATCACTGGCCGGGTGTGCTCTTTACAGCCATCATCGATGACAAGCCGTGCGGCTATCTGATTATATCGCGGCTGTTCATTATCCCGGTAAGTGTGGACGATCTGAATCTGGCTGACTTCATTCAAATTTTGATCTGATTTACTTTGTCTGAACCAGGTCTTAGCTCTGCGCAATAAAGAATTATAATGTTGCGCCTTACCTGCATGGTGAGCGATAGTCGCAGAAATCAGTGACAATATCAGTGCCAGTGACCATACAACGACCTGCAGATTATTCGCGGAGATATGCGGAGCCATGAATGGCCCCAGAACATAAGCAAAGCCAATAGCCTCCATGACCATTAATATAATAACGAGAGGTAATACCCAAAAAGGTGATTTTTTACGCCCTGATTCCAGGACTTTGGAGAGATAATCTTTACATTGATTATAGTAAGTGACATTCTGATTTACCGATGCATACTCGCTATAGTATAAATCGGCAATGTTCATTTCAACATCCAGCCAGTTTGAATCATGTACTAACGACGAATTTCCTGAATATTGTCGTGAAGCTTTCGCTACCGTCCCTATCAACGGAAAGACATGCCAGGCCCGCATACAGGCATAACGAATGTCATCCCATTTTTTAAAGGCGGTTCCTATTATAATGAACAAAATAATAATACCCGAGAAGATCTGCCAGTGTTCAATAATCTGGTTCGTCAGTCCTGACAGTGAAAAATTATTCATATTATATATATCTCATTCTATTTAATTTGTGGGCAGATAATCAGCGACATAGGTTGCAGAAGACTTAGGGTAAAAAATCTGCCCATTGATAGCTTTTCCATGTTGAGCACTAAATACAATATCCATACAGGTCACTGCACTCCCTTTTTGCTTAGGATAGACCCGATAGATAATTTCATCTTTACCCGTATAGGTTTGCGCGATTGCCGGAATAATCACTGAAGGTTCTTTACGGATACCGGTAAAGTTTGTCACTATAGATATCGTTGGGTTTCTGGCAACCTGAGCGTTATCACGCAGTATAGCCACAGGCGATAACACCACCAGATTATGATTCACTACATTTGCCCATGACATGCCACCATAGCCTGGCAGATAGTCATAGCTATGATAAGCAGTAAAATCAGCCCCCGTAGCCAGGCTCTTCACCTGCCCGCTTATTCTGATACTGTCAGCAGCACAACTCATAAACGTATTTTCAGCCGCGTGTGCAGTCGGAAACCAGGAAAATGAATGTTCAGTCCGGACTTGTGCTACCACACTCTCCACCGAATCAGCGGGGCGGCCATTGAAATCAACCGTTGCAACCGATGTGGAATGTGATGTTATTCCTGTTTTCGGTTCAGAGCGTTGAGCTGTTTTCAGCGCTATTTCTGTCTTACGATGATATTCATTCAACCGTGGTTTTTTCGCCAATGTATCAGTCGACGGGTCATTAACTGTTGGGTTATTATCCACAGTTAAGTTCGTTCTGCTGCTATAGATAATATACCGGCTATTGTCCTGTTCCTGAGCTACACGAAGCGATAAGGCTTTTTCATCACTCAGTTCGCTAATCTCCACCCGACGATTCCTGGCCCGACCTTCGGATGTCTGGTTAGTAGCAATAGGGCGTGATGACCCTGCCCCCTGATAATAGATATGACTGTCCCGGATACCGGATATACGCAATAATGAAGCAACACTTTTAGCTCTTTGCTCTGACAATGTCTTATTAAATTCAGCATCTCCTGTTGAATCTGTATGTCCGACCACGAGGTAGTAGTGCTGATTAGTTTTAGTCTCTGTATACACATTGATGAGACTTTGCATCTTCTCCCGACCAGTAGGCGTTAATTTTGCGGAACTACTGGCAAACATCCCCTCGTCGTTAACCTGAGCAACAAGTCCTGAAGCCTGCTTATCCGTGGATGACGTTTGTGATAACGCCGGCTCAGTTGTCATCTGAATATTAGCTTTTCTCGCTGCAGCCAATAGGGCTTTAGAGCGAGTCTGCCAGATATTCCCTGCGTAACAACCGCCTCCGGTACCTAACGCTAAACCAACTGCTGTGCCTGCTGCTGCATTACCGAGCTTTCTGCCTATCAGATTTCCGACAATCGCACCGCTGACCGCCCCAACGCCACAGAGAATTTCGACACCATAATTCGCCCCGGTCTCATTTAACTGATCCTGTGTATTGGCACAACTACTTAGAAGGCTTGCCGATAAAATGACTGCTGTGATTTCCGTGATTTTCATGCCTGGTCCCCGAATACTTACACATGAGTATTCTCCCGTTATTGATAAATTTTTGTCGGCCGGAGTGAGCCTTACCCGACAAGAAATAAGAAGAATTGCTAATCAATAAAACCAGGGGATGAGCATAGCACCTTGCGATACATCCACTCAAATTGAAATTAACATTAACTTTAAGATAATAAAGAAAAGGGCTGAAATGCTCTGACATCTTTTTATACTTTCGGGAGTCGGGCAGTACGACAAATTTAAATACTTATTAAAATCAATCAATTGAGATATCATTACGATACATTCATGAATAGGAAGATTACTTTTATAAATACAGATGACCTCATAGCATCAGGTATGCATAGATTATGTTTTAGTAATTTATCAATTAGATTGATGTTATTCGTTATTCATTACATGAAAATCTTTTACCATAGCCATGTTTTAACTGCTGGTTATCTGACTATGAATGTCAGGGTTGTCGACCCCGTAGTCATCGGCGCTTCAGGGTATCGTAATCGCTCGCTTCGCGGGCAGGTCAGATCAGGTACTGCGCTACGAGGATCCCCCCCCCATAAACCAAAACAATAACCAATTATTTCATATAGTTAATTACATAATAACTTCATGTGTATGAATGACATATGATGTGCAGTACAGAATGTCTCAGGTGAAAATACGATTATGCTAACCACATTCACATCCTGCCTGCGTCAGATAACATCTTTTATTTACTTTGCGGAACCGTGAGTAATAAAAATAAGACGCTCTCTTCTGTAAGGTATTCCTGTGAAATGGAATATAAACTCAAAAGGAACTAAAGCCGTACGCCTCTCTGAAAGGGATACTAACCGTTTATTGAGATTACAGCTGTTATGGATACCTTATTATTCGTTTACTGGCTGGATGTCTATGTTCCGCAGGATAGAGTAAGTCTGATGGCTGCCTGCGCTGAAAAAATGGGAATAAAATGAAATCAAAAACCTTTGTTTTAGCCCCGGACTCCTTCAAAGAAAGTCTGACGGCAAAAGAAGTCT
>ERZ794936.169-NODE-169-length-39490-cov-33.752149_pt1 | contig 39490 bp, 19 predicted proteins | sample MGYA00511083_ERZ794936 | MGnify/ENA primary metagenome ERZ794936 (study PRJEB30137, sample SAMN04331409) | food metagenome | isolation source: Y2 must sample point D1 replicate A | place: Australia: South Australia | collected 2014 ... | reverse complement strand
ACTACATACAAAAAAATAAAGCGTTTGTATTGATCATAAATATGTGCAAACAAAGGAAAATCACGTGCATTCTACGTTTTATTTCTAAATGTGTGGGCACACTGTTTCAACATTTTAGTCAAATAGGATTCTCCTTTTCTTCCTATTTGTGTGGAGTTGAGCAACAGATTCTGACCACATTCAACCGCCATGCTCATTTTGAAAATATAACATAAAGTCTTGTATGTTTGTTTGTTTGTCTTTTTTGTTTTTTTTGTTTGCCTTTTTTTTTTGACTTAAATAGTTATCCGCTTAGCAATTTATAATAAGAACTCAAAAGTTGAAAGAACCAATTCAAACCGCACGCATAGATTTGGAATGCTGTGTGAAATACTTTGATGAAAAACTTTTGTTACCATCCATGCATTCCATTAGTAGTTATAAAGTCCACCTTTTTTTTGCTCTTTCAAAATGGGAAAACCAAAAACGGTTTATTCCCATAACCAATATTTCAAATTAAAATCTTACAATCTTCCAACAGAATATAATTTATTGTAGAAAAAACATATTGCCACCCGGCTAGTTTACACTGAAAAAGAAATCAAAGGAGATAATAGTAAGCGATATATACATAACCAAAAATGAAAACGTTTCGAGGGATGCTTTCTCCATATCAAGGCAGGTAAGAGCGGTTAGGTAAGAAAGTGGCCACTTACTTTATAAATAATCAAACAACTGGCAACCAAAGTGTTATATTTTTTCACATTTGACAGCAGATATCCTGTTGATAAAACACACAAATTAGTAGATAGTTACGCAAAATACAAAGTGGAATTTAAATTCAAACTCGATAAAAAAATTTATAAGGTTTGTATGCTTTGAGACTCTAAAAGGAAGAAACTAGCACGGATAATTGATTATCAAACGAAAAAAAAAAAAAAAAAAAAGAAAAAAACTCAAACTGTTACCAATGTTTTTTACCCAACTCACACTCAAATGTTGTAGGCCTTACTCAACACTTTTCTGCACATCACAATCAGTGCTCTTGAAAAACTTTACATATCTACAACCACTACCCAGCAAGATAATATCAATTCAAAACTGTATTTCTCTAAATCAACCGGAACTATTTCAACAGCGCAAATCATTTCACACGTTTAAAAAAAAGAAAAAGAAAACTAATAATCATGAAAAACTAAAACCATTGACATTTGCCATACCAAACCACATTTCCTTGAATAACTTGTCAAACTTGATCAACATCAACTATGAAATGCTCGAAGCAAAACTTGTAAAATTGGGTTTCAAAAACTTGACTTCAAAATACATTTTGACCAAAGAGTACATTGAACTTATTTTACAAGAATTCAACTACGACTTGAGTGCTTTGGACGGGAAGGGAACCACAGAAGAAGTGACTTCAGACAATTGCTACAACGAATTGAAACAACCTATTGAGCCTAAATACTTGGTAAAAAGACCACCAATAGTCACAATTATGGGACATGTCGATCACGGGAAAACAACGATTTTGGATCATTTGCGGAAATCAAATATAGTCAATGCAGAACATGGAGGGATCACTCAACATATTGGGGCCTTTCAAGTGATCACACCAGTTTCAAAATCACAAATCACTTTTTTGGATACTCCTGGACATTCAGCTTTTTTGAAAATGAGAGAACGTGGAGCTGCCATAACAGATATCATTATTTTGGTTATATCTTTAGAAGACTCTGTAAAACCGCAAACTTTAGAAGCAATGAAACACATTAAAAAATATTTCAATTTGAATGATATGTTGGGTTCTACAACAGACACAATCACTGATCCATCAAAAGATGATAATATTGTTCCTTTAATTGTTGCAGTCACCAAAATAGACAAATTCAAAAACAACAAAAGAGAGTACGAGCAAAAATTAAATAAATTGGAATCAGACTTGATGAATCAAGGCATCCCCATTGAGAAAATTGGAGGAGACGTGGCAGTCGTGCCTATTAGTGCCAAAACAGGAGAAAACATGGACGCTTTGGAAGAACAGGTTGTGTTTTTAAGCGAGCTCTTAGACTTGAAAGCTGAACAAAACCATGGTCAACAAGGTTGCATGGAGGGTTACATCATTGAAAGCTCAAAGGACTTGCATGTCGGGCCCAAGGCAACTGTTTTGGTGAAAAGAGGCGAAATCAAAATGGGAAACATCATCTTGTGCGGGAAGACCTACTGCAAAGTGAAAACTATGAAAAACGATTTGGGTGAAAACATTGCCACAATCAAAACAGTTAAACCTGGTCAAGTCGTGCAATTAACCGGATGGAAAGATTTGCCTCAAGCTGGAGATGAAGTGCTTCAAGTGAAAAATGAAAATATTGCGAAAAAAGCCATTGCGAAAAAATTACACCTCCTAGACTTGGAATATAAAAACTCACAAATTGATAAAATCAACGAACAGCAGTATGAACATGTTCTGTTACGAGAAGAACAAAAAGATGGGAAATCTGAAGAAGAGGATTCTGAAACTGATCAAATTAATGGCTCAGAAACGGCCAGTAACGGCCCACAAAAAGTCAACTTCATCATCAAAGCTGATGTCTCCGGGTCTGTAGAAGCCATCAAAGAATGCATTGAGCCCATCGGAAACGATGAGGTCCAAGTGGGTGTGGTTTCCTCCTCGGTAGGGGTGCCCACTGAAAGCGATCTTAAATTGGCGAAAATTTCCAACGCACAAATACTATGCTTTAACCTTCCAAACATTCCTAACGATATCATAAACAATACCGACAAAATTGCCATTGAGAAATTCAACGTCATCTACAAACTTATAGAGTCTGTGGTGGAAACATGCTCATCCAAATTGGCCCCAATCATTCAAGAAAACAAATTGGCCACAATAGAAATCAAAAACGTCATGTCTTACACAACAAAGAAAAAAACAATCAAAATCGCTGGGTGTAAGATTTTGCAAGGTTCATTAAAGAAAAACTCATTGGTAAAAGTAATGAGAGGAGAGGGAGAATCTCAAACGTGTGTGTACAAGGGTAAGTTGGAATCATTGAAACAGGGTAAACTAGACGCAACTGAAATACACAAAGGGCAAGAATGTGGTTTGACTTTTGAAAAATTTGATAGATTCGAAACTGGAGACGCCATTGTGGTGTATGAAGTTAATGAAATTAAGAGACATTTATGAAGGAATTTTCACCTTTGGCCTTTAATGATAGAAATCACATTAAAAACCAATTTTTTTTTTTTTTTTTCGATGAACATTCTGAAATGCATTAAAAACATGTATATAGTCGTGTATATAGTCAAGAAACAAAAAAAAAAAAAAACATTTTTTTGGAGTCACCTTTGATAAAACATCAAAAAAACTTAAACACTCAGTTTCTTGGTTCCCACTGCACTTTACACAATTCTTCAACATATCCGACGCCGTGTTCATCGTAATGAGGAATATAGTTTTCAATATCCGTGAAGACCATGATAGTACCCCACTCCATTCCTTCTTTCAAAGATATGCTCTCTTCCAAATCAATAATCAGCTTTGGCATTAGTTGCATCTCAAATACTCTAGCAGAGCCAGGGTTGTACGTAGGAGACGCCACAGTACGTGCGTAATCTTTCAGTTTTTTGTTAGAAAGTCCATCTTGGCAATAAAGCAAAGGATCCCCGCCCAAATCATATCTTAGTACTTGTCCTGGATTATAACCAACAATTTCTTGAAATTTCTGGAAAACGTCGTCGTCAAGGATTTTGCTCAACTTTTCGGTTCTTGGATCCGTTGTGACATTCTTGCTGGCATTACCATTTGTTACAGATTGGATGTAGTCATCTTCTCCGCTGATCGCACTTTCGTCAATGCGAATATTCTCAGGCATTTTCAAATGGTCAGGAGTCTTATTTTTAAAAGACTCAGCTTCAACATAAACAAAGTACCCAGGAAACCCAGAAAATTTCTTGTTTTCTAATTGATCATGCAATTTTCTCAACGTTTTCGCTGATGGTTGGTTTTTCTGCGATAATTGCTCCAAAGACTGTGGTGTTGAAGATGGCTTTTCAATGGTTGTTGTTTCAAAAGGATTAGATGCAGCAGATCCAAAGGGATTAGACGTGGTTGCTTCTTTATCAAAGGGATTGGGAGCTGAGCTGGAAGTTGAAAAAACAAACGGATTTTGGAAGCCATCTCCCAGCACAGAGCGTTGTTTGTGATTATCGTTTTCGCTTAGATCCAACTTTGTAGTTTTTAAACTGTTTGCTTTCTTCACCCCACGAATGCAGCGGATCGAACCCTCCTTTCTGTTACACTTGTTGCAGACAAAAATGTACAATACTCTGTCGTCGTTTGAGTCTATGTACTGAGTGGTTGTAAGTTTCAAGTGAGAGCTTTTGCCAGTTATTTCCTCCACCTGTTGCTTGTCCAAAGGTGCAAAAGCTTGCATCAGTAGTTTCATAGACTGTGCACAGCTTTTACATTTCAAAAGAGTACAGTTTGGCTCCGAATCTGGGTGCAACCATACTGGGTCACCTCCAATAAAAGTGTCTTCCACGGTCACTTCATCAGTTCCCTTAATGTTTGCATCAACTAAACCTAGATAGACTTCAGTTCTGCCTTTTTCGTAGATCGACTCGTCATCGTCATCATAGTCACTTTCCTCGTGACTAGCGTCGTCACTTATTTTCAATTCTTTTATCTTCAACTCTTCCTGAGACATCATGCACTTGGACTTTAAAGGTTTGCAGTTTTTTGGGTTTCATTTAGATTTTGATAAATTGTTTTACCACGATGAGCTTATAACTGTATAAAATAAAAAGTATACTTGAAACGCATGAAAAAGAAAAGTTAGCTGCGCTTGACGCGGAAAGCAAGACGTCCGTGTTTTGTTTTTTTTTTTTTTTTTTTTTTTTTTTTTTTTTTTTTTTTTTTTCCAGCGAAATCTTCGTTCAAAACACTTTGATGCGAGTTACTAATTGTGTTGAGAAAAGTATACACAACATTACCATTATCAAAGGAAACAAAGAGAAGTTTAAGAAACACAGCAAGCATAAACACGAAAAGGCAAAATCTCACAACCATGTCCAACCTTGGATTACAGCTTCGTAAAGCGGCACCAAGCATTGACCAAGTGGTTGCAGACTACTGCATTGGTTACTACAAACACTTGTCATTGGCAACCAACGATGCTGTTCAAAGCAAACAATTGAACTTGACAGAAGAAGTTGATTTTTTGAAAAATTTGTTGGCCAGTGCAGGAGGTAGAGAAGAGGAAGTGGAAAAACTTTCAAAAGAACTTTATGAAAGTTTGAAAGTTCAGCTTGACGAAAATAAAGCCAAATTGGACGTTACTGGTGACACCAGTAAAAGATTGTTGGATATCAACGTTTTGCAAAGTCACAACAACAAAAGTAATATCAATACCTCTTTGTCCGTTTTGGGTGTCAGTGGTGATATTGAGCACACTGGTAGAAAAATGCAAACAAGAGTTGATTTAAAGAAATTGGCCAAAGCTGAGAAGAAAATTGCGAAAAAAGTTGCCAAAAGAAACAACAAATTTGTTGAATATGAAGCTTCTAAATTGATTGACGAGCAGAACGAAGAAGATTTTGACAGTTTTTTCTTGAAAATCAATCCGTTGGACTTTGGTTCTGCTGCAGGTAAATCGAAAGATATTCACATTGACACGTTCGATCTTTATGTTGGGGACGGTCAAAGAATTTTGAGTGATGCTCAACTAAGTTTAAGTTTTGGCCACAGATACGGTATTGTGGGTCAAAATGGTATTGGTAAATCCACCCTTTTGAGGGCGCTTTCCAGAAGAGAATTGAACGTTCCTAAACACATTTCGATTCTTCACGTTGAACAAGAATTGAGAGGGGATGAAACGCTTGCATTGCAAAGTGTGTTGGATGCCGATGTTTGGAGAAAACAATTGTTAAGTGAAGAAGTTAAAATCAATGAAAGAATTAAAGAAATTGACACATTGAGAACGGAGTTTGAAGAGGGATCGCTGGAGGTGAAAAAGCTTGACAATGAACGTGAAGATTTGGAAAACCATTTGGAGCAGATTGGTGAAAAATTGGTTGATATGGAATCTGACAAGGCCGAAGCTAGAGCAGCTTCAATTCTTTTTGGTTTAGGGTTTTCTACAGAATCACAGCAAAAACCAACAAACTCTTTTTCCGGTGGGTGGAGAATGAGATTGTCTCTAGCAAGAGCGTTGTTTTGTCAACCTGATTTGTTGTTATTGGATGAACCTTCGAATATGTTGGATGTTCCTTCTATTGCATACCTATCCGAGTACTTGAAAACCTATCCATCTACTGTGGTGGTGGTGTCACACGACAGAGCATTTTTGAACGAGGTTGCTACCGATATCATTTATCAGCATAACGAACGTTTGGATTACTACAGAGGGCAAGACTTTGATACTTTCTACGCTACCAAAGAAGAACGTAACAAAAATGCCAAGAGAGAGTATGAGAACCAAATGGCTTACAGAAAGCATTTGCAGGAATTTATCGACAAATATAGATATAACGCTGCCAAGTCACAGGAAGCTCAATCGAGAATCAAAAAATTGGAAAAACTTCCTATTCTAGAACCACCTGAAGAAGAAAGAACAATTGATTTCAAATTTCCAGACTGTGATAAATTGTCGCCACCAATTATTCAGTTGCAAGACGTTTCGTTTGGTTACAATGAAAAAGACTTGCTATTAAAAGACGTTAACGTGGATATCCAAATGGATTCCAGAATTGCCCTAGTTGGTGCAAATGGTTGTGGTAAAACCACCTTATTAAAAGTTTTGATGGAACAGCTAAGACCTCTTTCCGGTTACGTTTCCAGAAACCCTAGATTAAGAATTGGGTACTTCACACAACATCACGTTGACTCCTTGGATTTGACTTCGTCTGCTGTTGACTGGATGTCTAAGGCATATCCAGGTAAAACGGATGAAGAATATAGACGTCATTTGGGTGCTTTTGGTATAACAGGCTCTCTTGGTTTGCAAAGAATGCAGTTGTTGTCCGGGGGTCAAAAATCCAGAGTGGCTTTTGCCGCTTTGTGTTTGAATAATCCACACGTCCTAATTTTAGATGAACCTTCCAATCATTTGGATACGGCTGGTCTTGATGCCTTGACTGAGGCACTAAAGAACTTTACAGGTGGTGTTTTGATGGTTTCGCATGATGTCTCGGTTATCGATAGCGTTTGTTCAGAAATTTGGGTCTCTGAAGTCGGGAGTGTCAAAAGATTTGACGGAACAATCCATGACTATAAAAGATACATTTTGGAAAACGCCGATGCTAAGGGTATTGTCAAGAGACATTGATTACATGTTTACTTTGGTTTATCGCATGCATTTTGCACACACAAACCCCATAGTCTTTGCATTAAATCAATTAAAAGAGTATTTATTTGCAAAAAATTATATCAACTTATTTAAGAAGTAGTTGTGCTTTACGTTTGTTTGTAATAGGGTCCAAAACAGATTTAACTTCAACCTCTACCTTGTCAAAAACAAAAACATCCCTTTTGCTATTGCTGTTTTTGTCCGTAAATGTAATCTTAAACTCGTCCTCTTTGAACTCGACATTATCAGGATCATCGGTCAAATTTTCGAGCCTAATTAGCCCTTCAACACCAAATTTAGGCACCAAAACAACAATACCATTGTTGAATACTTTTATAACATATCCTGTTTCAATACTATGGTTATCCCTCATAACCTGCCCAACATAGTACTCAATACTAGCTCTACCAGCAAATTGTGCGTTTCTGTGTCTTTTATTAATGTTCTTGCAAATCATTTCCATTTTGTTTTTGTCCCTATGCGACAAGTCCAAAGGCTCGTAACCTATAGCACCTGCCAATTGTCTGTGCGCAACAACATCACAGTAACGTCTAATAGGCGAAGTAAAATGGGTATAGATGTCAACAGCTAAACCATAATGTCTAAAGTCTGGGTAGGAATATTGACCAGACGAAAAGTATTGTGCAGCCATCATACATCTAGTAGACATGATTCTGACCAAAGTGTTGAAATAAGGTTCGTCTTTGTCGACACATCTGTCCAAAGAGTCTGCCAACGCTTTTGACGACTCCAAAGAAATAGACATTCCTTTTCTAATTTGCAACATTTCGTTCAAAACTTCAAAGTTGGTGGAAGGAGGTGCTGCGTGTCTTCTCAACATGGCCGTTTGTGGAAAGGCCTCATAAATTTTTCTTGCAACAGAAATGTTGGCCAATAACATAAACTCCTCAACCAAAGAATTTGTGGCCAAAAGCTTTTTCACTTCAACTTCACTAGGATCCGAAGTCTCACTGTCCATATGAACTTTCACTTCAGGCGAAGCTAGGTTCAAAGCCCCTGCATCCAGTCTTTTTTGTTTTAGTTTCTTGGACATCTCTAGCAACGCCCTCATACCTAATGTCAATTCGTCGGTTTGGCTAGGGTCGTCAATTCTTATTTGTGCTTGCTCGTAAGAAAAAGCCTCTCTTGACCTGATGACACTCTTGGTAAAGTCAACATTAACGATGTTTGCATCGTTATCCAATTCCCAAATTACTGAAAAGGAAAATCTGTCCACATATGGTTTCAAAGAACACAAATCAGTACCCAAAAGCATAGGCAACATATCAATACGCTTGTCAACCAAGTAAACAGACGTACCTCTCGAAGCACCTTCTGCATCCAAAGCAGTGTTTGCTTTCACAAAATGCGTAACATCAGCGATGTGAACACCAACTTCCCAATTTCCATTTTCTAATCTCTTTGCGTGTAAAGCATCGTCAATATCAACACAGCCTGGGGGATCAATACTGCAAATCAACTTGTCTCTTAGATCAGCTCTCTTATTTAACAATTGGTCTTTTTTGTTAGCTTCAGGATCTTTCAAATCAGCAGGAGCTTTCCAATCGTGACCTTCTGTTGGTAAACACTCCAAAACTTTTTTAGAAAAAGGCCTATACTCTACATCATGCTCCAGTAACAATGCCTCAGTTTCTGCTTGAGCACTTTCAACTTCTCCTAAATCTCTGATGAAATGACCTAGTGGGTACTTCTGAGTTGCTGGCCAAGAATCAACACCAATCAAAATTCTCTTGTTCATAAGTTCTAAAGCACGTCTGGTTTTGATTCTTATTTTTGGCAAACAGGAGTCCATCAACAACACAAAACAATTTTGAACAGCATTTGGTGTTTGCTTATCCACAGAGCTTTCGACAATTTGGCCCACATATTGTCTCCAAGAACGTCTAGTTATAGAAACAACCTTTGCAGTTGGGTAGACTTTGTTGGAACCTTTTTGTGTTGTGATTGCTTCTTGAGCTAACAGTCTTCTCTCTTTATCTGAAATCAATGCAGTTGTGTTGGCAGACAAACTGCCTCCGTACACTTCTTCTAAATCATTATCTTCATCGTTTCCATCTGGGTTATCATCCACGTTGAAATGCTCAGAGTCCATAGTAATGTTACTTGGTGTTTTCCACTCCGATTTGGGCAAAATTTCAACAACAACCTGATCCCCATTAAAGGCTCTGTTCAAATTTTTGGTCCCCCTGATCAAAACGGGTTTGGTGAAATTCATTAATGAAACTGTACCTTCCAAAAAGTTGTATTCAGAAATTTGAACATTACCTTGATATAAAGACCCGTTTTGTAGACCTCCCAAAACCCTTGCAGTGCTGTAGTATTCAGGAAAAGAAAACTCTTCAGCGTTTTTGGAGGCATTTGGTGCTGACATTGGCTCAAGTTGAGGAACAATATCCCTAATGTTGTCAGCGTTAGACAAACGCTCAACATAGTCTACAAGACTAAGCGAGGTTATTCCTTCTTTCTTTGCAGATTCCCTGTTCAATCTATCGTTAGTTACCAAAACAATCTCAACGCCATATGCAGAAGTCAAATGAGACTTATACCAGCCACAAAGTTTACGAATGGCCCTGTCATTTCTATCATTGATTGTTTCATTCGGTAATCTATCAACATATGTAGGTTCCATAAAGTCATTGTGAAAAACAACGAACCTCTTCAATTCATCATTTTGTCCAATGATCGATCTAATTCTGGTGTAAATTGGATAAGATCTGTTTCTCACTTCGTCTAAGGCTGTCTGAGGAATAATGACATCTTTGAAACAATCGGGACTTTCAATCAAATCAATAGCTTGCAGAATGATATTTGTGTCCAAAACCACGTAATGAGGAGTTTTGCTTGGTAGTAAAATGTCTGGTTTATCACTCAAAATTGGATTCGATGCGTTGTTCCCTGAGTTTACTGTGCCAGCATTGTTTTCGCTCATCAAAAGAGAGCACTTTGAGCAATATTTAGAGTTACATGGGATGTCGTTTCTCAAATAATGCTCACGCACCACTTTCATAGGGTTAGCGGTGTTTCTTGAAGATCTAATAAAAACCTTGGAGGTGACGGATAGGCCATCGCTAAGGCGCTTTCTGTGGTTGGCCGGTAATGTCATTATTTTTTCAAAGCAGGAAACACGTCTCAGTGGATTGCTTGGTGAGGTTTTTGATTAGTTTTTTGGTAGTTTTTTTGTGGGAATGCTAAAAACTAAAGTGGTGCATCAAAACGAACACTGTTACTCCGCTTACTCAAGAAAAAAGAAACGCATCTATAACACTCCGGAGTACAAAGAGTCCGAATGAAAAGTTCAACACAAAATTTTATTTTTTTAGTCCGTAAGCCGAAAAAAAAAATATGTACTTACGATAGTGCTAAAATAACCACTAAGGTGGCAATAAATCTGACATTATAAATCTAAATGACAGCTCAAAACATATTTAGTTTAGTCCAAAAACCTGCATTCAAGAAAACACTTTTTTAGAACAAAAAAGTAAGGCAACACAAAAGAAAGGCAATATTGCGACCATCAGCCATGTCAGAAGTATCATTAGAATTTGTAATCAAACACGCGGGTAAAACATATCCAATCAAACTATCAGAGAATGCCAAAGGTTCTGATTTGAAAAATGAAGTGGTGTCGCTGACCAATGTTCCAATTGAACGCCAAAAGTATATGGTGAAAGGCGGGAAGCTAAATGATGATGTGTTAGTAAGCACTTTGATTAAACCCAAACAAACAGTTATGCTTTTAGGGACACCAGACGCGGGTCTTATTCACGCACCAGCCAAAAAACAAAAGTTTTTGGAGGACAAATATCAACCAGAGGATTTGCACAACACTTCGAAAGAACATGCGAATCCAAACATACCACTAGGTTTGAAAAACTTGGGTAACACTTGTTATGCAAATTCGACTCTACAGGCTATATACCAGATTGATCCAATCAGGGAGGCGGTTTTGGCATTAGACCCTAGCACTAATGCTTCAAATCCTGAAGATGAACCACATTTGAAGCTAATCAAAGAGTTGAAACTTGTTTTTAGGGAAATGAGAGATAAAAAGCAGCCACAGGTGTTTCCTGGTACTTTTATCATGCAATTGAGACAAGTGTATCCAAATTTCAAAGAAATTGATCAGGCGACATCTATATACAAACAACAAGATGCTGAAGAAATGTTCACTTTGTTGATGAACTCTTTGAGAATTGTTTTTCCAAAAGTCATGGACTGCAGCACCATCGAGTTTTTGACCAAAATAACGGACTTGAACAATCCATCCGATGTGTCTTACAAGAACGATGACGTTGACACCAAATTGCAGTGTCATATTTCAAGCTCTACCAATTTTTTGAAGAATGGGTTGCAGAACTCTTTGACGGAAACTTTGGAAAAAAACTCAAGCATAACCAACACAAACTCTACTTTTGAGTACTCGAAAAAAATTACAAGACTTCCAGAGTACTTGACCGTGCAATATGTGCGTTTTTTCTGGAAAAAATCTTCTGGTAAAAAATCCAAGATTTTGAGAAAAGTCACTTTCCCATTCCAACTGGATGTTGCTGATCTTTTAGAACCAGAATACGCCGCCAAGAAAATTGACACAAGAGAAAAACTTAGAGATGTGGACAGAAGAAAACAAGAAGAAGAAAGGGAACTTAGAAAGCAAAAGCAAACACCAAACTCTAGCAACACATCTCTCGATGTACCATCTGGGATGACCCAAGAAGAGTTTGATGCAATGGATCCGATGGAACTGGAAGTCTTGAAGAAATCTCTTGAAGAGTCTAGAAAAGAAAAATGGGCCGCTGAATTCAAAAGTGAGTTTCCTGAAAACTTGAGTGGCGGTGAAAATGCATCTTGTTTGTACAACTTGGTGGCTATCATCACACACAAGGGTGCCAACTCTGAAAGTGGTCATTATCAAAGTTTTATCAAAGACACAGACAATGACGAGGTTTGGTACAAGTACAATGACGACCAAGTTTCAACATTGAGCAAAGAAAAGGTAGAATTGTTAGCTGGTGGAGGAGAGAGTGATTCAGCTTTGATTTTGATCTATAAAGCATTTGGACTGTAAGCCTTGTGAAAACTAGTTTGCTTTCTTTGAGTTTTCAACTAGAACTGCTAGAATGAAGCACAAGATATTATGCGTTTCAAATTCAATCTGAGTGCTTCTGCTGGCGGCATTATTTAGAATAGAATATATACAAATATAAATTCACAATTCCTTAGTTACAGGAGTGAGTAAACTTATTTTTCAGATTTTAAAGTGCAAAGTAATCTAAATACTTTCTGCTAGTTCTTTAAACTTTTGAACCTCTTCATAGCAGTTTAGTGGCTTACCCTTGTTGTCCGTCAAACATTTCAATAAACTCGACTTGATACTTTGCATTTCCTCTTTTTGGACACTACTGCCGACTTTGTTGACTTGTTGATCAATTAATTTATTTAAATGGTTGTTCATGCTGGAGACACTGTCGGTTAGTTGTTTAGAGCTTAATTCTGGAGCAACGCCATCTTCAGACTCAGATGCTTTTGACAACAGCGAAGTGTTTAGCTTGTTTTCAAAAGTCGAAAGTGTTTCTTGCTCTAAAGTGGCCAAAGCTTTGGAAACTTCCTCTTGTATGTACTGTTCCGCTTTTTGTTGTCTAACATAATCATTATCGGAAATGTTTTGGATTTGGTTAAGCAACTCGTCGGAAAACTCAACCGGAGATTCCGTTTTGAATACTAGTTGTGGTTTGGATTGTGTGGCTCCCATCGTGTATGTGTCTGTCCTTTTTGCTAAAACGGTTGGCTTTCCTAGCTCTTTTGCAGAGACCTCAAAAATAAAGTGTCTTCGAATTTTCCACAAAAGCGTTTAAAACTGATACGCCTTTTCCATTTCGAGCTGGAAGGAACAAATGTGAAAAGCTTACAGAGAAAAGCTGAAATTTAATTGGTGAGGTCTAGTCAATTTAATTGCTATTACACTCGTCACGTGGGTAAAAAGCAGCATCTCGGACATGTTAGAGCTCCGAGCTGTATTTTGAATCTTGACGTAACGATTTATCTTTTCGGACCTTGCATTTATCTCGGCAATTGGTTTGAAAAAAAAAAAAAAAAAAAACATTTCTTTTTTTTTTTTTTGTGTTTAAAATGTAATTTTTTTGCCATTCAAACTCAACTTCAGTATTTGAAATTTTGCACAGATTTTCAATATCCAAAATTGACTTGATCTTATTAAACTCCTCTTGCTATCCAACTGAAGTTCATCTTTTATTTTGTAATCCAATGCATGTGTCGCATTTCTCAGTAGCAAAAACAATGAATAAAAAGAAACCATATTCAGGCGAGCTACTTTATAGACCCACCATCACACAGAATATAACATCAGATCTTTTTCTTTTTGCAAGGAACTTGAATAATCATCACAAACCCCAAACCAAAACATGTCTACTACTCCAAACCCAAAAGCTTTTCCATTGGCTGACTCTGCTTTGAGTGAACAAATTTTGAGTGTTGTTCAACAAGCTACCAACTTGAGACAATTGAAAAAAGGTGCTAACGAAGCCACCAAGACTTTGAACAGGGGTATTTCCGAATTTATCATCATGGCCGCTGATTGTGAACCAATTGAAATTTTGTTGCACTTGCCATTGTTGTGTGAAGATAAAAACGTTCCATACGTTTTTGTTCCATCCAGAGTTGCTTTGGGTAGAGCTTGTGGTGTTTCCAGACCAGTTATTGCTGCTTCCATCACCACCAACGACTCTTCTCCAATCAAATCTCAAATCTACTCTGTCAAAGACAAGATTGAAACTTTGTTGATTTAGATCTCTTCGTTGCATATGTATATATATATATTTCATATAGGCTATGTATATTTTTTTTATCAAAAAAATAAATAAAATTATATTTTTCTTTGTTTTGTAACTCTTGTTTTGTTAAATCATTAACATTTAATCTTTAGTCTGTACGTACGAGTATGAGATACAGATAATAGCAAGTACAAAACTGCTGAACCCAAACCATGCGCTTCCTTGCCAATCACATCTACTGATGTAAAATGTCCGTACGAATTCGTTAATCTAAAAGACTCTTCAGCAGACGCTGTATATTGAGAGTTTCCGAAAGGTGAAAGGTCGCAGAAGTCAAACACACAATGCTTTTGAAGAGAAGCTGGATTGAGTTTTCTTTTTTTATGAGACGCCAAAGAAAGATTTGCTTCCATCCCAGAAGAGTAGTTAGCCACAATGATATCTTTCTTGCCATTGACAAGCATGATCACGGTGCATTCTGATGCATAGATAATTTTGTTTGTGTTCATGCTAACATGCTGGCCCACTGTGAATTTGTCTAAGCAAACTAATTGTTCTGTTTTTGTTAACCACTGCAAACTGTGACCATATTCATATCTCAAAAGCTGGAAACGCCCACTTTTGGTGTCGGTCATACCGATGTAGACTGATTTTGCTTTTGCATCAAATGGACACGGCAACACAGTAAAGTGGTCAAACTTTTTTGAAGCTACAAAAGTATCTTCTTCACTTCCTGCAAAGGCAAAAGTATTTTCATGTTTTTCTGACTGGGATACTACTTCGAACCTGTGCTCCGCGGGATGGTACCGAACATTCCATGTTTGTGCCAGTGATCCATCTTCAGTGATGGTCATGAAAAGGGGAAATTCAGTCAAATCAGATGGCAACTCAGTTTTGCTGATTCTGTCACAAAAAGCTATTCGGCTTCCGGTCAAAAGAGTGAACCTGTGCTGCAACTTTATAGCTTGCTCCTTGACCTCAACTAACTCATGCTCATTAAAGTGATAAATCAAAAGCTCGTTTTTTAACCTTTTGCCGGAATCCCTATAATTCAAGCAAACAACAAAGCATTTATTAAATACCTGCTCTAGTTGAACACTCAAAGCAGAAGATTCTCGATATGCCTTATCGTCTATTCCAGTTTTTTTAAGGTGTTTTAGTGTAACTTTAGGTGGTGCATCGTCTGCATTAACTAAGGGACGCAAAGACACTATATCTGCTGTATCAGATATGTTGAGAGAAGCCGCACTATACTCTTTAAGAGTGGCATTGGTCAATAAATCAAAAATCACAAGTTTTACAAACCTTTTTTGGTTTCTGCTTTTAGTCAAAGAGTAAACTGCAACTAACGAAAAACGAAAATTTAAAGAATTCAAAAGTATTTCTTTCACGTAAAACTCTCTTGGCTGTGCCTCGACCTTTTGGGAAAATCCAACTTTTGAACGCTCTTTAGCTAGTTCAAAATCATAAGTAAATTCAAGCCTTTTGTTATCTTTTGTGTATATCAACCATTTATCTGTTGCTTTATGAAAATGTTGATGACAAAACCAAACTGAAACATATGGTAGTTGCAACGGTTTCAGTGATTTGATGTCGTAAAGGGTGTTGTTGGATAGATAAAAAGACGGGGTGTTATGGTAATCAAGTACTATGGAGTTCTCTTGAAACTCCGTGCTCAAGTGTTTTTTTCTTTGTACTTTCAACAAACTGTTTTGTGTCGAAACTTCAAGCTCAAAAATGTGTCCTGATGAAGTCGTAACATTGGCAACGCTATTATTGTCCGATCGAAAGTCACATATTGTCAAACTTTCTAATTCTTTCGGCCAGTTGAAGTTGAAAAATTCTTGATAATTCTCAACCCCTATAACTCCCTGCTGACAAGCTATCAAAATCAAATTACTGCTTTGTGAGAAGTTGGAAATAGTGACTTGAAATTTGTCGCCAATGATAGAGGCCTTTGTTACCATTTTTTCACTAATGATTTTCAAAGGTGGGTATGTCTGGGAAACAATTGAAGACTCGCAACTCATTTTCACTAAGTGAAGCATACCGTCTGAAGTCAAGTAGATAATAAGCTCTGCATTCTCAAAATTTAAAAAATAGTTCGCTGAAGCTAAAATTTCAGAGCTTTTATGGCTGGTTTCGTAAGAGGTTATCGTCTTGCAATATTTGGTGTATAGTAGTTGGTGACCACTACTGACATTTGTATGCGGTATTTGACAAAAGTTTGAAAAAATAATTCCATCAGTAGTGGCCTTCATGATAAGCGAATCAAAGCCTGGAGACCAATAGCAGTCTTCCAACTTCACGCTATTTGCATCAATACCATTGCTTTCAAACTCAAAAGAGGAAGTGGTCAAACCAGAAATTTCCAGGTGTTCATAATTTGTGTGATGAAAAGGAACAAAATTGTGTTTGTCCCAAGGGTCTAGTGACACACCACTAGTAGAGTAGAGTTTTTTTTCAAAAACCGCTTCTAAAATTCGATCATCAAAAAATGAGGTTTGATCAATCTTGAGCTTGTGAAACTCATCAACATTAGCAAAAAAAACAATGTCGTGGTTGGACGTTATAGAATAATTGTCACCAATCATCAAAAATTTCATAGGCAAATCAAATTTTTGAACGCTACGTATCTTGGTTTTTGCAAAGACGGTGTGGTCATATTCAAGATGCAGTAACACCATGACTGTTTCGCCATACACATATATTTTGTTAGGGGTATCACCTCTGGGCAGTTCTATTTTCAAAATCTTGTCAATACCTAATGAGTCAAGTTTTGTAATGTCAATAACGGCGTTTTTCAAATACCATAGTTGCTCATCGGGGGAGATAACCGTGTACAAAGCTAATAACTTGTTTGATACAAAAACAATCAGCGGTTCGTGCTTGTATGTGCCCTGAGCAAAATTTTTTGAGCCGATGGGTGTACTGGAGTGAAATTTCCATGAATCTTCTGCCCTAATATTAAGTGTTGATAAAGAGTGAAATTTGTATATTGACTTTTGTGGATCCGAGGTCAAATAGACAAAATAATCTTGATCCAACTGAAAGCTTTCAATAAAACATGAATCTTCATAGCTTATTTTGAAAGGAGCTTGCAAATCGGTATATTTAGTTTTCACAACATCTGCAATTCGGCCTTTGTTTGATTTTAAAATCATTGAGCAGCACACTTCAAAATCGTATTCAGAAAAGGTTTTTGTAAAAAGGAAAGTGTGTTTTTTGCTTAGCGTTAAAGACTGCCTTTGGAAAACAAAACAAATGTCCTTGATCTGATTAAAAGCGGACTTTTTCACATTCACCAATTGGTATATCTCTAAATTAACACTGCATAATTTTTTCAAAAAGTTGGTCAGCTCTCCCTTTACTTCCATGCTTGAAACATCAATTAGAAAAAGCTTCCCCAGTGCTGTAATCACCAACATGATTTCACCACTGCTATTTGCTTCCCCAAATAAACTTTTGTTGCAAACAACATGTGCATGTATGATAAAATCACCTTTGCTCTGCAACTCAGGACTCAACTCAAATAGTTGGGTGTTTTGCAGAGACATATTCAACAGCGTATCACTTTCACAGATTTCATTTTTCGTAACAGAATGTGAGGTCACAAAGATTATAAAAATTTTTTTGGTATTTATAAATTTCATATTTGAATAGTCATTTCTCCCAGCTTTTTTATCGGGAAACCCCGTTTCATATTGCTCACATTTTGTGAACAAAGTCTCTAATCGATTTGGTATACCATTGCCCGTTTCAAAAAAAAAAACCTGCTTTGGCTTTTGTTGTTTCTGATTAATTTGTTCAATAAGCAACTCAAGGCTACCCATAATGGCTTTTCTTAGTTTAGTTGCAAAGAGCAGCTTTCCGTAAGTGGTTGTGCATTTTTTGAATAGTCACACAAGAGTCAAAGATTCTGCAATGTCTCAATCATACCCTTTTTGAGTTGAGTTATGAAAACCAAAAATCCAAAAACCATCACGTGGCTCAAATTGCAGCTTCAATAAATTTTTTTTTTTGATATCGCGGGCATCTTTGAACGAGTACGTTTTTTTCTCTTAACAGAGCTATCAAAAATTGTGATCACAAAATTGCGCTTAGCTTTTATTGAATTCGATACTAGCTTCAAGCACTTTACCTTTGTTATTTGGTATCTATTCTATAGTAAATGTTTGTTGTGAGATTAGTTCAAAAGCCTAAAACAAGCATGATAACAAACTTTTCTTTATTCACAGAAACCGCCCTGTTTTTTGAGCAGATAACAGTTTAGCCGCCGAGGTGTGCGAAAGAGAGTAATAGCTTTTGGTGTATTGCATTAACTTAATACAAAAGCCAGATTGGACACAGTTCAAACGCATACAAATGGATTTTTATTATTTGGGAATCGTGGACACTATAGCCTTATTTATTAGATACATCTGAAACACATTCAAATTTACAAAACTCAAACATTCAACCATTAAACTCTTTATTACAAAAGACCCTACAAAAATGGCATTGAATATTGGATATATCGTGATACGGTTATTTTTTGCACTTTGTTCACTGACTACTTAGACTACAGACAAGATTTTGATCTTTGGAAAAAAGAAGAAGTTGGATGGTTTTATGGAGCTATGTTTAAAGGATTTTCCCAAGCACTTAAACAGTTTTAAGTTTTTGTGAGTTTCCAGCTTTATTGTTATTGTGCCTAAAATCTTTAATTTTGGAATACAAACCTAAAGTAGTAATACAATTTGAAATGGAGGAAATTTTTTTTTGAAACTGCTTCAAACGAGCGTTAGAAAGTGAATCGAAGCGTATGAGCTTTCCTACTGAGCAAAAACGAGGAAATACTTTGCAAGAACCATGAATAGTTCAAATTTTGAAAGGGCCTGTTATTGACGCTGGTAGACTAAAAGAGAAATAATTTGGGTTGTTGATGAATGAGATACTAAACCCCGGTACTAAAATGCTTTTTTTGAATTATCCAGACGGCAATTTTTTTATGGTTTTCTATGAGTTCTTTTTGTTTTCAATCTATGAACTCGGCATCTATTATGTCATTTGTCCCTTGTTTTGGTTGGCTGTTTTGTGAAAATGTTATTTCAAACTTGGAATTCTCTTCAGCAATTTACGTGAACATTTGCAACGAAAACCAAGCATAAAAAACAATTATACACAGCTATTTCCCGAACCAGGTAAAAACTTGCTGTAATTGCTCGGTCATGATTAAAATAACTTTGAACATTTAGCATTAACTTTTTTGAATTTTTTTTTTCAAGAAATTCAAAGTTTGACAGAAGAGGCCTTCCAAGTGTAATTACAGTTTAACTGCTTTCTGAAGGCAAACTCACAATTGTCTCAACGGGTAACAAACAGAACTTTGTTTACCATTGGTTAGAAGTTTATTTGAGCAAGGCTGTTTTCATAATTTTTGAAAAAAATTAATTGATCGATTACATACTATTATTGAAGATACTGGAGTAGTTGTGTTGCGGTGTGAAAAGAATGCAAAAAAAACCTGGAACCTATATCTTCCTATAAAAATTACCAATTACTAAAATAAGGTAGAAAGCAACTATCAGCACTGGAACGCTTAAAATAAAGCTATCTGATTGTTTTGAAAAGTTGTTTACAAGTTGTGTGCAGATTGCACTACAGCTGACTACACATTCGTATGCAAATTTTTGTAATTTATCACAGGTACATCACAATTACCGACAAAAAAGGCCACTACAATGTTGCTCCGTAATTTTTAGAACTGGTAAGAATTATACATTACTCAACATGTTGTTCAACGAGTTGTTCAACGAGTTGTTCATCGAGTTGTGCCTATACGAATATAACAACAAAGAAAAATTGAGACACACAAATTTTTGACAGTTCTAAACAGCACCAGAGGATTTGAACTTTGATAAATAGCTTGTATTTAGCCCATTCATACCTATCAAAGACCTCAACTTATGATCAAGCGAAGATCATCTCAAATAGCCGGTATATGTTGCGGGCACCACTATGAAGTCACATGCTCCTAAGCCCAATCTTGAGTTTATATATCTCACTTTTAACGAAAGAATTTGATTGGCGCATGACACGCCATTATTTATTTTTTCCCAGTTTTTTTTTTTCATTTTTTTGGCTCTTGACCGAAATATCCTAAAAAAGCAGAGTAGCAAAAACTTTTTTTGAAAAAATAATATCTTGAAGCAAGTCTGTACTGCAATAGGCTGTTTACCTCTATCAAGTTTGTACGCTGAGAAAAAAAATTCAATTCAAGTTATTAGTTGAATTTTGGACCTGTGAGCTTGATCTTATTGCGTATCAGATCTAGTCTTGTAGCTTCGTGACATCTTTCCACACCTGCATCCTTCTTTAAAAAAATATCTTTCTACTTCTTTCTTCTTCTCTCTCTCTCTCTCTCTCTCTCTCTCTCTTTCTCTCTCTTTTTCTTACATAATTAAAAATATGTGTTTTGTTCTAAAAAACCAAGAACAAATTCATAACAAACTCGGTCCCCCAAGACACGTCCTTACAAACAGTTTAGCAAAAAAAAAAAAAATGTTGGGTTTAAGATCTTCCTACGCTTTGAGAACAGCTTTGCAATCAACCAGATTTTTGTCCACCACCTCGATTGCTGCCAAATCTACATACAAAACCCCAGACTTCAGTGACTACTTGAAACCAAATAACGATGCCAACAAAGGTAGAAACTACGCATATTTCATGGTGGGGTCTTTAGGTTTACTATCCTCTGCCGGTGCCAAATCCACCGTTGAAACTTTCATTACTTCTATGACTGCCACCTCCGATGTTTTGGCTATGGCCAAGGTTGAAGTGGACTTAGCTGCCATTCCAGAAGGTAAAAATGTTGTTGTCAAATGGCAAGGTAAACCTGTTTTTATCAGACATAGAACTGCTGACGAAATCACTGAAGCAAACGATGTCGATTTGGCCACTTTGAAAGACCCTCAAACTGACGCTGATAGAGTTAAACAACCAGAATGGTTAGTCATGTTAGGTATCTGTACCCATTTAGGTTGTGTTCCAATCGGTGAATCTGGTGACTTCGGTGGTTGGTTCTGTCCTTGTCACGGTTCCCATTACGATATTTCTGGGAGAATCAGAAGAGGTCCAGCTCCATTGAACTTGGAAATCCCAGCTTACGACATTGACGGTACCAAACTAGTTGTCGGTTAAACACGATGAGTTTATTATGTTTTGCAGCTCTTTTTTCTTATTATTTCTAGCCAATATTTGCTTACCATTCAAAAACCAACAAAACATCATTTCAAAAATGATAAACTTTTAAAAGACTGTTCATAGTTTCCTATTTGCCATTTTCCATGAAAACATAAGATTATCGTAATAAATGAACTACATCATATTGACCAGTGACAAACGCCACGCTTTTCATTCCTATTATTTATGTGTTACGTAATATATCTATATATACATATTCCATTTATTTATTTCCTCTTAAAAAAATTGACTGAACTAATCCGCTGGCATATTTGAATTTTTTTTTTTTACGTCATTCTTCTTCAGAGGAAGAGAAACCACTAGAGCTATTCGTATCCACAAATTGGCTCTCATTTGAATTTTGATCTCGAAACTCTTGGCTCAACGTCCAACCTTTTTTATTAACATCAAATGTCGCGATTTTCCTTAGCAAAGCTCGAATCCGAACAATATCGTGTCTATGCTTCACGTCTATCCCCAATGCATTGATAACACTAGCAGAAGGAGCAAAGTTATTTGGTTGGCTAGATAAATAGTCTTTTATTTCGCGTATTTCATTTGAAACTGTAGCTGCCGATGCTCCTGTCAACTCGGTAGATGGATCCACGTCTTTTCTAATGGTAACTTCTGAAGAAGAAGCTAGTGGAGATGATGCAGAAGATTTTGCATTTCCTGGGCCGTGTTTGAGTGACTTCATTCGACTCAAAATTGCAAGAGACCCAGTACTATTTTTACCTTTGATTTTGCCGAGTCCGGGTTTAGCCACCTTTCCAGCAACCCCAAACTTCCCGGTCCATGTTGGAACGCCAACTTTGAATGATTTTGTCACTTGCCTTGATTTTTTCAATTCAGCTGCAGCACGTTCTGCCGCTTTTGATGCTTCCCGCGAAATAATGTCCTCAGATGGACGGGTGTGTGAGCCAACTATGTTATCATGGTCAATGACACCTTCAACACCAAATAAACCCTCCATCATTCTCTCGTCCTCATTCTTTTTCCTTTCTTCTTCTTCTTTGACATTGTAAAAACCCTCTAGTTTGGATACACCTGCAACGCTCTCAAAATCATCTTGCACGTTTTGCTCTTCTCTTTGAGTGACCTCTTTGATAGATCTATTAAACTCTTCATTTTGCCCTCTATCAGCACCCAACGTAAAGAGATCGTGGAGTTCGTTCATTTTGAAAAACCTCTTTTGGTTCGGATCCTTCAAAATTTTGTTTGTAAGAAATTGTTTGAAAATCTGTCTATGGTATATCTTTTCTTCAATCGAACCACTGATCATAAGTCTGTAAATGGTGACCTCTTTTGTTTGCCCTATCCGCCATGCTCTTTCCCTGGCTTGCAAATCAGTTGAAGGGTTCCAATCTGGGTCAAAGATAATAATTCTACTGGCACCAACCAAGTTGACACCAAGCCCACCAACCCTTGTTGTTAGCAAAAATATGTCCACTGGCTCATTGTTAAATTCATCAACCAATTTTTGTCTTGTTGCTATATTACTGGAGCCATCCATTCTTAGCCAAGTTAAGTTTCCGGCCATTTCCTTGTCCGCCACGCTTATAAAATCCTGAATAATATCCAACATTTGCTTTGTTTGCGTAAACAACAAAGTTTTATGACCTTCTTGTTTCCATTTCAATAAAAGTTGTTTTACAACCTGCATTTTACCAGACCTCAACGGATTCCCATAGTCTTTTGGTCTTTCTGATTTGTACTTTTTCCCTACAAGCAAGTCGGGATGATTACAAATTTTCCTCAAAACATCAATGCCATACAAAACCTGCATTTTTCCTTTTTTGATTTTTGTCAATTCCTCAGAGTTTAAGAACTCCAAATACTTGTTCCTTTGGTATTTGGTTAACTTGCAGAACAAAACCAGCTCACTTTTTTCAGGCAAGTCTTTTGCCACATCTGCCTTCACACGTCTTAAAAAATAAGGAGAGATCAAATTTCTTAACACAACCGCGCATTTGTATCCAGTTTGAACTTGAAGGTTAGTAGCATTCGCATAACCACCCATGCTGATAGGCACTGCAAACTGTTGTTGAAAAACGGGCAAAGTACCTAGTTTCCCAGGATATACAAAATCAAATATACTCCACAACTCGTTCAAGTTATTTTGGATAGGTGTTCCCGAAAGAATTAGTCTGTGCTTGGACCTTAGTTTTTTACAGGTCAATGAGATATCAGCATTAGGGTTTCTGATTTTATGCCCTTCATCCAAAATCACATACCCCCAATCAACGTCAAGCAATACCTTCGAGTAAATTTTTAATCCAACGTATGTCGTTATAACGATATGGCCCTGGGCAACAACTTTGTCGACCAAATTTGAAATTGCCTTTGAAGTGGAAAATAAGTTGTTGATATTGGAGGAGTCCGTGTAGTCCTGGTACGAAAAGTTTTCAGACGTCACCATAAGTTCTTCAAGCTCCTGCTCGCTCATTTTATTTTTCCCCTTTTCGAAGCCAGACCCAACAGAATGAAGAATGATACTCCGAAAAGGAGGCCACCAAAAATGAAGTTCGCTTACCCATTGCTTCATTAGCGTTGCCGGACACACTATCAAAATAGGTTTGTGGAGTTTTTTTGAGTGATGCAAAGACGCCAAAAATGCTATGATTTGTATGGTTTTTCCCAACCCCATTTCGTCACCCAAAACACCTCCACAATTCTGCTGGTGCAGTTCCCAAAGCCACTGAACTGCAGTTTTTTGATAATTAAACAATTTTGAAAAAATCTCTCCGGGAATCTTGAATCCGTCATTTAAATGAGCATCTTTGTAATTTGGATGAGGTTTAAACCATTCAGGGTCACTTGGATAAAAGTCTTTTGCGCGGCCTTTAGACCTTAGCGCAGACCACTGGTGGAGCCTCTTTTGATAGTGCAATTCGTCGCCGTCATCCCTTGCGTCTGAGGACTTGATCAGCGGTGCTTTTTGTTTGCTAGATTCTGTCTCATAAACCAGAGAATCGCTTTCGTCAGCACCTTCGTTTGAAATGTTTTCAGGCTCGTAATCGGAACTTTCATCTGGATCCTCAACACTCATGTATGACTCATCGCTATCATGGTTTTCATGTGTGTCGTGCAACGTCCTAGATGCCCCTAGTGAATTTTCTTTCAAATTTCCTTTTGAAATGTTTTCATTCTTATGCTCCGTTTCAGAAGGCACATCATTGTCTTGATCTGAGTCGTCCATTTCAAAACCAGACTTGTTACCAAAGGCGGTGATTTGTCCTGTCCTAATCAGATACTCCTTTTGAGACTCTCCTGGACGCTTAGAAGTGTCATTTTGAGCTTGCTCTGGCTGTCTCATTTGCTTTTCCAGCGATTTAATCCTCTCGTTAATATCTTTCACATCTTGCAAAACCGGAGTGAACTGCTCTACTTCCATTTTAGCAAGATCATCCTTCAACTTCTTCTTTGCGCTAATCCGAGTAGCGTTCTTTATTCGATTTTCTAAATGTTTCCTTCTCTTTTTCAACTGAGATATCTTGTTTAATGTTCTTTCCAACCGGTCCTTTTCTTGCTCTAAAGCTTTTTTATTCATCAAGCTAGTGGCATCATTTTCAATCTGGTTTTCTAATGTGGATTGAGGAACTACTTCGATGACATTATCAAACTCCCTATTGGTTGAATCATCCGAAGGCATTATTGGCTCACTTGAAACGTAAAGATAGAGTCCTTTTTACAAGTCTTTTTTGCCTTCTAGTCCTTTGTCGAGCTCTTTATCTTGTCGTCTTTTCCGCAAAAAGACATACCTGTGAGACAGTTGCCTAGCTTAACCTTTCCTGCAAACCTTGTGTTACGCGTTAAAAGGTCAACATACCGAGATGGTAATATTTGACGAAGATTTTTTTGGCCCTCAAGTTGATCAGCACACGATCAAACAATAAATCTAAAGCAGACAAAGTCACAATATCGGCATACAATGACAGTCGTAATATAGCGCCAAGTAACTAGTTCTTATTTCAATACATGTGAAGTTTATATAAACGCTTATGATCAAGTTTCCTCCCAAAAAAAAAAAAAAAAAAAAAAAAAAAAAAAAAAAAAAAAAAAAAAAAAAAGAAAAAAAAACAGAAAAAAACAGAAAAGCCTAACCTAGTTTAGTTTTCCTACTTGTATATACACGATGGAACAGAAGAATCTTGAAAAAAGCGGGCTCCAGCTAATCATGACTTGTGAACACTGTTCAACTTTTCCAACGTTTCCATTTCTTTTCTGGGATCGAAATTGCCATCACACAATTTCTGATACTGATCTTCGTACTTACCATTGGACAACGGACCGTTCCCTCTGATTCTTTTGGACATATCCACCATACCACGCTTGCACTCTAAAAACGCTTTCATCTGCGCCATACAAAGCACCGGTAAGTCTTTGCTCAATTTAGGATCATTAATGCACTGTTGAGGAGTGTGTCTCTCTATCATAACACATGGCGATCTTTGTAAGCAGATGGCAACCGCCATTCTCTGATCTTTACAACTCGCAACCATTTCTTTATTGCAGTTTTATTCCAATCTTTTTTTGTTGGGCCTTCCTTCTGTTATTTTGCTGGCCAAAAAAGATAAATGACTGAAAGAAGTATGACGTTGTTCACATCATCAGTAATGAATGAATTTGCAACGAGAGTCATTTTTTGAAAAGGCCCGGGCGTAACAAAAAGTCCGAAAAAAAAACATAAGGCTTGTCATTCAGCCGAAGGTGCGACGCGAACAGCCCCAAAGTTTGTTGCTTTTTTTCGGTGCAGTTTACCACTAAGCAGTTCCCTTAATCTGAGCTTTGGTACTTTAATTTGAAAATGATGAATAATGCGACACCTTTTCACAAATACCTTTCTCAATTCAAACAGCTAAAAGACACAAGCTCTAACATCAACAAGGAAAGAGGAAAAAAAAAAAAAAGGGCAGGTTTTTGTTTGTCAATAACAGGTCTTCAATCAACATACTTACACCATAGCAGAACCAACACTTATGTCAGTAACTGTTCTTCCCGGTCAGCCCAATGACACCCAGCAAGCCGTATGTCAAGCTAATTGGCAGGGCCATACGATACTAAGTTACTGTTCAGGCAATAACGTTGTTGTCGTGACCTCCCAGTTCCGGTACTTTCAAACAATATATCTGAGTGAAGATTGCCATTGTTGCGATTTGGATGAAGATACTGGGTTTCTTGCAATCGGAGTAAGCTCAAAAGTCGTGGTGTACAAACCACTGTCTTCTATTTTCACCACCAAGACACCGCCAAAATGGGTTTACTGCTGCACAATCAGTCAGCCCAACACTGGCACTGTTAATTGTGTAAAATGGAGCAGATTGCAATCTCAGAAGGAGATTGTCATAGGATCAACATATTTGTCTCTTTGGAAGATTCAAGACGTTTACGGAGAATACAAGCAGACTTTGCTGTGGACCAAACTACAATCATGCCCCGTTTATAGAGTGGATATCACACAGGACTCTCAGTTGATATGCAGTATGGGCAAATACGATAAAACCGTCAGAGTATGGAAGAGAATTACATTAGGCACGGACGCTTCTTTGTTTGAGGTGTCCATCCTAAATCATGGAAACTCGGCTTACGTCACCTCTTTTCGGTGGAAGCTACTACGGCAAAATTGGAGTGACAATGAATCGTACTCTTACGTTTTGTACACTTTAATGTCCGATAAAACTCTCCATATTTGGACTGTGTACTCGCTGAACAACAGGAAAACTATAGAAATATGGGGGCAGATAAATTTTGACAGTGGTCACCGCTTTGCATTTATCGTTGACAACTGTCTGTTGAAGTCCAGTCGTGTCAAAACAGACTCGGATTTTCTTTTTACAAGTGATGAGAAGGGACATTTTGATGTTTACCAAATGAGTCATTTATCCGATAATCCTCCAAAACTGATGAAAATGAGGCAGCACAACAGGAAAGTCTTAGTTTCCGGCTGCTTCCCTCTAAATGCAAACTTTTTATACTTCCCGGAAATCAAACAGTTTGATAGCAAAGACAACTGCTTATCTTTTATTATTCATGACGTTTCAGGGTCGGTATGGCACTTCTTTGTTGATCCACAAAACTTGATAGCGGAAACCGAAAACTTTGAGGGCTCTAAGCCTCAAGAAATCGAGGCTGAATTCCAGCAAGTTTTAACTGGCCATTTCAAATCTATTCAAAAACTTGTGCGGTCATCAGATGGAGAATCTGTGCTATCGTTATCAAGATACGCTAGTGAAAATTGTTTGTGGCTTCCATACAAAAACGGAGAGATTTTTAGTTTGCGAAAATTCAAAGTTTTGCAAACGGAAGTCCCCATTAAAGAAGCTATTCTTTTGGAAAAGGGCAAACTTGCTGTTCTGCTTTTGCAGAATGGGAAACTTCAAGTTTGGAGGTCGAGCGAAAACGGTACTCTCCATTCAACTTTGATGAGCACTTGGGATACCTTGTTAGCAAATGAACCGGTATTGTTTGTTAATGTTCCAACAAAGGTACACAATCACGACAAACATTTTATTGTTTTGGTGTATAAAGATGGAAGCTGTAAATGTTTTAGAATTGAACATGATAAGATACATCAAGTTGAGTGTGAATCGTTGACATCTGAGAAAATATTCAACATTTCTGCGATCGATCCTGTCTCATACACGTACAACGGCGACCGTTCTATTATTTCCGTAGCTTCGGTTTCTGGTGTAATAAGATGCTTCAAAGGAGTTTTTGAGACAGGCGAAATTAAGTTGAAATGGGCTATGACTTTTGAAGTGATGACTGGCCGTAAAAACATAACCAAGTTCAAAGGCTCATCTATCGACAAAATGTGCTGCGTTGATGAAAGCCAGCGTGAAGTCACTATTTGGGACTTAAAACGAGGTGTTTTGGAATATACTGAAGTTTTCAAAGAGAAAGTTTTAGATATTGATTGGACAAGCTCCTATGGAAACATGAGCATTTTTTCCCTTGGATTTTTGAACCATGCTTTAAGTTACACTCAGGTGAGGTATGACTATACTCATGACTACCCCTCTTATGCACCTATTCGAAAGACAGATATGACCAAATACACCTCACATGCCATGGGTGACTCTTTGTGGTTGGGTCGTGGTTTGTTTATGATTGCCGCGGGGAATCAAATTTTGTTGAAGAATAAAGGTTTGGATCTTGAGCATGATCCAACCGCTAGGCAGACAATAGGGTCCAGAGACATAAGGTTTAAAAATATCTTCCATTTGAGTGGAGTACTTAATGGTCCGCTTCCGGTTTATCATCCTCAATTTTTAGTACAAGCTCTTTACATGGGTAAAATCAATTTGGTTAAAGAAATAATGTTGAAGTTGTTAAACGAAATTAGAAACTGTGAGCTCCTGGGTGCTAGCTTGCACGACTTAAACTCATATCTCAAACTCGAACCTTGGAAGTTTTTGCTGAAGTCTGACCTAAACTACACGTTTGACACAACCTACGAGGAACCTTTCGACAAATTCAATTCTACTCTGTGTCAACTGCTAAGAGAAAAACTAACCAAAACAACTTTACCAGACTTAACAAGACACCAACAAGTGACTTTGATCACAATTATTGAAACACTAGAGAAAATCACTAATTTGGGTAACTCTGTAGACTCTTATGGAATCAACTTTATTATGGGCACAAAGTTGTACCAGTCACACAAACAGTCTCAACCTTCAATTACCATGCGTGATGTATCTTGGGCTGTTCATTGTAATCAAAAGGATATAATTTTTTCAGAACTAAATGACATCAGGATGCAATGGGACAAAGCTAAAGAGTTGAAATTGGCCTACTGGTTGAGCCAAGACGACTTGGTAGTGAAAACAGAGCAGATTGCAAAAATGGAGCTCTCGAAAAATGACGAGCGAGATCCGAATGCATGCGCAATATTTTACTTAGCTTTGAAGAAAAAGCATGTATTGCTGGGATTATGGAGAATCTGTACAGGTCATCCGGAGCAGAAAAAGATGCTGAATTTTTTAAATCATGATTTTTCTGAGGACCGATGGAAAACTGCAGCGCTAAAAAACTCATACGTGTTGCTAAGCAAACACAGAGATATGATGGCAGCTTGCTTTTTCTTACTTGCTGGATCTTTACGCGATTGTGTCAATGTTTTGGTTAGAAAAATTAACGACTTGGATTTGGCAATTCTTGTGTGTCGTTTATTTGAAGGTGATAATGGACCTGTTTTGGCCGAAATGTTGATTCAACATATCTTGCCCTCCAGCATTTCCAATAATGATCGTTGGTCTGCAAGCTTTGTTTATTGGAAGTTGAAAAAAAAAGATTTGGCTATTAAAAGTTTGATTGAAGATCCTGCGAAGCTTGAAGAACCAAAAGCAGGCGCTAAAAAAATTGAAGTTGTTAATGAGTCTTTTATGGTCGATGACCCCGTTTTATTGATGATGTACATGAAGTTGAGAAATACTCACGTTACATATTTCAACAGCACTTTGACTATTGAAGAAAGTTTGGAGTACAATACTTTGGAAAAAGTTTGCGAAGTGTACAGAAGACTTGGGTGCGACTATCTGGCATTGAGTTTAATGAAAAACTGGCAATTTATCGACAAACAAAAACTGATCAAGAATGAAAATAGGCAGTTTACCAGCACTGCGGACTCGGGCCTTAATGAAGTACCTCTTTTGAGGCCAAGTCTTTTTGACAAATTTAGTCAAAGTTGGGAACTTCCACCAAGCAGCTCAAAAGAAACAAACGTGCCTGTAAAAAGTGTGTTTGATGGTTTTGGAATGAGCACAGATAACGTCAAATCTGAAGCAAAATGTGAGCAAAAAGAAAACAAATGGGACGGAGTTAACGATCCTTCAAATCCATCAAATGATCTGGGCAGTTATACAAACAGTAAATCCACAACAAGTCTCAAAACTCACCAAAGTGGTCCAAAAAATATTCTGGATGACTTTATGCAAATTCCAATGACATCCAATAACTCCAAAGGTTCCGAAGATAGCAGTTCGGCATTGGAAAAAAGTGGTAATGGCAAACCAAGCACTGTTTCGTTGAGTGCTTCATGTGTGGACTCCCCACATTTGCAAAAATATGAAACCAGTAGCACTTCACAACCACGGAACCTGTTGGATGACTTTATGTAGTACAGTTATTAAAGCAGTTCTGCGCAAGGGATGACATATTTATGCAATTGGAACAAAATATGGTGATTATTGCAGCAGTTTCATTTAGTTACACACAAATATATAAGCAGCATATTTCTTATAAAATATGAGAAAGTTTTGCAAAGTTGTTAGCTGAAAAATTTAGCAATACTCTTTTTCGTCTTTTCCTTGTTTTCTGCTATTTGCTGCTCTACTTGGGCGATCTTTGTATCAATAGCTTTTTCATTCGGATTTACCTCTCTGCATTTTTTGAAATCTCCAAGAGCCCTATCGAGTTTTTTCTTTTGCAAATTGCAACTGGCTCTTCTGAAATATGCCTTTCCTTCGTCGACATTATCAACTTTGTAGTCTAATTCCAAGACATATGTCGCAAACTTTATACTTTCATCGTAATTTCTTAGGTTAAAGTAGCATAGGCAAATGTTTAGGTACAATTTGACTTTCAGTTGGCAAAATTTCTTGTTATTGTCCTGGTCAACGTCATAATCGGGTATGTACTCATTCAGGTATCTCAATGACTTCAAGTATTTGAATAGTGCATCCTGATATTTTTTTTCTTTGAACAAAAACGTTCCAGATTCTTTGATCGTGTTTGTTACTGCAAAAGCTTTAGAGAAATCTTCTTCCGCTATGCTTTTTTCATCATCAGGGTATTCCTCGTAATTGTCACCACCAATTGTGCTGGCACAGGACACGTATAAGGGAACTGGCATCGATTTGTCCCATATACCGCAACCTGAAATCACGACATTTTTGATTGGAACGCCGTCTGAAGAATCCACTGGAGTTCTCTCGATAGTTCTGACAACAGACTTGCCGTGCAAAACTTTACCAAAAATAGAGTGTTTGTTGCTCAAATGTGGAGAAGGATAAGTCACAATAAAAAACTGTGAAGAGTTTGTGTTTGGTTGGCCCATGTTCGCCATTGCCAATGTCATTGGTTCGTCCAATGGTCCAAGGTTTTCATCTTCAAAATTACCACTAATTGAAATGTCAGAGTTTTGTTCAGGAAAACTCTGTGCAAAAATAGAGCATCCACCCTTGCCTAATAACTCTTTTGAAACTTCCCCATCATTGCTACCATAAACAATATCACCGGCTTGAATCATGAAATTCTTGATCACTCGATGGAACTTGTTGTTGCAAAAAGACAGGACCTGCTCATCTTGCTCTTGGCTGCTTTCAGAGGCTTGTCTTGGCAATGAGACGTCTCCTTTGCATAAGTGTAAAAAATTTTCACAGGCTTTCGGAGCTTTATCTTGGAACAGTTCCACGACTATTCTCCCAATTTTGTTTTGATTTATTTCAATATCCAAGTAAGCGCAGGTCATCTATTGTAAGTTCTCCAATCAGTGTGCAGTATGGGTAAGGTGATTTAGGTTTGTGTTTGATATATTTCAAAAATGTATAAAAAGATCTCAATTATACATCAGATTTGCCTCATCACGGTGAACATTGATTAACGCGTTTGAAAATTTTCGTTCAACGTTACTATTCCATTTACTCGGTGTGAATTGTTGTTTTTTTTTGTTGTTCTTTTTTTTTTGTTTCCTTTGGCCAAAAATCCGGTGATACGTGTATTTTCGCTTCTCACCATAGATGTTTTCCGTTGTTACTGGCACATTTGTTTTGTTGGACGGCACAGCTTTCTGATCAGCAATGAAAGTATCTCTAGAGATCTCTTCCGATTAACCGTTAGCTACAATAAAGCCCAACGTAGAGCAAAGAAAACGAAACACGTCAATTGTACATTGTTGCTCAGCTTAAACGCACTTTTTTTTTTTGCCATATTCTGACAGTCTAGAGCTTGGGTCCAATAAACATGACAAGAAAAAACAGAAGCAATGCGGGCGCTGCTGCTGGTTTAGCTGTGGATCCTGTAACTGTTGTGATCAGAGAATGCACTACTTTGGCTGCAGCCATGAGCAAGTACACAAAGTACTCCTCGCAATCTGCAAGCATGGCCTCTTTACTGACCAGAGGAGTGAAGAATGACGAAAAAGAGACACAACTATTTAACAACTACCGTCGTATTTCCAGCGGCGACTACTACCATTCCAGTGGCACGAGTAACGCCAACGCAGGGGGTTTGACCTCAAACAACAATAATAAACATGGGCCGAGTTCTAATAATGATCCCTTGATTTTTGGATTTTTGCAACTAAAAGCCATGCTCTCTAACTATGACACCCTTGATCAAATTGATTCGTTGACTGTCTTGCAACCTTTTTTACTTGTTGTGAGCACAAGCACCACTTCGGGTTATGTTACCAACTTGGCTTTGACTTCCGTTCACAAGATGTTGTTCCAATACCACATTATTAACGAGCAGTCTCTCAACTACAACGCTGCAATCAGAAACGTAATGGTTTCTCTAACGCATTGTCGTTTTGAAGGTTCTGAGCAAATGACTGACGACTCGGTGTTGCTAAAAGTGTTGAGCTTGATCCAATGCATTTTCACATCTGAAAATGGCCAAGTTTTGTCAGATTCAGGTGTTTACGAAGTCTTACAAACGGTGTTATCTTTGGCGTGTAACAAAAGAAGGTCAGAGGTGCTTAGAAAGGCAGCAGAAAGTACCATGCTTGAAATTACAATCAAATTGTTCACAAAGCTAAGAACGATCGCACCGACAAAAAAAGAAACGTATATCAGTGCAGAAAACTACGCCAGCAAAAATTTGTTACCGGATGATGTGATTGGCAGCAGTAAAGACGTTCATCAGGGTTCCTTGGAGCCGGAAAACTTGAACAATGTTGAGTTTGAGCACAGTTCTTTGAATCCAAAAATCTCTGGCTCAAATGATGGAGATAGCCCAGAATTTGGGGATGAAGAAACCACAGAAACAAAACTAGTTGAAGCTTATGTGGAAGCTGATTTTGGGCTTGCAGTGATCAAGGACTACTTGGGCATCTTGATATCGTTGATTACCCCGGAAAACTCCCTAAAGCACAATTATAGCACTCGTGTTTTGAGCTTGCAATTGCTCAACACGGCCATTGAACTGGCGGGTGATTGTTTCATTGACCACCCATCGTTGTTTGCTTTGGCATCTGACCTGGTTTTCAAAAACGTTGTGTTTATCATAAAAAACGCAAAAAACACAAAACCAACTTTATTGCAGTCTGCACTACAAACTTTTGTCACTCTATGCTTAGCTTTAGGCGACTATTTGGAAAGTCAACTGGAATTTGCCTTGAAAATTATTTTCGACATTGTTTTAGACAAAGACATTGACCAAATGACTAGTGTGGTTAAGGAGCTTTTGATGGAACATGTTGCTCTATTATGGACAAGGTCCACGCCAAGTTTCTTCACCAAACTTTTTGTTATTTATGACTGTAGTTTAGACAAAACTGACGTCTGCGTAGAGTTCATTCGGACCTTAAGCAAGCTTTCGCTTCCAGAAGTCGCTGCATTTACTGCAGACACTGTTCCTCCGCTTTGCTTGGACGGTATCATCACTTTTGTCGATGATGTTTATAACTCGCTAAGCGATGTTTCTAGTACAGAGGAATACAAAAAAACTAACTCCTTCCTTGACCAGAGAAAAAGAAAAACGAGTTTTATAGAATCAGCTGAAACCTTTAATGAAAAGCCTAAAAAAGGTATTCAGTTGCTAGTTAAAAATGGTTACATAGCAGACGACTCAGATGAGCACGTTGCAAAATTTCTTTTTGAAAATAAAGGTAGATTAAACAAGAAAACAGTTGGGGAATACATTGCAAATCCTAAAAATATCGCATTGCTAAAACTTTTCATAAGCAATTTTGCCTTCAATGGCCTCAGAGTGGATGAGGCCATAAGAGTTTTATTGACAAAATTCAGATTACCAGGAGAATCCCAACAAATTGAAAGAATCGTGGAGACATTTGCATCAAAATATGTACAGGACCAAGAATACGATTCGTCTAAAGAGGGCGCGGCGTCAGCAGTAGAGGGGGATTACTCAGCTATTCAGCCAGATGCAGATTCGGTGTTTGTTTTAAGTTACTCCATTATTATGTTAAATACCGATTTTTACAATCCACAAGTTAAAAACCACATGACTTTTGATGATTACAGTTACAACTTGAAAGGGTGCAATAACAAAAGCGACTTTCCACTGTGGTACTTGGAAAAAACGTACAATTCCATTAAGGATAAAGAAATTGTCATGCCAGAAGAACATCACGGCAACGAAGAATGGTTTGATGACGCCTGGAACAACTTGATAACATCTTTGGTTGTTTACAATGAAGCAAAAGATGACACTACATCTAAAGTAGCTGAGTTGACTGACCCAATTACGATGCTGCAATTTGACAGAGCGATCTTCGATCTTGTGGGATCAGAAATACTTGACTCATTGTTTAAAATTTTTGAGATTGCGTCAGATGACTACGTTAGTGCTACAATGTTGTCCACCATCGACAAGTGTTGCTTTGTTGCTTCGCATTATGGGTTGTTAAGCTTGTACAATGGAATTATCCAAAGACTAATTAAAATTTCGGGACTAACAGGCGATAAACAATACAGTGATGAAGCGTTTGAAATCGAGAATATTCCGTTAGTAGAAATGGTTTCAGAAAACGATGAGGGACATGAAACGCTGTCCGTCAGTAAGTATTCCGTGACTCTAGGAAAAGACTACAAAGGTCAGCTAGCATCAATTTTGTTGTTTCGTATCTTAAAACTTAATGGTGCTGAAAATTCTATCTCGGAAAACAATTGGGCAAAGATAGTTGACATAGTTATTGAACTTTTCAAAAACAAAATTGTGGACCCAGATGTTTTCGGTGCTTTCCAAAAAAAATACAAACTACCACCACTTCCAAAGCCCGCTGCGGAGCACACGATCAAAAAATCCAAAAAAATTAATGGTTCGAAAACAGGGTTTTTGTCATCATTTGCTTCGTACTTGAAGGGCGACGAAGAGCCAAGCATTGACGAAATAAATTGCAGCAGCATTGCTGTCAATTGTTTGCAAACTTGCGACTTGGACGAGTTTTGGAAAAACGGCTTTAATTTTTCAGATGGTAGATTTATGGACACTCTGTTGCACAAACTAGAAGACTCGGCCAAAGACCAGGAAATTTTGAAGTTGTTTGTCATGGACCTGGTTGTTGGCTCATATTTTGAATACTGCAGCACTAACATGGAATTAGGTGATAAGATTATCAAAAAGCTTTTCTCAGTTACTCAAAATGGAAAGTACTCCAAGGCATTTGCTTTAAGAGTTTTGGTCTATAAAATGTGCATGTTGAATGTTGTTCAAGAGAGTGCCCTAACCATTACATTGTTGGAAAAGGAAATTTTGGTGCATAATGAGATTTACGATGAAGAATTTTTTGAGAACAAAAATGTCGGTGGAGAATTTTTGAAAAAAATAATAGAGCTTGCCCATTTGAAACCAAGCAATGAAAAATTGTTTCACAACGAGTCGTTTTGGAAAGTTTTGCGGAAGTTCGCGTCCTTTCACAAGCATACTGAGACTGTTTACAACTTTGTTGCTGTGTACTTTTTAACTGAAGGCACCAATTGCTTAAATAGCGAAAATTTTATGTGGCTTTTGGGTTTGCTTGACGAGATTTCTTCAATCGGTGCAGTTGGTAGTCAGTGGGAAAGCGAGTATGACAGGTTGGTCAAGACGGGGCATAAAGTTACAAAAGAAAACCCGTACCAAGACATTGTTGGTTTGTCTTTAAAATCCATTAGCACCACCGCACGTCTTGCGAATATGAAGGTAGATGGTAACGAGCTTTCTAAGAACGAGGTATTTGCATTGATTCAAGCCTTGACTCACCAATGTTTGAATCCGTGTTACCAGTTAAGATCTTATGCGTTGGAAGCGATGCAAGAAACACTGCTTCAAAAAGTTACAAATGACTGCCTTTCTTTGATAGAGCTTATAGACAATGGTTTGGCCCCACTTTTGGACAACACTCCTGACTCCAAGCTCTCGGTCTTGACCGTATTGTCCAAATGCTATTTGCATTACTTTGAAGCGGATAAAGCTGATGACGATTCGTACACTCGTGTTTTGGAAGTATTCAATAAATACATTTCTGCTGATCCAGACGCAGAAGTTGAGTTACAAAGATTGATTACCGAAAAAAAGAATATTCAAGAGCATGGAAAACTGTGATTGATGTTATTTTCGAAAGTATTTGAAATAGATGACAGAAGGTGGAAAAAGGTGGAAAAAGGTGGAAAAAGGTGAAAGTGCATAAAGACTAGTAACAGCACTTCTTGTCTAAGAAGTCATCTTCTTGAGCTCCCCGTGATCCAAACTTTGGGTTCTGGTGTAATTTCGCAAATACTCCAAAGCAAGCAATGATGCTGTTGTTCCTGGAATTATTGCCAGTGTATTTCTCCAAAACCCTTTGTAACTCCAAGCAGCAAAGCTGCATTTTTCTTTTGTATAAAGAGCTTTTATATTTTTGAATGTATTAATGTATGAACTGGAATAAATAGACCAGTTGTGTTTCAAAGATTTTGTAAGAATATTAAAGTTGAGCTCGCTCTGCATTTGCAAGTTTGATACAAGAACTTTCAAAATTTTATTGATAGGAAATTGTATCACTTGAAGGAAAAACGCTGCTGAAACCCCTGCATTGAATGTTTGCAATGTTTTTCTGTTCAAATACCCTGGCCTGGGCTCTGAACGCATGGATAAATCTCTTACAGTGGTTGATGATGTTGGGTCTTTTTGTTCATTCTGATTCGATGGCAATGTGGTTTCTTTATGATTTTTTGTTGGAAGCAGTAAATCGTAGCCGTTATATTTTAGATACTCAAAAGAGCCAAAATAAACTGCAAACCCAAGTGATTCCTTTAGAATAGATAAACTGAAACCACCATAAAACACTCCCAAAAAACCGGCTTGCTTTAATTTATCAAATCCAAACTTCCACAAGGACTGGTGCATTCTAGTGAGAGACAGAAATTCTGACACAGTCGACCTTTGGTAAACAGCCTCGATTGGTTGACTAACTATGGCTTGCATGAAACCGGCCAGGGCTCCTGAGCAAAATGCATCTTTGGGTAAAATTTTAATTTCTGATGTAGTTGATTGGAAGAAAGGAGATGGAAGAAAAGTTAAGTAGGACGTGTATAGAACAACTCCAGATACAGAGTTTGCTAGAAATGGAGGCGCGACCGCTTGAGGTAGAATTTTCCATCCATGCTGCCGCAGCGACCGTATGAGTATTCCTAAAGATGAGTTGTACAATGCGTTTCTGATGGCGGCTGTTTTGGTTCGTGGAATAGTTATTTTCTGTGTGTTTTGCCGTAAAGCCAGCTTTTGAGCTTCCATCAGCCTGAGGTAAAAAAGGGCATCAAACCTTGCTGGCCGGAAAAGTTTCAAAGGCGTTTTCAAGTAAAATGAAGTCAGCCTGTAAACCACATATCGCAGTCCAGACACCAGAACCGCAATAAACGAAGAGGGGTGGCCAGAAGAGGTCGACTCCAAAAGAGCGTTTGCTGTGTCTTCGTAATCGCTGGTAAAGTCAAGCTCTCTCATATACTTGTTTCTTCGTGCTTGAGCTGTCGGTGATTTCTGAAATTGCCTTTACGGACTAACATTATTAGCATCAAGTGCGGTTTAGCTAAGATATGTGGCGTGTCAATTTGCAGTACTCAGTTTCAAGGTGAAGATAAAGATAGGATCTCACACGTTTGAGCTTTTAAGACGTTTAACTCCGGTTTTTATCTTACTTGCTTTCCTCGTGTTTCTTTTTTTTTTTATTTTTTTTATGTTTTTTATTTTTTTTATTATTTATTTTTTTTCTGGGTCTTCAAAAGTTACAGGAACAGATTACAACATAGGTGGTTGATCTTAAAGCATTGCAAAGATATAAAACAATCTTGAAAAGCAAATTACTAAAACAAAACAAGAACTCTTTTTTTTTTTTTCTTCAAAAAAAAATAAAAGCACCAACAACCCTGCAAATGTCTACCTTAAGTTACACAGCAAGAGCTGAAGCTCATCCATCTCCTGTGGCATCCAAATTGCTAAAATTAATGGACAACAAAAAAACCAATTTGTGTGCTTCTCTGGACGTCAAAACGACTGCAGAAATGTTGCAATTGGCTGAAGAATTGGGACCACACATTTGCTTGTTGAAAACCCATGTTGACATTTTGGACGACTTTTCGTTTGAAAAAACCGTTGTTCCATTGAAAAAATTGGCAGAAAAACATCAATTTTTGATTTTTGAAGATAGAAAATTTGCTGATATCGGAAACACCGTCAAATTGCAATACTCTTCTGGTGTGTACAAGATTGTGCAATGGGCAGACATCACTAATGCGCACGGTGTCACGGGCCCTGGTATTGTTCAAGGTTTGAAACAAGCCGCGGAAGAAAACAATGGCGAACCAAGAGGTTTGTTGATGCTTGCTGAACTAAGCTCCAAAGGCTCTTTGGCACATGGCGAATACACTAAGGGTACTGTTGATATTGCGAAAACTGACAAAGAGTTTGTTATTGGTTACATTGCACAAAACGACATGGGCGGCAGAGACGAAGGTTTTGATTGGTTGATCATGACTCCAGGTGTTGGTTTGGACGACAAAGGTGATGCTCTTGGCCAACAGTACAGAACCGTTAATGATGTGTTTGGTGGTGGAAGTGACATCATTATTGTTGGAAGAGGGTTATTCGGCAAAGGCAGAGACCCTAAAGTCGAAGGACAACGTTACAGAGATGCGGGATGGAACGCGTACTTGAAAAGAACTGGTCAACTGTAAGCAACAAGTTGAGTGAGCAAATGAAGTCAGCTTATCTTAAGACAGGAAAGCGTACTAGGCATAGTTGTAGCCTAACGTTGCGATTGTGATCTAAATTTCAAATGTACTGTATAGTGTAAATCACATGATCAAAATTGTATGTTGAGTCTTGGAATTTTGGTGATTTCAATCTTCATCGGACCAAAAAATGAGACAAAAAAAAAAAAAGTCGGAAAAAAAAAAAAAAAAAAAAAAAAAAAAAAAAAAAAAA
>ERZ794936.167-NODE-167-length-40282-cov-7.660924_pt1 | contig 40282 bp, 19 predicted proteins | sample MGYA00511083_ERZ794936 | MGnify/ENA primary metagenome ERZ794936 (study PRJEB30137, sample SAMN04331409) | food metagenome | isolation source: Y2 must sample point D1 replicate A | place: Australia: South Australia | collected 2014 ... | reverse complement strand
ATCATAACAACCAATTGGTGTATTAAGATTTTTGTTACAAATCTAAAAAACACGTGACACTACCCCATTCTATTTAATTATTAAAAGCTAAATTAAAGACACCAATTTTTGAAACAAAAAAAAAAAAGGAAAAAAAAAAAACTCCCCACCTACCGTGTCAAATCCCACTTTTTCCAAAGGAAGAAATAAAAATAGAATTGAAAATCCACAACTATATATAATCATACACTCAGGCCTAACAAAAACTGAGATACATGAATGATTTGATCTTTAACGAGATCTTCATCGATATCATCAACATTAGAATCCAAGTTAGTCAAGTAGATTAATTTATAAAATGCTGTCTTGTTAAACTGTTTGAAAACTTCAATTTTTTCAATTATCTGAATCTGTGAATATTTTTGTAAAAATATAGCATACTTTCTGTTCACTTTGTCATTTAGGTCGTTATCGTAACTATTATCCACAGTATTCATATCGAATAGGATGTTCATGAACAAATGCAAGCATTTCAGTACTGTATCTTGATTATTGGTATACATTCTTTTTATAGGAAAATCTTCAACGTTATCAGCATCCATAAGCAAATCAATCATAACTTTGCAGTAGTTTTCATCTATTATATTGTTGATATTGATAATGGATATAGACAGTAAACTACTAACATATGCTATGGTATCCGATGGAATCTGAATAAAATCTTGTAAAGTGTGTGATATTTCACCCAAAAACGAACTAATTTGATAAGTCAACAGCAGGATTTTGTTAACATTTTTGGATTTTAAAGAATCACCAGTATTCTTAAAATCCTCATTCAGTATACTCTTCATAAAAGTGCAAATACACTGCAGTCCATCTTCTATGGACCAAAAACTTAAATCCCAATCAATGGTTAAAAGTAAGTGTTTTTCCATTTGTTGAAACATGGATTTATCTATTTCTTCGTTTCTGTTAGGGCTGTCTTCTTCAAACTTTATAAAATTGTCTTCATTTGATAATCGTACTAGTTCACTTATTTCAGGAATTCTATTTTTTTTATCATTATATTTGCAGCTCACTAACAAACAGGTTAGAAATAGTAAAGTATAGTGTTTTTCATAAAGTATCCTTTTACTGCAGTATATGTCAAATAAATAAACAGTGTGATGTAAGGTTTGTTGAGTGAAATTCTTCAGGTTTTGTAAAATAACAAGTAGATTCAATAATCTTGTTCTTAGATTTGGATTTTTGAAAGACGTTGATATTTCAGGCTGCTGTTTCAGAATGCTATTGAAATTTCTTATGTAGGATGAATTATTAATGCGACTTATCGTCTCGTTTATGCTGCTTGAGTATTCTTTTAAGGTGATGCTAAATTGTAATTTTTCATTGTTTATGAGTTTGTTAGAGTATATGAGCTTATTATCCATTTAGGATTTCTATGTAATGTGTAGTATGGGTTTGTTCACTCTTGCTTCGTAACCCTCATATTACAGTTGTTCAACTGCCAGCAAATCCATACTCTAGGCTAAAAATTTTCTTCCTGGGGGCTTTTTTTTTTCGGCTAGCAATTTTGGTCCTGTATACGCTTAACTAACGGGTGAGAATGTTGCTTTTTTTTCTCGGAGCAAGAATTTCATATATGTATAATAAGAATGTGTGTAGGATTTTTGGTAATATAAAGCGAGTAAGAGGATTAACATTATACTAGTATTTAATTATACACTAGTATCTTTTAGTTGTGATTGGAAAAACGTTTAAGATGACAATTGTGTGAAAAAACAATCCATTGAAACCAGCGTCGCTATTTCCTATTACGCATACATGCGTGGTTGTCAATTTTGTCACTTTTTAGTTTTTTTTTAGACGAGACCCCCCACGGGCTGTTATTTGAGACACGGATATAACAGTCGTTTTGTTAAAATAAAGCGAATTCGGCATAAATGAAGGAACAATGTCGTTTTACTAGACTAGCTGTAGTTAATGATGTTTCATTATATGGGGGTTTTTTGTTTTTTTTTATTGATATTTGAACAAATTATTGATATGGTTTGTTTAAAAAAGCGATATATCCGATGAAAACGGTTATTTTTACTTTTTCTTTACACATATCAAAGGTCTTTTAACGAAGAAGCTTATAATAACAAAACAACAACAAATCTTTATAATAACCTCGTCTAAGCTACTATAGTTATTTATTATATTTCAATGGTTTAACGTAAACAGATTAAACTTAAATGACAATAATGTACACATTTAGTTGAAAAGTAAGTTAAAATTGGTAGCGCTTATATCCGACTTTAATTAATTGAAACCTCAAAAACAGTTGACATATTTTACTAAATTTTAATCATGCTCATTAATTACAAAAATGTCATTATACTTCAACCCAATAAAAATTAAAATTATTTTAAAAATTATTTGCATCAGCTAGTATTGAGCAGATTCTTCAGTTTCTGTTGTCATTCCACATTTTACAATCATGTAACCAAAAATCGTATTTATACTCATCATGCTATACAAATTTGTCATTATTAGTCTTATTGCTCTAACAACACTTATCAAAGCATCATCCAATGAGTTTATAATCCAGTTAAAGCCCGGTGAAAATTCATTTGTAAATTTTTTAAACAAATACTATACAAATAGCAATAAACAAAAAGCCGAGCAACTATACGCTGAACTACTAATAAAAGAATCTCAAAACTTCTTAAATGGTTATCACTTGAAACCTAAATCTAATGAGTTACAAATTTTGACCTTTAAAAATTTTTATAACAATATTGGTAACAATTCTGTTCACAGCATAGAAAACTTTTTACCTAATATTCAATTAGTCTATGGTCAATTTTCAAGTGAAGTATTGAGTAGCATGTATGAAGATTCAAATATCTTAGCTATTTCTTTAAACAGACAATTTGTTTTAGCAACAGAAAATACTCCAAATATTCAATACGTTAATTTTAATACTGAAAAATATTCTACCTCTTCTAAAGAAGGCTATGTCTCTGTTGAAAAATTAAAAACCCAGTCTCCTAATTATTATCAAGGAATTGGTGTTGATGTATACATCTACGATACAGGAATTAAAGCAAGCAAAAAACACTTTGGCAACAGATTACACAAAATTTTAGACTACTCTGTGGTTGGTGAAAAAAACAGCAAACATTATGAGCACGGTACTAATATTGCTGGTATCATTGGATCTTCAGTCATTGGAATTGCTCCTAAGTGTAACTTATACGACATAAAATTAAGTAACAAAAATACTACTGACTTATTCACTTTGATCATGGCTTTAAAACAAGGTTATCTACATGCCAAAAATACAAACAGACCAAGTTTATTTATGATTTCTTGGATTGCTAAAAAATCTCACATTTTAGAAAACCTTTTGCAAGAATTTCAACTTAACAACGAAAACAAAATAACCGTTGTTGTTCCTGGTGGTAATTCTAAAAAGACTTCAGCTTGTGTGTTATCTCCAAGTGGAACATTGGGTGTTATTAGTGTTGGTTCTATAATTGACACAGATGTTATATACAAAAATGATGGAAATTCGATAGAAAAAACGGCTTTAAATGTTGCTGACTTTTCTGCAAATGGTGACTGTTTAGACTACTTTGCCTCTGGTTATTTGGTCGATACATTGTGTTTTAGCAAAAACACCAATGACTTGGATGACGTTTATCAATGTAAAAAATCCGGTACATCAATCAGTGCTGCATTAGTAGCTGGATATAAAGCTCTTGAGTTAGGCGTATTATAATAGCTTAATGTACTACATGAATAAAGCGAATTCAAATATGTCAAAGAAAAAAAAAAACCAATAACAATCAGAAATTACCTTTCACTTGAGTCTATGGTAGCTTCAATTATTAGAAAGTATACACTATTTATATCATATAATAACAAAATTGCTTAACAAAAGCTTTCTTTTTTTACCTGTTGGCTGTTAGCATACAGTGATACGTCTACTACAACTACAGTCAGTTAAGCTTATTAGACCTCGTGCTTGGGTTGTTATTTCAAAAGCGCTACCATATGAATCAACTCAAAAATCAAATCAATACGCCATACGAAATTTTCGCTATGATGGTTTTCTCGCGTTTTGTTCAATGAAGCATATAGTGAACAAATTGTTTTTTTTTTAAAAAAAATAAAAAGACGAAACCAGAGCCCCTAATAATTAATTATGTCAGACTTTGAAGACTTTGAGGATCTTTTTGATAAAGAGGCTGATACTTTTCAAAAGACTAATAAACAAACTGAACATGAATCTGAAGATGATATTGAGCAGGAAGATATAGTTGAGGATGAAAATGAAGAGATCGATTACTCGAAATATACAGACAACTTGGAGTTAGAAGAGTACTTGAAGAGGAAAATCAACCATTTGTGTATTAATTTATCAACTCCGAATTTTAAAAACGAATATGACATTAATGCCAATACCTTAAACAATTTAAAGCAACTTAAAAAGGGGCTTGTTTTTGATAACAAAGTATTAGAATCTAAATTAATTTTTAGAGAACTTTACAACAACAACATTTTGGAACACGATTTAATTCATATCATTAGCATGTATCAATCAGAAAAGACTTCAGAATATCTGATGAAGTGTATTTTCAGGGTTTTAGAGATTATATACACTTTAACTAGTAAAATAGAAATCAATGAAGAATCTTCCAAAAGTGAAACAGAAAATTACAATCATGTGAAAAAAATTCAATTAACTTATAAAAAACAATTGATTAATAAAAATTTGCTGTCAAAGTTGACAAAGATATTGACTGACATGGCTTTTAAATTTGATGAAAATACTTTCAAAAATGTTGGCTCAAATAGGGATAAGACTATAAGTTTCGTTATTAATATCATCAAAAACATCTTGGAAATAGACTTGTTTGATATGATTATATCTGATGATCAATATAAGAAGATAAAAACGAACTCAAATAGAAACATTACATTGTCTTGTCTACCTATTGGTTTGAATAAAGAGGATATTGGTATAAAACATGTTTTAAACGTGTTCGAAAGTTCGGGTATGTTAACAGCATTATTGAAACTTACTCAAATTATATCTGAAAATCAAAAAAGTAATTATGAACAAAAACTTGAACAGAAGAAGACTCTTTTACCTATTCTTGAAATATGGTTTTGTTTAATCAAAGACATTTCTCCAGTACCAGGGGCTTTGTCTGATAAACCTACACTAACAGCTTCTACAAGCAATTTGCTAAACCGATCGAACTCTTCTATTCAAAATTTATTACTCAAAGACAATGATTTGAAAAAAAAAATTGTTAACAATACTTCATCAAGACATTCAAAATTTGGATCTTTAATAACAGTCAAAACAGATCAAAATAAACGAACGCAGTTAACAAACATCAATAATAGAACATTATCAGACAATTCTTTGGACTTTTTAGATGACAACAAAAAAGAATTGCCAAAGTATGGAGTTAATTACAAAGATAAAAGTGAGCATTGGTTAAAATCTAAGTATTTAAACATATTAGATGATGATACAGAGTCAATGAATTTTTACTATTATGACAACCATAAATTTACCAACATTATTGAAAAATTCATATTATCCAAAACATATAATAACTTTGCACTAAAAATGATAGAAGTTGCAAATTTCTACAAAGAAACTCCATACGAGATTACCGATCATCCTGATATTGTGATTAAAATTTTTACAATAAGTTCCTGGTTTTTAGAATTTTATAACTTCAAAATAACCAAACCAGATGACAATCATGCAGAGAAATATCAAAAGTTACTAATACAGTATTTGAGCATTAATCCAAGATTGTTTTTGAATGAAATTCACAGTTTGTATACTGCTTTTACAAATGATAACAAGAAGCTAAATTTTTGTGTGGTTCATAGTTTCAATAAATTCTATACCTTGTTTTTGGATTTAATTACAAGAAATCCTTTGGATATGATCACAACTTATTACATAACAACTTTGTATTTGCATACTTCAAAAAATGCTTTTGAAACAATTTGCACATTTCCAAGGTTATTAGATAACTCTACAAATGTACAAATAAAGCAATCATCCCTAAACTTATTGAATACACTTTTTAAGTTCAAACATGAGTTCAATAATTTAAAAATAGAAAGAAATGTTATTGAAAAACATCCACTTTATAGACACGCTTTGGCTAAAAACATGAAAAAGCAAGGTATAAAAGATTCTTCAACAATGTTTTCTGAAATGGAGGACTTCTTGGACTCCAACAGAGAAAACCTCAAAGAATATTACAAAGACGTCTTCCATGTGGATTTGGTTACCACTCTGATATCATACATTGAAAACACCAACAAATTGAGTTATAAATCACAAAAGACTTTATTAAGATTGCTTAACATATGTTTGAAATGTTCTCCAATTGCACTTCAAAGAATAGACTTGATTATAAACATGAGACAATGGCTTTCATCCCTAACAAAACGTGATCGTTTATATCCTCACATTGATCAATTCTCCACAAAGCTTTTATCAGATATAATAAAAAGAATGAAGAACAACCCAATTTCAAGCCCTATAGAATTATTATTTGCAGAAAAATCCAAGAAAATTCATTACATTTATGGAGACAGTTATTATGCAGAAACTGGGATGGCTAGTGATGAATTCCTTGATGCCAAGTACTGTATAAAACCCTCGACATTCAATGAAAAGTTTGTTTCAAGTATATCCGGATTGATTAGATCAGAATCAGTAAAACACCAATTAGGTGTTGTTATAGGATGTTTGCAAGAAAAAAACAAAGAAGAATTAGTCAAAATGATTCTTGATCATATGAAATATGTGAAGGACACTGTTTCTACCGAAGATAACATTGATATGGAATATGATGCTGTAGCATACTTAAAGAAAACAGAACATCCGCAACATGGTGATCTTTTGGAAAAATGTGGAAAGGATCCTGATTTTAGACTTTTCCTGCAACTACTTTCTTACAAAGTACCAAAATTGGCAACTGATCAGAAATGTGTGCTTTCCTTGAATGATAATCAATTTACTTTTAATTTCTTTGTAAATTTGATTGAAAACTTTTTAGAAAATCCTTTTGAATTACATTGGGAAGAAGACGTCAGTATGAACTCTTTATTGTTGAGACCAATTTCATATGTTGAAGGTAAGAAAAAACAAGTCAAAAAAAAACCTATCAAAGCCAAAGAATCTGCTAATGAAGATGCTAACGATGAAGAAAGAAGAGCGGATGAATATGACAAGAACGATGGATTTGTTGATGATGGTGAAGATGAAAATGACGATTTATATTTTAAACAACTTTCTGAAAAGAGAGAAAAAAGAAAGGCTATTAGTAAGAGTAAAAAACTCTCAGTTGCACTTTTTGATGATGAAAATGGGCTTGATGATATTGAAAATATGGAGTTGGTTGTTGAAGAATCAGTATCAATTGCTCCTCAACAATCTATTGATGAAATCTACAATGAGAGTAGTGATCAAATTTTGGAAGATAATTATGCTAAACTAATCAAAACATCTGTACCTACAGAAAAGTTTGTTGTTGACAAAATTGTAGAAAAACCAAAGACTCAAACCAAAATATCATATGACGCAGCAAAATTACAAATGCTAAAAAAATCTCAAATATTTAAGCAACAAAAGAGAATTTTGGAAGACTCTGAAGATGAAGATGAAGAATCAGAAGTAGAGGATGAGCCTTTGGAAAAGAAGCAAAAAACAGATTATATATAACCAAAAAGAAAAGAAAATAACAATTATACAAATAACTCATATGTAGAGTAAATAATTAAAAATACACCTAAACCAATTACTGCGTAGTACTTAATGTTATCTTTATTTGTTCTTTCAGGATTTAACAAAATATTTACCAATGGAGGTAAAATAAATGCCATTAATGACCCAGCATAACTCCCCACTAGTTCTAATACAGTACCCAAGTTTTCAACTTGTGTTGCAGTAATAGTGGACAACAATACTATTGTGAAAGTTATTCCGAAGTGAAGCTCATCCGATAATTCAATTACTTCTGATTTGTTAAAGTTTATTAAATCACGTATCACTTCACGTAATACAAATGTCTCTAAAGGATATGTGGTTATCATATTAAACGCAAATAATGCTCTTGAAATGTTAATAAGTAGATCATCTTCAGGAAAGTTGTTTAAAATGTTTGACTTCAATTTGTCTTGGAATGTTAAAAACCCAGCAATACCTATTATAAAAATGACTATACCTGAAATTATGGTGGAAAGATGAATTAGCCTACTAAAATTGGCTTTATTTCTCAAAGACTGAAAAATCATAGCAGTATTATGATGACAGATCATTGCAAAGTTAATAATAGACATACCTTTGACAATTTTTCTAAAATTAAACCCATACTGCTTAAAGCTAAGGTTTATACCCACTGCTTTATACTCACCACTCAAAAAAGGGCCTTTAATGATAACACTAAGAACTATAAATCCCATAGTTATGCATGCCATCATTGAAAATCCACCCAGTTTTCCTATATCTTTATGTAATGCCAATGGAAAACATATAAACCATCCGCAAAATAATATAGTAAAGCTTCTGCTCTTTAAAAAGGCCTCAAAACGTGGCATCAAGGCAACCAAAACATGCGGAAGGGTGTCCCCTATGATGATCAAAAAACTAATGCAACCTCCCACAGCAAACATTCCGTTTCCAAATAAAATGATGAACTTACCTATATTACCCATAGTGTACTCCACTGATTGTTGATAAGTCTTGGACTGACTTATTTTTAGATTTTTAACAATCAATCTCATTGTAAAGTCCATTACCAGAACGGTTAGGGGAAGAATTATGCAAACTCCTATCAGTCCTACATATGAGAAGGATAAGGGAATGGCTATCAATCCAGCTCCAAGTATAGAGTTTAACGTGTTCATTAAAGCGTTCAATAAAGACGCTTCCCCATTTACTTCTTCATTTGTAGTTATATTGAATGTGGAATCTGATGGTTGGTTTTCTTTATAAGGTTTTGATTCAACTTGGTTTGAATCAGGAATAAACGTAGAGAGTTCGATATCTTCATGTAAATCTGTTTCCAAATCAAAAAGTGTGTCTTTTGTATTATTTAAAGTAGCCATTTCCAAATAGCATCTAAATGTCTGTGACTTTGTTTTATATATGATTCTATTTTTTTATTTTTTCGTGGTATTAAACCTATTAATAACTCTGAATAATTTCAGTTAAGCATATACTAATGTAGAAATCCGGAGTCTTTTAAAATTAAGCAAAATTTAATACTTTTTTTTTTCTAATGAGGTTTGTGTAGCGTTATACATTTTTGTTTCTTCCCAAAGCCTTTATCGGCTGTAAAATAAAGCAAAATGCCGGTCAATCACGTGCCTTAATGTATTAATTAAACATGTTGTCCGTTTAGGTAAATTTTATATATTATAGGATATGACTACTGAACAGGGGAGGTTGGCAAGCTACTTTCATAATCTTCAAAGTCAAACCCACTTTGACCTTCTTCTTCGTCTTCTTGTTCAACTCCTTCCAAAATATCGTTTATGGCATTATCTATCTCCATGCTATTTATATTACTACTGTTTTCGGATTTAATTTCCTTAATACTATGCTCTTCAATGCTTTCAACTACTTGGCAGTTAACACTCTCAGAGGTTTCTTCAATACTTTCATTTATTTCTTTCAAATCCTCATCTTCTCCAATCAATTGTTTCAAAGTATCCTTGTCAACTGCTCTATCAGCAGTTTGTTCAACAATAGGTGTAATTTTGGTATTTATGCAAACATTTTCATCTATATCTAAAGACCAAATTCCTAAATTGGTCCAGTTTAATATACTTCTTAGTCTGCATAACTCTATAAAACTTAATTGAACATTACTCAATAAATCCCCATTTCTTGAAGACTCAACAATAACATCACTTTTATCATTATTCTTGTTGGAATCATCAACGTTTGAGTTTATATTCCACATATTAAAAGCATCTGAAATCATAGATACTCTTTTAGCAGCTCTACTAGATGATCTCTTTCTTCTTGTTGTGCTACTACTCAAAGGTTGTTCATTAACAGCCACTGAAATGTTAGATACTTTTTCCAAATTCCATATGCCCATTTTTAATTCTCTCATAAATCCAAAAATATCACATATTGATCTTACCTTCAATAAACAATAATGGCACAATAAATACAAGTTATACTCTTTTTTGGTATTTTGTGATGGTAATTTCATGTAATGCAATCTGTTGTGTTCCAACGAATCATTTCTTTTTTCATTACAGATGGAACAAGGTTCATTAACTGCAACTGGAGGAGATGAATCTGGAAATTTGTACATATTATTTCCTTTGTTGACATGTGAAGCTTTGAAATTTTCATTGTGTCCAGATATAGGCTCGATTAAAACATCACCAGTTATAAACCAGTTAATTAAGTTTTTTTTATGTGCCCATGTCAAACTCTTTGAATGCTCAAGTCTCAATATAGGTTCTATATCTTGATTTATTAAGTGTTTTAAAAATTTTGAATCATTCTTGGTGTCCAATATGCTTTTCCTTGTATTCAAAACAGAAATATACTTCAAGTATTCCTGATAAAAACTTGTATCAAATCTTATATTCTTTATTAAAGGTGAAAACAACACCCTTTCATCATTCAGGCTGTTGTCCTTATTAATTCTATCTTTTGGAGCTTTTTCCTCTGATGTTACATCTTGTTGTAAAATAGTTTTCAAACTATTTAATTGTTGTGATAAATTAAGTTCTATATCTTCCTTTTCCTTCAGTTGTCTTTTTATTTGCTTCAATTCCAAATCTTTTTTGTAAACATTTTCTTTTTCTATACTAACCATCTTGTTGGCTTCTTCAAATAACGAAACAGAAAGATCTGATATTTCTTCACGTAGTCCTTGAACTTCCAATTCAGCTTTTTCTTTCAAAGCAACTTGTTCTTCGTACAATTTTTGCAGCTTTTTGTATTCAATTTCTTCTTGTAGTTTGATTAATTTTTCTTCTAATAGTTGATTTTTGTTCATTGTTTCCATAAGCTGTTGTGACATATCTGTTAAAGACGTCTCTATTCTGTTTCTTTCTTCAACAGTAATGAAACTGTCTTGACTATTAGACTCTTGTTTAGCAATAATATCTAGCTCAGACATCTCAAAATGTAACTATGGTGATATTGAACGATTATTCCAGACAATCTTTTTGGTTTTGTTATTCAATGTAAGGTACTCAGATCAAAATATACAGTATACATAGGAAAAAAAAAAAGTTCAAAAATAAATTTTTCATAACGCTACTAAAAGCTTTCAAAGCCGAAATTCAAATCGAATCTTCAAAACGCGACTAATCTAGAACGTTTTTTTTAGTTTTGCGCTTAACAAAAAGCTATAGCCTAAATGGGACAATGGATCTGAAAAAGGAAATAATTTTATCAATGCAAAAAAAAAAAAGCATATATATATATTAAAAATGACAGTATTAAGTCACTTATGAATAATAAGTTTACATAAATTAATAATGAACTCTATGGTTTGGAAAGTTCTTTTTTTTTTAATAATTAAATCCGTTGTCAAGTTAGAATATTATGATTTTTCTTGACTTCTTTAGGTAAGCAGTGAAGTTTGGTGTAATCGAAACAAGAGGTATTAGCATTGAATTTCAGTTTAAACTGCTAATATAGTGTGTTTATGTTTATAATCAACTTTATGATCAAGTTTGTTATTAAAAGCAATTATTTTATGATAATTGTATTCAAGAACATTGATCAAAGAAGGATTTTTTTTTGTCATTTTTTTTTTTCTGTTTGTTTAATTATAAGCGCTTTAGAGAAAGGTTTGGTTTTTTTTTAAACTTATTCAGAATAAGGATCAACAATTGACATAGCCCTTTATGTTTATGACACTAATGTTGTCTTGCTTTGGGTCTGTAATACCGAATCCATATTGTGTAGTGGAGCATTCTTTGGACATGTCTTCAGCAGACAACTTAGAAAACAACGTTAACATTCTAGTGGTGTACTCAGTTGTATATTGGTTAGCAGTGGTAACAAGAGTAAAAATGAAGTCGGCAATTTGACCGTTTTTAATCATTGGATACTCAGTTTTTAACAATTTGAACAAGTTTTTGATCACTTTGGTTGGTAAATTGACATATCTGCTGTTAGCCATCATTCTAAATAAATATTGATTAACACTTAATGACAATTCTAGCCCATGAACTGAACCAGCACCTTGACCGGTAGAGATATTAAAGATCCAATCATTGAATTCATGCTGATTAATTGTGTTACTAATAGTAGAAACATCAACTTGGATATTAAGATTGCTGAAATAAGCAAATGTTTCGGTCTCCCTGAAAGCATCAATGTGTTCAAAAACAAACGGTAGTTTTTCTCTCAAAGATGCAATTTTGGAATCGCCAAAAGCAACATAATCATTACCGACAACATTAAAGCCAATAGTTGAAAACATAACTTTCATACTGGAAGGATTAATATCAAACCAACCAGCATCAGATAGTTTAACCATAATAGAAGTCATTCCAAACAACATCCCAGTCACGTTGATACCGCACAATGCCATTTTGTGGTTAAAGTTAATACCTGGTTGAAAAACACAACCTTCAGCAGCACTGGTACCAGTAAAAAAAACGTTTGCCATGTCCCAAGCCAAAGCTTGTCTGTCAACATAAGCAACTGATACATTTAACTCATTAAAGTACTGATTTCTCAGAGCCAATTCATTTTGGTAAAACGAAAAGAATTCAATTGCTTCTTTATCTAAATGATCTGAGGGTGCAAAATCAGCAGAAATATCAGACACATTAAAAATTTGTTTCAATGAAGAAATTTTATTTTTATTAGCTATAGTACTTTTTGAAGATGATGTTATTGGAACAGAAGCAATGAGAGTTAGTAAATTTATTGAGACAAATAGAATAGATGTTAAATAGTTTTGCATGTTGAAAGGAATCAATAATCAGCAAACTAATTAATAAATAGTGTATTTTAATAACTTGATAATGGTTTTATGTTATTACTTTTAAAATTTAATTAAATACAAAAAAAAAGCATAGTTTATAATATGAAACTTTAAAGAATATATGTTGATTGAAATCTTCACTTTCTTATATAAGCCCGTTTTTTGGACTTGATACCAAACAAATATTTTATTAGAAAATAAAAAGATACAATAAAATTAGAAGTGTGATTGATCCTGCTTTATTGTGGTTTGTAATTGTATTCTTTTTTTTTTAGGGGTATGCAATACCAATTAAACGTTATTTTTGATGTGCTTTTTTCATTAGTTAATGGTTCTATCGAATTGATTAAACACTTTTTTCCCCTCTAAGAAAACAGAAATTCGACCTTTTATAATGAAATTACACTTTGTTTATTGTAAAATGAATATAAAAAAAAAGAATACCTCAATACAGTACTTGTTATCCCTTGGTTTGGATACTTAAATATTGTTTTAATTGTGAATAAAATAAATTATAAATTATCAAGATTATCCCATGTTGAGCATAATTGTGTGATAAAAAGTAGGGTAGCTTCATGAGATTTCAATGTGCTTTATTCAAAAAAAAAATAAAAAAGTCATCACGTACACTTCTTCAGTTTTTTAATATGGTTTGTGATTTTTTTCAACAAAAAAGACATAATAATAATAAAATAATGGTTATAAAAATACTTTGTAGTCTTCATTTTTATATTCTGTCATGAATGATAGCTTCTTGATTGTTTAACTTTTCAGCATTAAACCTTTAAAATGGAATGTCTTCGCTATCGGAGATAAGCAAATTATTAGCAGTGAACAAATTATCAAAAACAAAGTCCAACAAAAGCCAAAAACATTTGTATTATCAACATTTATTTGCTTAAACATTATGAATGAAATAACGCTATACTTATTACTTAAGAAGTAACGAAGCCCAGCATGTCTATACTGTAGTAAGCATATGTGGTTTTTTTTAGTACTACATGTTGTGAGTCTTTTGCACGTGCACAACTACGTAGTAGGGCTACCAATTTATTTATTTTAAACTGACGTAACCAATGTTTGATTTTTCATACGATTGAAACAATGCTAAGGGTCTAGCAAGAAAGTTAAAACAACAAACCAAACAAACAACAGTTATGAAACCTTTGACTAAATACTTAACTTTATCAACTACAATTGCATCCTCTATGGTGTACTACTCCGAAGTTAATAATTCTTTGTATGAGCAGCATAATGAGTATTATAAGAAAATAGACAATGATATAAAGTATTTAAAGCTGAAAACTAATTTAAGCACTGATTTCAAATCGCCTAAATATCCCATTATCCTTTGTCATGGTTTATCTGGATTTAGCACATTACAGCTTCTTCCTTCTTTTTCACAAATCAAAAGCCTTTTCAATTCTGACACTTTGAATGAAGCAAGGGGTATATTGTGTATTGACTATTGGCATGGAATTAAAGAGAAATTGGAGGAGAATGGGTGCAAAGTATTTATAGCAAAGGTTTCGCCATATGGGTCTATCAGAAGCAGAGCAGAAACACTTAATGGGTACATAAGCGAAATATGTGCCAAAGAAGATATTGATAAAGTCAATTTGATAGCACATAGTATGGGTGGTTTGGATTGTAGATATTTGATATCCGGAATAAAAAATAAACCTTATACAGTTCTTTCAATTACCACTATTTCCACTCCGCACAAAGGCTCAGAAATTGCAGATGTAATGAGTAGATTTGATGTCATACTTCCACAAGCTTTTGAACAATTGACTACGGATTATGTTGATAAATTTAATGAACAGTATCCTAAAGATGATAACGTTAAGTACTTTTCCTATGGTGCGTATTGCTGGCCTAGATGGTACAACTTTTTTTATATCACTTGGAAGTACCTCTTCTATAATAACGAGGATGAACCTCTGGAAAAGAGAATAAATGATGGCTTAGTAACCTTAGATAGTGCAAAATATGGAGAGTACCTAGGTACATTGAGGCATGTTGACCATTTGACTTTGATCAACTGGATGGATTTGAGTAAGAAGTTAGCCACATTCAGGGTTCTTAACGCCGAAAAAAACGTACAGAAAGTTGATAAAACCAATAATGCAGATATCACTGATGACATTGACATTCTACAGTTTTACGTAGAGATATGTGACAATCTTGGTCGTCTAGGATTTTGATCTTTTTAAAGTAAAAACAATCTGAACTATTTGAAAGTATATATTCATAATCGAGTATAGTGTACTTTCTTATTGCTCTTATACTAATTTGTGTGTGCTTGATTATAATCGCTTATAGTGAACAATTGTTATATCCGAAATTTACGTATCCGTTAAAAGCTGTCGATATGGTAGCGATAAGTGATCCTTTTTTTTTCCTTCCAAAATAACGTTTCTTTTCTCCCCTTATATAATTTAAAATGTACCGAATAAAACATGACCAAAGAAACAGCTGTATTTCAATGAATGAATATCCACACGTACACTCGCAAAATCTACTAAAGCTTATATCAATTGAGTTTAAAGAATGTCTAGCGGACTCTCCGTCTTTTAGGGCATCGATTAACTACAAAATCAAAGAAATTAAAGACAAATATATTAATATTGATTATAATGCGTTTACCCTCAAAAATTTAGATGATTGGTTATATTCTAGTATTACTGATAATCAAGTAATCAAAATTTATCATACTTATATTAGAAGCAAACTTACTGATGAAATTATATTACACAAGAACGACATCAAAGATATCAATTCTTTGTTGAAATCAATCAATAATTACATTCTCGATTTTGAACAATATGACACTAAGTTGAATGATTTAATCATTGATTTTTCCAGCACAAATTACTTGGATAATGATGATCTTTACAAAAAAGATACTATGAATTTGTATACATTGAAAATTAAACATTTGAACAATGCATTAAACCTTATACATGAATTGAAAATCATAAAAGTTAATTTGAATATAAAGACAATGAAGATTATCTTAAAGCTATATGAAAAATCAATACAATCAACCGACTGTTTTGTATACTCAGAGACCATTGTTAAATTGGAGAATTTGTTGAAAAATTGCAATAAAATGTATCATTCTCAAAAGGTTTTAAAAAAAGACATAAATGTAAATAAAAATCTTATTATTAAAAGTTTCAAGAAAAATTATGATCCAGAGCAGTTTTTAAGGTATGATCTGAAGACCTTTAATGAGGAACTGGCTGGAAACAAATTAAGAGACTATGATCTTTATGAGTTTAAAGGCTGGTTTTATGAAATTAAAAACGACCAGAAAAATCCCAAGTTTATATTTATCAAAAAGAACATTTTTGGAATATTTGAAGTTTCAAATGACGGGACGTATGTTACCGAAACTGATAAATTTGGTATAAATTTGGTAAAATTTAAAGTATTAGATTTGAATAATGAGGAAAACGGATACAAGAGATTTTCTTTTATGTTGACTTTCAAAAGTCCAAATTCTGAAGATTCCTTTGATGTGATATTTCAATCAATAAGTTCTCTTGACCTTTGTAAACTACATTCTACTATTATGAATATACAAGACCAAATAGACAGTAGTTCTCTGCCAAAAGATATAATGGATATATCTAATAAAAGATTTCCTCCATTGTTCAAAGAGTTCTTTATTGAAGATATGACATCTCCCTTGGTAAACTACACAAATAGAGACTCGATTTCGTTGTTTAAAAAAATAGAAAAACATGTTAATAAAGATTTGTCTATTTCGGTAGGGTTGAGGCTGTTGAACAATATCGATATGCCAATTTCAACTTCATTGACCAACTTGGCGTTATTTGCCAATGTTTACATAACTTTATCAACTAATTTCGTACCAAATGGTGTTATTGCAAACACTTGGGGTTCAGATTATTGGACTAGTTTGTTTATAAAAAATGAAGACAAATTTAACTATTTCTCTCAGCTCTATGTGAAAACACAGTCTGATGCAGCTTTATCTATGCATAATATTCCTTTTAAAATGCTGTTTGGATATATGAAAGAAGAAACTGGATGTGTATCAATGAATTGTCTTTTATACTTTACGAAAAGTGAAGAAACTAGTGAAAAAGATGACAACATTTATTTTAAGGGATCTGTCTTTGCTACTCATAAAAAGTTATATTTTTACCTGAACTCATATGGATTGTTTTCGTTACTAACTATACCACTTGAAGACATCTTGGATATAAAGTTGATCAAAGGGGATAATGAAGAAGAACCACTGAAGATGATCATTTATGATAAAAAACAATTGAATATAGGAATAAACATTAGCTTTATACAGTACTACAAAATGACGGAGCAATATGTTGATCGTAAAGATCCTGAGGAGTACTTTTTAGAAACTATATCGTTGTTATCGTTGAAAGAAAAGATTTTATATTTGATTGATGTTCATTCTCAAAATTCACGTCGGAAATCTAATACCTCTTTGCTTAACCAACAAAGATCTTTAAAAGAAGATGAAACAATGAAAAGAATGTTACATAAAATTGATTATAAATATTATTTAAAAAACAAGGAACAGGAAAAGTTGATATTATTTAAAAAAGATGCTAAGAACGGGGTTCAGGTAAAGAGAAATGACAATTCAGACATAGCAGATGATGTAATTTTGGATAATAAAATTGACCTGCTAGATTTTAAAACTAGCATATCTACAAAGTATTCTTGGGAAAAAATTCATAAATTAGAAGTTCCTATAAGATTGGATGCATTGGGTTTATTATTTTTAGGTAAAAAGAATGTATTTGCTTCAAATTTGTACATAAAGATTTATGACCTCAATTCAAAACATGATGAAAAAACAGATCAAAACGATGAAGATGTTGATTACAACTCAGGGACTGATATTTTCCCATGGATAAAACAGGATAAGATATACATCAGACAATACAAGGCTTTATTAAAAGAAAAAAAGATTTTTTACACTGATGAAGCAAAATTAAACATGGACGATTTCAATACTAATGAAATTGTTGTGAAGGATAAACTATTGCAATACATACCAAATGAAAATCTGATACTCAAAATGGAATTTGGTAAGTTTGAAATCCCCTTAGTTGGATTGACTATGCTTAATCTGTATTTTATTGTGGAGAAGATAGATTCCACAAAATCCAAAATATCTTTTTACCTAGAAATATATCCATTAAATGAGATTCAAGGTAATCAATACTTGAAGAGGTTGATATTTGAGATTCTTAAAAACTACTTATACAAAAGACACTTAAAGTCTTTGTTATATTTCAAGCATACCTTAAGTAAATTTTATAAAAATATGGGAAAGTCTGATGATCAATACATCAAGTGTTTGAAAATCAGTAGTACAATTGACTTCGAAGAAGGTTTTGTTAACATCACAGAAAATAACACTACCTTTTTGAAAATTAATAGAGTCAAGTTATTGAAACTAATTATAAAACATTACTTGGTAAGAATTGGTATCACTTCATGTCTAGTGCTCCAAAGAATTTATTTAATACTGGGTACTTTGATTACAAATATCTTGTTAATCAACAAGACATTGATGCTTGGCTTAATTATTTCAATTTTTTTGAACTTATATTTATTGAGCAATGATTTCTTTAAGACTTTATTCTTGACAAGAAAACTTGATAATGTCATGAAAAATGATATAGTCGTGCAAAGAAGTTTGAGCATAGGTGAATTTGATGCATTGATTAATAATAACTCATTAAAGATGGATGAAGATAAAGACTTGTTGAATAACTTTATATTGTACACTTTAGACGAGTCTGCTTACCAAAGCAAAAAAAAAAGTATTGGAATTGAAAGAAACGAATTGTTGGTTGATTTGGATATTCTGAAGCAAAGGGAATTAAAGCTCATGAAAGAAGAATATGCTGATTTTATAAGAAAAGAAATTCAGTTTTGCATGAAGTTTGAAAAGGATAATTTTGACTATGAAAATCAGGAATTAAAGAATTACTGTGATAATGTTGTAGACAGCTATGTAGCCACTGAATTGTTGTAGATTATCAAAAATACATAAAAATATATATTCAATAAACACTTTTCATACCAAACTTTATACATATACGTCGCTATTTACTTACCTATTTACTTGACCAACTTTTGTTTACATATAATTTATTAAAGTTTAATATGTTTTTAAAAAATGTAAACAAGTTAAAAAGGTTAAATTTTTCAAATAAACTAATTATCTTATCTCCGATTTTTAAAATTTTAAATTAATATGGATAACATATATAATAGTAAAGTAATTATATAGTCAAAATATAGCATAATATCTAAATTCGTATTTCGTCAAAAACAATATAAATATATTAATTATAACAACAAAGTGCAAGTAATTTTCTTCTTGTTTTTTTTGTAACTTCTAAAAAATTCATCGTGGTAACAGGAAATTTAAAGCATTATAAAGAGCTACGTAATTTGTTTTTGATTCTAATTGCCTTGTCTTTGTTTTTACTCTCTCTAACAATAAATTTATGTATCAATTCATCCTTTATACTGGTGCTGTCTTTTTTATCAACAATATTATACTTTTTAATAGTATCACCGTTTTCATTCTCTATTAAGTATTTGTTTCCTACAATATAGCCATAATACTTAGTGTTCTTATCAAGTTCGACAGCAGAGTTGAATTCCTTATCTTCTTGGATATTTATATGATTGATAACATCACCATCTTCATTCTCCATAATTATGTCGTTACCAACTTCATATGTATTCATAGGGATGCTACTGTGTTCAATGGAGTATATTCTTTCTAAGATATCATCGCCGTTATTAACACTCTTCTTGCTACGAGTTGATTCACGTGATAATATCTTGTTTAGTCTGCTATCAGTAGCTTCTTCTTTTGATTCACGAGATAATCTTCTGTTTAGTCTGCTATTCGAAGCTTCTTCTTCTGATTCCATGTTGTCTTCATTGTTTAAGAAAGGAGGTAAATGTACTGTGTCATATTGTAAGTCTTCATCCTCTTCTTCATCTTCACTATGTAGATACTCTCCTTCACTATCAAAGTCGTCATCAAAGTATCTTCCGGATTCATAATCTTCTTCATCGTTATTTATACCTTCTTCAAAGTCATTATTATCATTGTTGCCTGATTCCAATTGAGGTCCTAGTTTGAAGGCATCATTAGCAGCAGCTTCTTCTCTCTTTTGTCTTTCTTCACCTAACTTATTCATGTTCTTATCCAAATCAGTTTCAATACCCAACAATTTTTGTCTTTTGTACTTGATCTTATTGATTTTTTTCATTAATTTATTAGTTTTATTGTGTCTTTTAGGTTTATTTCTCTTCATAGAGTTTGCTGTTGAAAACAAGTCACTAATACTAGCCCCGTCATCGTCATTATCTCTAGTTTTTCTTCCAATAATATCTAATTCCTCATTGTCATCATTACTTGTAGAGACTTTTATATTGCTGTCAGACTCAACAACTTGTTCTTCTTTTGGTAATCTATTCATCCAGTCTTCATCTAGTTTTTCACTATTAGCAGTCTTATTGGTTTTTCTTGTCAAGGTTCTTGTATTGACAGTCCATGTTCTGCTTACAGATATGGAGTTGATTTTCTTACCCAACATGAATACAGCCACAGTTGTACCGTGCACAATGATACTAACAACAACCCAAAAAGTAACAACGGGCCATAACAAATAAATGATTCTGTAATATTTAGAGTCTGGTGGAGGCAAGGACGATAAGGGCGTATGGTGAGTTACACCTTCATCATGCTTATTGGTATATTCTTCCAAAGACATTCTAGCAAGGATAGAAGCGTAGATGGCACCAACACCAGTGGTACCCCAAACAGAAGTAAATACCGCCTCTCTGAAATTTTTCAAGTCAGGGATTAATTTCCATAATAACAAAACACCAGGAATTCTTTTTAAGAAAATCATAACGAAAGCTAATAAGATCAATCTCCAAACATCCAAACCCAAATAATGTGAATTGAAGTTTTTCCAAGGAATTATGGCACCAAAAATAATAAAGTAACCATAGTTTAAAATTAAATCAATCACAGAACTTAAACCAGTTTCTTTTGTCTTTTTACTGAACCAACCGTCCCAAGAAAATGCAGCACCAGCAGCAAAACTCACCAATAAATCATCAACTTGTAAGATGGAACCTATACCGGCACACAAAACAGCCAAAATCAAGTAGAAGGCTAAGAACGATTCTCTATCGATAGTATTCTTTTTCACAGCAAACTTGATACTATGTCTAGCAGTGTAACCTATAAATACACCGATAATACACCCAACAACACATTCGTATAGGATGGTGACACATATCCAATCTTTAACAATGTGGTTGACTCTTTTAGAACCATGGAATACAATCATGTTGATGGATATGTAGATAAAAGGAAAAGCCATACCATCATTACAACCGGATTCACAACCAATTAGATTTCTCAAATGTTTTGGAACGTGTTCTTTGGCAAAGTTACCTGTGATGATTGATTGGGACAAAACTGGATCAGTAGAAGTAATACATGCAGCCAATAACAAACCTTCACTAATACTGATACCTGGTAAAATAGCATATGTCAAGAACCCCATAGATAACCAACCAATGGTCATTATAGGAATCAACAACATAACAACGGACCTGTAATGTTTCAAAAGATATTTCTTAGGCAATTCAACAGCAGTGGCAAAGATTTGTATACATAGAAGTATTCTGCTTAATTCCAATATGATAGAGTCTCTGTTACCCCATGTATTCGGATCGAACCAATTCAAACAGTGCGGGCCTATAATTATTCCGTAAATCGTGGATATCGTAGACTCACCAATGTACAGCTTTTCTTTGATCACAAATGACAGCAAAGAAAAAACAATCGAGAAAATGGATATAAGCGCATATCCTACATGCGATTTAGTCGTAGCTAGATGATCCCATACCATTTTGTAGTGTATGGCCAAGTGCTTGTTTTTTATTTGGTGCTTGCACTACTAGTCTTTTTTTTGACTATCCCAATATAGATACTAGGTGAAATCTGTCTTCATCATAGCACACGGGCAAAAAAGATAAAAAAATACGAGAGAAATTGGGCTAAAATGTTTATGCAGAAGGATACGTAAGAAATCATTTGCCACGTGATTGACACGGAGAAACGTGAATGCACACGGGGAGAGAAAAAAAAAGAAGAAGAGATATTTTGATATTGGGGTGGGATGTTTTTTTTTATTGGTTTTTGTTGTTTTTGATGTGTACTAAAGGCAAATGTGGCTGCGACAACCTTCATGTGGGGTTGTGCCTGGTTGATGGTTGTTCTTCTTTCAAATGCGGCTGTGATACATTGCTTATCACGTGACTCACCATCGGATATTAGCGCGTAAGTTTCTTTTTTTTTTTTTCTCTCATTTTTTTCTTCGCTGCTCGCATTCCGTTTCTTTTTTGCCACCGTGTGAAAAATGTACTAAACAACCCCTTTCGGATGGGGATATTAACAGGCATGTACTTCTTAATAGCCAAAAAATTTCAAAATAACCTCTACTAGTCCACACACACATATATAAACAGAATGGTCGCTAAAACTTGTTACGTTTGTGGTAAAATAGGTCACTTTTCAGCTGACTGTACCGAAGAATCCAAATTATGTTACAACTGTGGTAAAACCGGACATTTAAAGACCGAATGTACCGAACCAATAACCAACGATAATAAGCAATGTTACAAGTGTGGTGAAACCGGTCACTTATCTAATGACTGTGATATCTTAAAGTGTTACAACTGTCAACAACAAGGCCATATCTCCAAGGACTGTCAAGAACCAAAAAAATCTTACAAGTCCAATAATACTAAATTCAAATGTTACAACTGTCAAGGTTTCGGTCATATGAGTAAGGATTGTCCTTCTAGCAAGAAGGCTCCAAAGTGTTACAAATGTCAAAAATTAGGTCACATTGCTAAGAACTGTACTCAAGAAGAATAAACTTTTTGTTTGTTTTCAACAATCATGACTTGTATAATATTTCTGTCCATAACTTTTATTTTCAAATACGATCACTTTTTATATAATTCTCTTAATAACAATATACTTCTTTGGGTATACTCCAAATTATGAACTCTCACTATGTTATTTTTATTAAGCAACTTGGATAATACTAAGCTTCCTTCCAGGTCTCTGTCAACAGTATTGTTGTTATCATAAGTTTTCAAAAATCTCTTTCTACTGTATCCATATAATATTGGTATGCTTTTGAATACTGGGTTGCTTTCTTCCCAAACACTTCTAAAGTTTCTTATTATTTCAAAACACTCTTCTTTTGTCTTACCAAAACCTAAACCGGGATCAATGATCACTTGACTTGGCAAAACACCATTTTGAATTAAAAAGTTGAATTTTTTGATCAAGTTGTCACATACAGTTTGATTTACGTTTGGATCGCTTGTGGTCTTGGTTTTTTGTATTTTTTGAAGCTCTTCAAATGTCTCACAAGGAACGTGATTCAATACGTAACTTTTATCTCTGTTTCCTGCTAAAATGGCACTGATTTCCTGTTTTCTTTTTTCAAATTCAAACCCTATATCATTGATAATGTCAATCTTTTCAAGATTTTCTTTTATGACCTCATTTCTATAAGTATCCAATGAAATAATGATATTCTCATTTTTATTTCTGATGTATGTCAATATTTCTTTACATCTTTCGTTTTCTAATTCTGGTGATATTTGCTCCTCTTTCTTCAAAGGATTGGTACTACAGCAACCAACATCTAAAACAATATCTCTTTGATTTAGTTTCAAAGAATCCACTTCTTTGATAGCTTCATCATATTGTTCATAGTTCAATCCTCCATCTGAAAATGAATCATTGGTATAATTTAAAATCTTCATTATCTTTAGATTGTCATTGCTATCAAAGTTTAAGAATCTATTATTTTTGAACATCAATACCCTATTGATTCCTAAATCCTTAATTTGTGATAACTGGTTGGTAATGGGCTCAAAAGATATTGGGTGAACATTTTCAACACCATCTGGACTCAGGATTTCTTGCAATGGCCCTAATACAAAGGCTCTCTCCAACATGGATTTATGCGGAATGACCAAATCTTTAGTATTTAAAACAATATGTTCTTTTGGAATTTGAGAATTCTTTTCACACTTTAAATAATAAATTATATCCAGATCAATTGTTCTAGGTCCGTTGTCAAACTTTTTGACTCTGCTTAAATCGTTATATTCAATTCTTTTCAGTTCTTTTAATAGTAGCGTTGGTGGCAATCTGGTGTACAAAGATAATGTAGAGTTGTAAAATCTGTCTTGATCTTCATAATACATTGGTTCAGATTGAAAAATAGAAGATATTTTATCTATTTTGAGCACCTCTGGATGTGAGCTTAAGTTCTTGATAGCAGTGAAAATGTTGTTCAGTTTATTCCCCATATTTGTACCAATACTTAGATAGACCTTATAAACGGTATCCTTATCAATAACATCAAGATTGCTGTTTTCTGATATATTAGACACTGGTAAATTAAATCCTTCAGCTTGATTCATCAGCTGAACTTCATACTTACCACTTTTTAATTCTTCTGCGTAATCATCCAAAGTTCTTAAACAACTTACTCCAACACCCCCATCACATTGCAAAATAGCTTGTGGTTTGACAACTGAAACTTCAACTGCTTTCAGCAATCCCAAATCAACATTTTCGTTGATAAGAGTGTTGTATATAACACCACCTGCATCATTGACTAAAGCTTCAACTGTTTTGAACATACTCTTATCCAAAAAGTCTGCAACATTATTACATATCTTTTTGATTAGACTGTCTGTCAATAATGCTTTATGAATATGGTTTAGTTTTAAAGATAGTGATACGTTTATGTATTGCTTTTGCAATCTTTCAAAGGTAAAGACTCCTATGTATGTCAAAGATTGAATGTTCTTGATGTTCAATGTATATTTGAGATCATGCACATTGGAGGTTCTTAGTTCAATGTTGTTTGTACGTAGGTGATTATTTGGAACTTCCACATTAACAGAAAATTTTTTATCCATCGATTTGACTCCTATATTTTCATTGATTGAAGAATATTTTTTGTTGATAAAGCTTCTAACATGATCGTTGACTTCAACAATATTTTTAAAAGGTCTTTCATTGTCAAACTCTTTCATTAATGAGTTAGACATCACAGCATAATTCAAAGTTTCACTCAAATCATCATTTTCTGAACTTTTTGAAAAATCAGTGTTGTAATCAATACTTAATTTTACTGCTTGTTTTGTAGGTATATTCCAAAGATTGTTTCCTATTTTTGCAGTAACATTAAGTTTTTTAATGTGTATAGCATCATTCAATTTTGTTGATGCATTTCTTTTGCTAACAAATAGTAAACTTTTAGAGAAATACATGGCAAAGTTAGTGATAAGATGTTTGTGTGTGCCTTGGCAACTGAAAAATGCTTTACTCTATATCCAAATGAAACCTTTATTAGGGTATAATACGAAAAGCAAGAAATTACATTACAGCATTGAAACTTTGAAAAAAACAAAACTGTGGTGAAATTTGTTACAACTATGGGAATGGTCGGACATAAGATAATTTGAACCATATATTCAAATTGAAGAATGCTCAAAACAGCCTATAGCTTATATCACAGGTGATTTGTGCTAGATCACCATAAGAAATGAATGCTAATCGTAAACAAAACCTCATTAATAATTAATATCGTCTTTGAATTCGAGAATTATAATTAAAAACAGTAGATAAAGATCGATGCTTTTTTTTCTTTCTGTTCTTTCTTTTCATATTTACATTAAACTATAGAAAGTTATATATAAGAAAAATAACACTGTATAGATATGGATCAAGCACAGTAGTTTTCAATAGCTAAGTAACTTTCGTACAGCAATTTTTTTTTTTTTTTTGTATCAAACTAATAACAAGATTATTAAACTACATTAATGGCTTTAATTCAACAAATATTCCATTTCTTTGTAATATTCGGCATTCAAGACATCTTTCAATTCTTTCTTGTTCAACCACTTGTGCTCAACTTTATCATTCTTAAATTCACCAGAAAAGATGATGCTCTTAAAGTAAAAGGTGTTGTTTAATAATTTACATGGAGTCTTAGAAATAGACCATAGTTGCATATTTTCTCCACCAAGTTCTATCAAATTGCTTACACTTAACAAATCAAGACTTTTATTATCCTTAACTAATTGTTTGTAAGCCTCCTCATTATTCTTAAAAGTTGGGAATACCCATTTATTTTGCTCTTTGACGATCAAATATAAATCGTTTTCCAAAGATCTATCCAGCTTTGTAAGGTTATTTTCCTTGTCTGCTTTGGTGACTCTACTATTGAAAGTAACTTCATTATCGGTGTTTTTCTTAGCACTTTCGTCGATCAACTCACTCTTAACATCTTCTACAAGAACGACATGATCAACATCGGTTTTTTGTCTTCCATTATCGTTGTATTCAACATACTTGTTGTCTTTGTAAATCAATTCTTTGTTGCTTTCGTATTTCTTTAGTAGTTCCATGTTTGGCTTTGTTTTTTGTACGTTATCAAACTCCATGGTTTTCATTGTTCCTGGTGGATAGTAGTAATCTTTTGGAAAATCTATGGCCATTCTGTTGTACAATCCTTGTTTGTATTCATAGTAGTCCTTTTCATATGGAGTCAGACTCTTGGTAACGATTGGTATTCTTTTTAGTATAGCTCCAACCTGGATATCTTTGTATACACTGTTGCTTAATATTCTACTGCACTTCAACATATTCGCTATTCTTGTATGGTGGTGAGTTTTCTTTTGTATGGGGTTCACTTGTATCCATGAGTTTTGATAATCTAGTTTTTTAAAAGTTGTAATGAAAATTTTTCACCTTCATCGCCTACTTGGTTGAGCTTTTCTTTCCTTTTTTTTTTACCCCTTTGGAATAGGGTTTAAACATGGTACTTAAGTCCGATAGAATGGCTTTCTAGTATAGAGGCTCTGGGTAATGTGCTTATTAGTCTTTGCAAAGAGAATATGTTCGGTAAAAAAAAATCATATATAAGAAGCTATTGAGGATGTTGGTTAAGGATATTCATCAAATTGTTCAGTTGGTTTGCAGAGGGCTGTTGGTTGTACATTCCGTTGTTGCTTTGCTGGCTAGAAGAAGGCTGTTGGTTGTACATTCCGCTGTTGTTTTGTTGCTGGTTATACATACCATTTTGACTATTTTGTTGCTGGTTATACATACCGTTGTTACTGCCTTGCTGCTGACTATACATTCCATTATTGCCTCCTTGCTGATTATACATATTGCTGTTGTTGTTTTGATAAAACATTTGTTGCTGTCCTTGTGGCATACCTTGGAATTGTTGTTGTTGCTGTTGTTGTTGACCATACAAAAATTGTTGCTGCTGAGCATATCTTTGGTTCAAAATCTCAGGATTTGTTCTGGCTAACTCGGTTGCTTGTCTTTGAGATAATGGCTTATTAGAAATATTGGCGTGGTCTTGGAAATCTAGTCTTCTATTATTAATTTTTGTTACTTCATTTGGATTATAATCTGGTTCTTCAAATAATATACCACTATTCATGTCTTTCCCATTAGTACCACCCCATTCAGAGTTTCTTGCCCATTCCTTTTCGGAATCTGTTATCACATACAGAGGTATAGTACTGATACCAGTGTCAAAATTGAAATACGCTCTTGGTCCAAATCCTAACGCCCATCTAACTCTAAGTTCATGAGGATCTTGTGAAGATAAAATATTGAAAGTTTTGATAATATTTTCAGCTTCAGCTCTTGAGTATGCCTTAACAAAACCATGGCCTTTTTTACCATTCAAGAAACATGTTTGGATTTCTCCATATGGCTTTAGCTTATTGATTAGATCTCTTTTTGTATCTCTATTACTTATTCCTCCAATAAATAATGTTCTTGACATAACACGAACATTGTTTAATGGACATGTGGCATCATCTAAAACAGGCTTGTTTCTAAAATGTATTGAACCTGCCTCATTTTTTTCACCAACAATCAACGTCATTTGATCTTTGTTTACGTTATTTTTACCAAAGTTATCAAAATTGTTGTTATTGTTTTTACCAAAGTTATTATTATTATTACCTTCCCAATTGTTATATTTCTTTTCTTGGTGGTTAGATTGCTTACTATCAGCGTAATCATAACTGGTTGGCATGTTGTCTTCGTTCAAGTTCTTAGTCACAATCAGATCCATTGGATTGTCATTCATAAAAAACAATACTTCTTTCAAAGCTCTTAGTTGTTCTTCTTTCTTTTCAATGTTGGATAGGGATTCATTGATAAAGGGGATTTTAGATCCATTTTTTGTCTTTACATAAACATGTCTAGGTAAAGGTTCGTTTTTTTTTTCTGTTTCTTTGAAATCAACGGTATCATCAACACTTGAAAATTCAGGAGCGCTAGACTCAACAGCTTCGGATTTGCTTTCATCTTCTTTAGGTGTGGTATCAATTTCATCTGTGTCTGAATCCCCATCGTTCAGTAAATTCTCATTGAATAAACCTTCACTGATCCAAACCTCTTTTAATTGGTTTATTTTTTCCACTTCTTCGTCATTATCCAGTTTTTCGTAACATTCAGATAATAAAGTCTTAATATTGCCCGAGAATTTCTTTATAATGTGCTGTAAGGTGCCTACTTTGGTATCGTTTTCTAAAATATTCAATCCTAAGTCATTACAGTTAGTCAAGGCTGCTCTACCTAAGGAATCTATCAAATACAAAGATCCAACTTTATGGGAGGCTGATGCATTCTTTGAATAATCGATAATCAAGTCGGTTACTTCATCTTCTAATTCGATGTTTTTCAGGGTATAGTCAGTTAATTTGTTGATTCTTTTAGCTGACACACCCTTTTTCAAGTTCTTTAACTCTTCAAGTATATCTTTAACAAAATCAATTGACATAGTTTATACGTTTGGTTAATTCTTTTGGGTTGTTTTGTTGGTTGTTTTTAACTATTTTAAATTAAATATTTTAAAATAATACGTCTGTTTAATGCTTGATGGTTCGTACGGCACGCAGAAAATTTTTCTAGCGTTTCTTTTTTTTGTCTGATTGAAACGTCAAAATTTGAAATAAGGTAAGGATTTTGGATCGCTACACAGAGCTTTTTTTGATGGAAATGAGGTTATTTATGTTTCTATATTTGCTTTGAATTGCTGTCTAGTTTAATTGCAAAGTAAATAGACCTTTTTTCTTGGTTGTATTGCTGCTGTGGGGTTGCTTGGTGAAGTGTTGTTTACAGGCTCTACGATTTTTAGGCTATGTTTGTTTTTTAGCCGTTTTGGGATATGTTTGTGTTCGGGTAAGTTTGTAAGGCGTCGGACTTGAACCGCACGCATGCCATAATTCCATACAAGGATTTAACGCGACTACAAGTCGTTTCCAATAGGCCCAGTGAAGTCATGTCGTCTATTGAGAAGCTATCTATACAGGGGGTGAGATCCTTTTCACCTAATTCTATTGAAGAAATCAAGTTTCAAACCCCTTTGACCTTGATTGTTGGTACAAATGGGTCAGGAAAAACAACGATCATAGAATGTTTGAAGTATGCTACCACAGGAGATATGCCGCCAATTAGCAAGAGCAATGGCTTTTTGACAGATCCCCAATTTTACAATATTACTACGGTGAATGCAATGGTTAAGCTTCATTTTAAAAATCTGAGCAATAAATTGGTTATAACCAGAAATAGCTCTTTGTCAGTAGATCCTACAAGTGCAACAAAAAAGTCAACTTTTAAAACATTGACAAAGACCTTGGAAGATTATAATATGATTACAAATAAAAAGATCACCCATGAACCTTCAAAGACAATAGCTATTGAAGATATCTTAAACAAATACATTGGTGTTTCTAAACCTATACTTGACTATGTTATATTTGCTCATCAAGAAGATTCATTATGGCCACTATCGGATTCGAATACTTTGAAAAAACGATTTGATGAGATCTTTGAGGTTAGTAGATTTACAAAAGAACTACAAAATTTAAATGCAGTAAAGAAAAATATAAAAGTAGACATAAAGCTAAGAGAAGGTGATTTGATAAATTGTAAAGACAATTTAAAGAAGTTCCATGCTTTAAAAGATAGAATTCAAAGGCTGAATATATCTCTTGATCAATACGATGCGGAGAGAATTCAATTAGAGGAAAAATTAAAGGAGATAGCTGATGCCCAACAAAATTTAATGAACATCAATCAATCTTATATGGATATTGTTAATGAATTTACTCAATTAAGCAACACTAAAGAAAATATGTTAAGACAGCTACATGACATGTCCAAAACGTATCCAAGAATAGAGCAAAGAGAGAGCAAAGAGAATTTAAACACAAAGCTAAAGTCAGTTAATGAAAATATTGCTAGAGTAAATGAGAATATCAATACAAAGTATTTGAACGACTTGAAAAAATTAAATAAAGATTTGGATTCTTGCAACTTCAATATAGTCTCAATAAGCACAAAGCTTGGTGGCCTTCAACAGTCTGAAAAAAGTTATTTCTTAAATAAGCAAGAAATGAACAATTTATTAGAACAGTTTGATTATTTGAACACCAACAATAAAGATGAAATTAAACAAATTATAGACAAGAAACAATTTGAGATAAGTCAATTTTTAAAAAAAATTAAGGTTGAAACTGATGATTTAAAGTCTATCATCAATCAATGTGAAACTGAAATTGCTAAACTAAGCTTTGAAAATAAACACATTGATATGCAAACTTCCGGTTTAAATTCTGAGCTAAAGGTACTGCAAAGCAAGCTTGATTTAATTGAAAGCGATATTTTATACAGAAACGAGTCTGAACAAAAATCAGTAGAAGAAGAACACACAAAATTGATTATGGAAATCAATACCGCTTTGAAAAATGAATTGTCTGAAGATGCAATCGAAAACAAGCAGCAGAAATTAAATGCAAAAATGGTTTCAGTGAAAGAAGTAGATGAAAATTTGGAATCAGTAAGAAAAAGTATCTTGAGTGCCAAACAAGGGTCTGAAAAATCTAATCTATTTCATTTTAGAAAAAATGATTTATTACAAACTCTTCAAAATACTCCAATTAAAAACTTCTTTACTGTAGAAAACTATGATCAATATGAAAACCTGATTAATAGCTTTGAATCTTATGCTAAAAATTTGAAACTAGATACATTCATAGATATTGAAGAGCTTTGTGAGAATTTGGAAAATTTTCAAATGAAGTATTCCGATGTATTGGGTAATCAAATTGTTATCAAGAATAAGATTTTTTCAAATCTTGAAATTTCAAAACGAAAACTAGAACTAGTGAATTTAGATGTCAATAAAAATAATGAAGAGATTCAAAGAAATGAAGCTTTGATGAAAGATTTGGAAAAGTCAAAGTCGCAATATGAAGACATTTTATACGACAAATTAGACTTATCATTGGATGATCAATCAATACTTCAAAACTATGAAGATAATTTACAGATATTGAAAGAAAATTTGAACGATATAAATGAATCAATTGGTATGAATACAGGTATGATTCAAGTATTTGAACATGCAAGAAAGAGTATTTTAAAAAAGAAATGCTGTAACATTTGTAAAACCTCTTTTGAAAATGATGAAGAGAAAATGAAATTGGCATTAAGTTATGTCGATAAAAAGATCAATACAGATGTTGATAAAACTAACAAGGAAAAAGAAATAGCACAAAAGGAGTATAATATTTACTTGAAACTACGTGGTTCTGTTGTAAACTTTTGTGACACTAGGCAAAAGATAATTTCTTCGAAGCAACAATACGAAATTTTACTTTCTTCACAAGATTTACTTAAAAAACAATTTGTTGAGTTGTCAAAATTAGTAAGCGACGACGAAGAATTTATCCAAAAGGCTGAACAGTGTATTCAAAGTTTGGAAAAATGCAATAACGCTTTAAGAGATATATCTATACAGTCTTCCAAGTTAAAAGATACAAAATTAGAGCTTGATAAAAGTCATCAAGAGCAACCTCAAGATATTAATTCTTTGGCTGCTGAACAAGATAAGTTAAGTGCCAGAAGAACTCACCTGGGTCAAGAGATCACAACTTTAACGAGGGATATATCTAACTTGAAAGAGCTTAAGGTTAGCAAAGAGTTTAAAAAAACTAAATATGAAGCAGAGATTTTAAGATCAAAAGAGTTATTTAATGAAGCAAACAGTTTGAAAGAACAGCTTTCTAACAAAAAACAAATTTTAAACAAAAACCAAGAAACTTTAAAACAAAACCAAAAGAAAATAAAAGAAAGTAAAAACAACTGCAGTGAATATAAACTCAAGTTGAATGAATTTGAAATCAAAAACGGAAAGGAAATTAAAAACAAAGAAGAAGAATTAAATAGTCTGAAAAACAAGACATCAAGACTATTTGATTATTTGTTGCCTGAAATGAAAAAATTTGAAGATGAAGAACAACATGAGCTTTTATCAAATACTACAAAGCTTAGTGATTACAAAGAACAATCTAGTGCAATAAAAAACAGTATTCACCAAACAAGTTTACTGATTGAAAAAGGAAGAAAAGAATTGGAAATATTTAAAGAAGAAACAAAAGTAATAAATCAAGTATTGCAATATTTATCTCTCAAGGATGAATACATACTTGTTTGTGATAAATTATCAAATATCAATGAGCAAGAAGTATTGGAATATCAAAAAGAATACTCTTCAACTGCACAAGAGTTGAATATGGCATTCACTGATATAAGTAGTGAAATTTCATCAAAAAAGGGTGAAATAAGACAAATCAAGAATCAAATTGAAACGGATTTAAAAACTATAGATCATGATTATGCAGATATTGAAAACAAATATCATGAAATCAATTGCAATTCCAAAACTTTATTGAATATGGAGCACGACTTAGATATTGCTGGTAAAGTAATAGAGATGTCTATAATGAATTTCCATTCGAAAAGAATGGAAGAAATCAATGTTCTTTTAGATGAATTATGGAGAACTACTTACAAAGGATCTGATATAGCTACTATTAAAATAGTCACAGAAAAAGTGAAGAAAAATAGCACAGCAAGTGGAAGCAATATTGATAGTTACAACTATAAAGTTGTTATGTACAAAGATTCTTTAGAGATTGATATGAGAGGAAGATGCTCTGCTGGTCAAAAAGTCATGGCTTGTATACTTATTAGATTGGCATTGGCAGAGACTTTTGGTGTTTCTTGTGGAGTTATCACATTAGATGAACCTACTACGAATTTAGACCAGGAAAACTCAGAAGGTTTGGCAGAATCACTTCATAGAATTATAGAAAGTAGAAGGTTCCAACAAAATTTCCAAATAGTTATTATTACACATGATGAGAATTTCTTGAAGTTTATGAATGCACAAGACTTTACCGATGGCTTTTGGAAGGTAAGTAAAGATAATAATTTAGCTTCAAAAATAGAATGGAAAAGCATTGAAAATTTGATACAATAATAAAAGAGTATATAACAAGTTCAAAACAGAAAAAAAGAAACTACTACCAAAAAAAAAAAAAATAATAATACTCAATCTGCATTTATTTCATACGTAAACCTATCTTTATCTTCTGGCACCTCTTCTTGTAAGAACAGGAACCTTGAATGGAACCTTCAATGTAGCAACTTTGTAGTTACTCTTAGTAATGTTCTTGTCCAAAGATAAAGCATTGGCTTGAGTTTGTGTAATGTTCTTTACTTGACAACCAATGATCTTTAATAATTCATTGATCTTAGAAGGTTTCAAGTTCAATTCTTTAGCTAATGGAGTAATTTCCAAAAAGAAACCATTTAATTGTAATATAGCACAAATGATATAACATAGAATCTTGTCTTCATTTCTTGGATCGATTACAAAGGAGTTATTCTTGGATTTACCAAAGGCACCAGATACCTTATAGATAGTGAAGTTTGACAAAACATAGTCTATCAAAGTATCTGAAGGCTTGTTGTCTTCTGTATATTTTTCAAGCAACTTATCTTTTGAGTGCATGTTTTTATTTTTGAATAGGAAGATCAATAAAGATGTAAAGTATAGTAATTGCCATTTGGTAGAAGGAGTGTTTTCGTTGAATTGATTGATTTTTTCAAATATGATACCTTCTTTGGCGTATGGGAATACATTAATGATATCTTCTTTATTGTCACCAATCAAGTCATCTAATCTTATATCCTTAAGTAGCTTCTTATTTACAATGCTTTCAATTGGGTAAATGTCCATTGGGTCAACGGCATCTGGATTACAAGCTGGTGTTACTCTTTCTAATGATTCATCCATTTCGGATTTGGTAGGTAAATTTTCAACTTTAGAGTTGACGTTGTCAATAATCAATTGAGAATTTTCTAATAACTTTTCAGAATCAATTCTGTTTCTTTCTATATCGGCAATGGCCTTCTTAGCCTTGTTGGTACCGAAAGCTTCACCCAGTTGGTTTCTCTTGGTTGAAACTCTTATGTTCTTATCAGTGTTTCTGATAGTTGGACTTCTCAAAGACTTTTTACTCTTAGATATGATTTTAGAATCTTTGAAGAATCTGGTCTTGAATAGCTTCAAGTTATCATCTTCTATGTTGACCAAGTAGTAGTCAAATGGTTCAGTGTCATTGTTGGCAATGTATTCTAATCTTTCGTTTTCACCTTGAATTAATGTTGTACCAAAGTCTTCTTCCTTAACATGTTTTTTAGATCTCTTTTGATATAGCTTGAATTTAGAATCTTTTGGGATATCGTTACCTTTGAAGTTGATCAAACAAGAAGCGTTTTCACTGTCTTTTTCAATTAATGATATGTTTAAATTATCTCCTCCCATTTTTGTATATGTAAATTGATTTTGGGGATATATCTGGGTGTCTAATATGACTCTAATGAGGCTCTAAAAAGACTCTTCAATATTTTACAATATATTTCAATGTTTCAAATATTATTAAGAAAAAAAGAAGAAATGCTTTTTACAGTACTCTATTGATGTCTTTCCATTTTAGGAAATGTTTTGGTCAACGCTTAACAGAAAATTTTTCTAGTAAGGAGTATAAGCAACGGCAAAAAAAAAAAAGAAACGTTTAATTTCATATAGCGCTACCAATACTTTAATACACCCTGGTAATATACTTAAAGAGACTATAACCAAAAAGCAAGCTTTGTCTAACCATAACACACGCACATGAACTACTTTGATATACTGGATGCTAATGAATTTAGCACGCAAGATGAAATAAAGGAAAAATACAGAAAAACTCTATTGGAACACCATCCTGATAAACTGAGTAATGGGACATCATCGATAACTGTAGATGATATTAAAAAAGCATATAATGTACTTTCAAACAGTAAACTCAAGCTGGAGTACATAGAATCGTTGAAATTGAACACAAATTTGAGTATATCGAATGAAGATGAGATTGGATTGGACCAGTTTAAGTCCGTTTACGTGGAAGAAAAAGACCTATTTGAGTTTTATCTTGATTGCCAGCGTTGTAAGAATGTGGATAGTTTTTATTTGGACGAGGAAATTTTAGAAGCAAATGAAGAGCATAACCATGTTTTTGTCAACTGTGAAATGTGTTCTCAGTGGTTAAAAGTTGTTTTCAGCCCAAATTAAATGACCGGTAGTAAGGGCTGTGAACAGCTTGATATGTAATTTTAGTTTTTTTTTTATTTTTCTTTTTTTCTTTTCTTTTTATATATTATTGCTTTATTTTGATAATGATTAATAGTTGTTAAAATTGTCTTCTGTTGAGTAAAGTGCTGAAGATTCAAATCATTTTATTCTATTTACTTGAAAAACTTGTTTATACAATCCCATTGTATTGCCACCATGGTTTTGATAAAACCTTGTCATTAGATAATGTTTATTATTAAAACAACAACAAAGAAAATATACTTGTGTTTAAAGCATGTCTTGATCACTGTTTGTTGCTGCTGGGGGTAGTCACATAGACATATCCGATATTATTCAGAGCAAAAAAAAGTACGCTATTAATTAAAACGATTAGTCTTCAAACAACAAAAATATTTGTGAAAGATACAAAATCAATCTCTCAAAAATAAGCAATTGCCAATTGGAAAATGCACCAAAATGGTTTCAATGAAACATAGCTACACCTTCCCTGATGTATATTCAACGCATAATTGTGGTTTCTTTAACGTTAATAAAAGCCTAATTATTGCGTTCGGATATAAGAGTAGTCGTTTCTACGGCTTATTTTTTTCTTCTCACGTGATTTAGGCAAAATTTTTTATTTCAATTTTTTTTTTTTCATACTATGAGCTTTCTTAGGTTTCAGTACTTGTTTCCGTTACTCATTATTACTCATCGAAATAGATCACTACAAGAAATACAGTATTACCCAAACATCAAGACTGTTTTTTTGTATACTACATTCTTGTTGATATTAATTTATGTTTAGTAAGCTAAAGAATATAAAATTTAATATCAGATCATCTTTATACATGTCACAAGAACAATCCACCAAAGTCAAGCAACCTAAATGGTTTAATCCAGTCAATGCTGAAAAGTCAGACTCCTTAAAGTTATTGAATACTTTGACCAGAGAAAAGAATGTATTTCAACCTACTTCTAACAACAAAACCGTCTCATGGTATTCATGTGGTCCTACAGTATATGATACTTCACATATGGGTCACGCTAGAAACTATGTTTCTATAGACATTAATAGAAGAATCTTGGAAGATTACTTTGGCTATGACATTAATTTTGTTCAAAATGTTACTGATATTGACGACAAAATTATTCTAAGAGCCAGACAAACTTATTTATTTGATAAGTACTGCAGAGAATACTCTGAAAAGATCGATTTAAACTTCGTTGATTTAAAGATTAAACCAGAATTAATCAAATTTATTAACAAAAATTTGAAGTTGACTATTGTTACTGTTGAAGATTTTATTTCTTGGAGAGAAAACATAGATATTGAAGCTTTAAAAGTTGAAAATCCTAAAGCTCCTATGTACATCAATGCAATTAACAGCTCTATTGAGGGTTTGACTCAAATTAATGAATTACAGCCAATCGATTTTTACAACAAAATCAAGGATATTTTGATTTCTTACTTGGATGAAAACTTAGGTAAAGAAGTCAATGATCCTGAAATCTTTATTGAATTACCAAGATATTGGGAAAATGAATTTAACAAGGATATGCAAAGATTAAATGTTAAGCCTGCATCAATAACTACTAGAGTATCTGAATATGTTCCAGAAATCATCTCCTATGTTGAACAAATTATATCCAATGGATTTGCCTACCCAACCAAAGATGGTTCTGTTTACTTTGACACCGCCAGATTTGATCAATCTGATAACCATGATTACGCCAAGTGTCAACCATGGAACAAAGGTAAGTTAGATTTAATAGAAGACGGTGAAGGTTCATTAACAAGTTCCGAAGCTTTGGATAACAAAAAATCTCCTAACGATTTTGCCCTATGGAAATCTTCAAAACCAGGTGAACCTAAGTGGGTTTCCCCATGGGGTGAAGGTAGACCTGGTTGGCACATAGAATGTTCAGTTATGGCCAGTGATATCCACGGTTCTAACATGGACATTCATTCTGGTGGTATTGATCTAGCTTTCCCTCATCATGATAATGAGCTAGCTCAAGCTGAAGCCCATTATGATTGTAATCAATGGGTCAACTACTTCTTGCACACTGGTCACTTACATATTGAAGGTCAAAAAATGAGTAAATCTTTAAAGAACTTTATTAGTATCAACGAAGCTTTAGAAAAATACTCTTCAAGACAATTAAGATTATGTTTTGCTTTAGTTCCATGGGCTTCTCAACTGGACTTCAAGGAAGCTTTAATTCAAGAAGCTAAGAATTTAGAAACTGGATTCAGCAATTTCTTTAAAAATATCAGAGCTTTGAATAATGATTACAAGCATGATATTGAAAGTGGTAACTTTATTTCTAAAAAAACCACCGATTTAGAAAAGACTTTAAACAAGGACTTAATGACCACCAAGGAAAATGTTCACAAGCAATTCTGTGACAATTTGAATGTTCCTGCTGTTTTGAAGTCTTTATCTGATATCATTTCCAAGTCTAACACATACATTCAAACTGCTGGTGCAGACATCAAAATTGAATATTTATTAAATGTTTGTCAATATGTTACAAAAACTTTAAACATTTTGGGTTTTGATAAGAGAGATGACAGCTTGGGTTGGAGAGACGAAAATACTGAAGCTTCTTCCTCTGGCTCTGTAGAAGATATTGTTTTACCATATGTTAAGGTATTATGTAACTTTAGAGATGAAGTAAGAGAATCTGCTATCAACAAAGAAGATTTCTCTAAATTCTTGAAATTATCTGACAAGGTAAGAGACACTGATCTTTTAAATTTAAATATTTCTTTAGATGACAGACAAGGCCAATCTTCTTTGATTAAGTTCTTAACCGATGCTGAAAAGGAAGAACTAATAAAAATCATAGAAGAAAAGGAATTGAGACAAAAAGAAAAGGAACTAAAGAAAATTCAACAACAAAAATTAAAGGAACAACAAGAACTAGAAAAGAAAGAAAAGGCTAAAACCAAGCCTGAAGATATGTTCAAGAGCCAAACTGATCTTTACTCAGAATTTGATTCCGAAACTGGTTTACCAAGCAAAGACAAAGAAGGTAATGAAGTTACTAAGTCTATGTTGAAGAAGTTAAAGAAGTTGCAAGATGCTCAAAGAAAATTGCATTTGCAATACTTCCCAGAAGATAAATAATGTATATAATTTTTTAGAATTTGTTTAAGTTATTAAGTATATTATCATATTTGGTAAGTGAATGCTTCATAGCTATTTGGTAATTGCTGTCTGATGTTAAATCCGATAGCTATATTTTCAATACCAAAAGTCATCGTTTCACATATAGCATTTTTCTTTCACTCTCTTTAATATTTCAACGAGTATCCTTATATTCAAACAACCAAAGATGGGTGAAAAGGCTACTGAGGATCATATCCTCTCTGAAGAAAATCTTCAACTATCAAAGGCATTGAGGGATCTTTCTGATATTGAAGAAAAACTGGAAAAAATCGACGAAAAAGTCAATGAATATAGAATAAACATAACTGAACCAGTTTATGACGAAAGATATGAAGTAATTTCAAGAATTCCTAATTTTTGGAAAACTGTATTACAAGAGCATTCAGATTTTGCTGATTTCATTCCTGTATCTGACTTTAAATTCATTGATTTAATTAGAAATATCAAGTTGACCATGCTTAACACAACAGACTACTCTTTAAAATTTGAATTTGCCGATTCAGAAGGGTTTCCTGAACAAACTATAGTAAAGACTTTCACTATATGCAAGGATATAACAAAATTGAAGTACACAAGTAAATTAACCGATGAAGAACTATTAGACATGTCTGAGTTTGGATTTTTGACTTCTGAACCTGTAGATATAACCTGGCCTGAAGAATATGATGCTATAAACCCTATCAAATTAAGCACAAATACTAAAGATGCCGACTTTAAAAAAAATTATAGACAAGGTATGAAGACTTTTTTTGCTTGGTTTGGCTGGACTGGTTTAAAACATGGTAAAGAGTTTCCTAATGGTGATGGTTTAGCCAATCTATTTATGGAAGATATCTATCCACATTGCTTGAAACACTATATCGAAGCTAAAAGGGATATAGAAGACGAAAGGGGAGCTAGTGACTCTGAAGTTGAAGATGATGAAGAAGATATCGACAGATTCAATATGTCTGTTATGGAAAACGATGATGAGGAGCCTGCAACTAAAAAGGTAAAAAAATAAATCTACATAGATATATATTTGTTAAAATTGAGACATTGGATCTTCCGATGTAAACTTTGTTACCTTCTTTTTAGTTTTTTTAATTTTTTTACTTTCTTGCATATTTAATATTTCATCTTTGAGTTCTTTCTTTTTCCTATCTTTTATGTCTTGATCTGTCTTTACTTTCTTGGCTTTCAACGAGAGTGCTTCTTTTTTCACTTTAATTTTCTTATCTTTTAAAAGATTAGCAATTAGAGTATCAGCTTCCTTTGCAGGCTTGGATGACACATCATTGGCTTCATACATCCAATTAAGGCTATTCTTTTTATTTTTTTGATCTTTTATATCTTCTTCGAGTTCCTTAATTTTTAAGTTCTCTTGCTTCAACTCATCTCTTGTTTTCCATACTTTTTGCTTGTTTTTCAACAAATTTGGATTCCATGATTTTAGCAAATTCAAGTCGTTAACTCCCAT